>SMVA01125111.1_pt1 | contig 14733 bp, 13 predicted proteins | sample 2456451 | NCBI WGS metagenome assembly SMVA01 (sample SAMN11095933, study PRJNA526329) | marine sediment metagenome | biome: Marine sediment; feature: Surficial sediment; material: Deep marine sediment; isolation source: Hadal surficial sediment | place: Pacific Ocean | collected 2014-05 | depth...
CAGGCCGAGCACATGGATCTCGTGTCCGTGGAGGTTGGCGGAGAACTCGACTCCCGCAATGATCTCGAGGCCGCTCTCGAGCCCGAGGTTCCGGGCCGCGGTGCGCGCCGGTGCAACCGCGTCAACGATGTCGTGATCGGTGACCGCGAGGGCAGCGAGGCCGACGCGGTGGGCTTCCTCGACGAGTTGCTGTGGAGACAGCACGCCGTCGGAGAACGTCGTGTGTGCGTGCAGTTCCGCCTTGCCGGAATCCGAGATCAGAAGCCTCCGCTAGGTTGCAAGATGTCGACTACGGGGCAAAGTTGGAGCTAAGTCCTCGCTCTGTCCATCGGCAAATATCGCCGTCCACCCAGCCGCACCCCGGGCGCCTATAATAGCGTGGAGCCGGGGCGCGCTCACCGGGCACGGCTCCAAGAGCGCGCCCGGCAGCTATTTCGCGACGCTACGGAGGTGTTGTGGAGTTTGCCATCAGCGAGGAGCAGAGGCTCGTGGCGGAGACCACGCGCGACTTTTCGCGCGCCGTCATCGAGCCACATGTGCGCGAGTGGGACGAGGCGCAGGCGTTTCCCGACGAGGTGATGCGACAGATCGGCGCGCTTGGCTTCCTCGGTGGATTCGTTCCGGAGGAATACGGCGGAGCCGGCCTCAGCACCCTCGAATACGTCACCATGGTGGAGGAGATGGCCCGTATCGATCCTGCGGTGGCGCTGAGCGTGGCGGCGCACAATTCACTGTGTATCGGGCATATACTGCTCGCCGGCAACGACGCCCAGAAGAAGCGCTACTTGCCGCGGCTGGCGTCGGGAGAGTGGATCGGCGCCTGGGGCCTTACCGAACCGCAGGCCGGTTCGGACGCCGCCGGTACCCGGGCCACGGCGGTTTGGAATGAGGCGGGTGGGCATTGGGTTCTCAACGGCAACAAGACCTTCAACACCAATGGCGCGCGGGCCCAGCTCGCCATCGTGCACGCTGTCACCAGCCCGGGCGAGGGCAGCCGTGGCATTACCGCTTTTGCGGTGGAGACCGACCGGCCGGGTTTTCAGGTGGGCCGCAAAGAGGACAAGCTCGGTTGCCGGGCCAGCGATACCGTGGAGCTCATCTTGGACAACGTCGAGCTGCCGCCCGAGAACGTTCTCGGCGCTCCCGGCGAGGGGTTCGTCGATGCCCTGCGGGTTCTCGATAGTGGGCGCATCAGCATCGCCGCGTTGTCGGTCGGACTGGCGCAAGGAGCTCTTGATGCCTGCCTGGCGTACGTCCGTGAGCGCCATCAGTTCGACCGGCCCATCGGCATGTTTCCGGCGATCCAATCGAAGCTCGTCGCCATGGCCAGCGAAATCCGCGCCGGGCGTTGCCTGATGTGGAAGGCGGCGACGCTCAAGGACGCCGGAAGGAACTTCAAGCAGGCGGCGTCGATGGCGAAGCTCTACAGCAGCGAGACTGCCGTGCGGGCGGCGGAGCAGGCGGTGCAGATCTTCGGTGGATACGGCTTCGTGAAGGACTACCCGGTCGAGAAGTTCTACCGCGATTCCAAGGTATGTACGATCGGCGAGGGCACCTCGGAGATGCAGCGGCTGGTGATCTCGCGCGGCATCCTGCGTGGCTGAGGTGGCGGCAGGGGCGCGCTTGGGGACCGATCCGGAGGCGGTCGTGGAGCGCATCGCCGCGGGAGACCGGCGTCTCCTGGCGCAGGCCATCACCGCCATCGAAAACCACGCCGACATCAGCGTCGAGCTGATTCGAGCGGCGCTCCCGCGCATCGCCGCGACTCCGGTAGTTGGCATCACCGGGCCCAGCGGCGCCGGCAAGAGCACCCTGGTCGATGGGCTGACCGCGGCCTATCGAGCCGACGGCAGCAGCATCGGCGTGCTTGCCGTCGATCCCTCCAGCCCGTTCACCGGCGGTGCGTTGCTCGGCGACCGCGTGCGCATGCAGCGCCACAGTGAGGACGACGGCGTCTACGTGCGGAGCATGGCGACGCGCGGGGCCATGGGAGGCCTCGCCGCGGCGGTCTACGACACCCTGGTTTTGCTCTCGGCAGCGGGCTTCGACCGCCTGCTGGTCGAGACCGTTGGGGTAGGGCAGGATGAGGTCGATGTCGCCGGTGTGGCCGACACCACGTGCGTGGTACTCACGCCGGTCGGGGGCGACGAAATCCAGGCGATCAAGGCGGGCCTCATGGAGGTGGCGGACATCTTCGTTCTCAATAAGTCGGATCTCTCCGGGGCGGACCGCGCCGAGGCGCAGCTGCACGCCTGGGTCACGGGTGTCGACGATGGCGATTGGGCGCCGCCCATCGTGCGCACAATAGCGGTACGGGGGGAGGGCGTCGGTGAGGTAAAGCAGGCCATCGCGGATCACGAGGCGTGGTATCGCTCGAGCGGCCGGGCGGAGGGCAAGCGCCGCATCCTGGCGAAGCTGCGGCTGCGTACCCTGTTGCGCGAGCGTTTCCTGGTCGCGGCGCGCGCGCGGGGATTCGACGAGGAGCGCGAGGACGAGCTGGTGGACGCCATCGCTCGCGGCGACATCGATCCACACAGCGCCGCGCAGGGCATTGTCGACGAGATCTTGGGCTCATGAGCGTCCTGCCGCCGGGGCCCATCGACCACATCGGGATCGCGGTGCGTGACCTCGATGCCGCATGTGCAACGTATCAGGAGTTGCTCGGTGCGGAGCTCAGTGGCCGGGAGAAGATACCGGGTGAAGGCGTGGAGGTGGTATTCCTGTGCCTGCCGGGCGATGCGCGCCTCGAGCTCATCTCACCGCTGAACGCCGACAGCGCGGTAGCGAAGTTCCTGGATCATCGCGGCGAGGGCATACACCACATCTGCGTCCTGGTGGAGGACATAAGAACAGCGCTCGAGCGGCTCGCCGAACAGGGTGTTCCCTTGGTCGACGCAATCCCCCGGGACGGAGGCGAGGGGTCGCAGATTGCCTTTCTTCATCCCAAAGCGCTGGGCGGAGTTTTGCTGGAGCTGAAGCAAAAGAAAGGCTGAGCGCGTCCTGGCGCCCGCGCCGTTAGCGGGAGCGGCGGGGTTGCAAGAAGACCACCGTGCCGTCCCCGTTGACCACCGCCACCCCTGCTGGTCCGCTGCCGGGTGCTATCGAGAGGTCGGGCCGTCCCGGTAGGTTGGGTTGCTGCACCGTCACCTGGATCGGTGTTTGTCGTTGCTCGTTGCGCGTCGGCCCGCGAACTGCCAGCCAGGGTCCGTAGTGCGCACCTACGACGATCCAGGGCTCAAAGCTGGCGATATCGAGGTAGTTGCGCGAGGAGAGATCGACCAGCAATGAAACGATCTCTGTGCCGTTCCCGGCGTTGAACGCGTGCAACTTCGAATCCAGCGCACCGACCCACAGGATATTCTCGGCGTAGGCGGGAGCACCCAGCACCGCGGTGCCCAAGCGGCGGTTCCAGATGCCGTGGCCGTCGGTGGCGCGAAGGGCGAACAAGCCCAGATCGCCACCGCCGACGTAGACCCGATCTCCTGCCACACTGGCGCGCGTGATCGGCCCGCCGGCATCATGCTCCCAGCGTAAGGATCCGCTGATGACGTCGAAGGCGAGAAGCTTCCCGGCCGCGGTGGTGACGAACGCCAGGCCATGATGAGCAGAGAGGTCGACGGAGACGGGCTCGTCGACCGCAGTGTGCCACTCGACGCCGCTGCCCAGGCGGCCGACCCCGCGGCCGTCGATGTAGAGCACCGTTCCCGGGACGGCGCTGATCTCGTTGACCGCGTCGCTTACCGGGGTCTGGGCCACCATCGTGCTGTCGCTGGCAAACCACCAGATGCGCGCCGGTGTGTCGGCGCGCCCACGCGAGGCGATGACCACCTGCTGGCCTAACGCCACCGGTGCGGTGCTGATGTCGGAATCGAGCTCGATCGGAGCCCACCGCGGCTCGCCGGTGGCTACGTCCCACGCCGCGAGCTGGTTTCCGAGGGCCAGGTAGACGTTACGGGTGCCCACCGCGGGCCGGTAGGTGAGCGGTCTTTCGGGCATTCGGCGCCAGGCCTCGGCGAGCCTCGGCGGTGAGCGCATGTCCTCATTGACGGCCGCGGCGATCGACGCCAGCGGATCCGTGTCGAGCCCGCCGCCGCCACACGCGGCGCCGGTCAGCAGTACCAGCATCATGGTGGCAAGTACGTCGAGCACCCGAATCAAGCGCCACGCTGTACTGGCGCGCCATCGCGCTCGCGCAGCGGTGACCCGTTGAGATATCCGGGCTGGCCGGTGCGTTGTCGCGGCCGGCGGCCGGCTGCTACTCTCGTTCTTCAAGGTTTTCAATGGTGTTTCCAATGGTCGCTTCACCCGCTACAACCAACTTGCTCGGCACATGCCTACTGTAATCCATGCGGACGAACTGGTCTCTCCCTTGCGGGAGAAGTACCTCCACCTGAGGCAGGCGATCGCGGCGACGGAGTCGGCGTTGGTCGCTTTTTCCGGCGGTGTCGACAGCGCACTGGTCGCCTACCTGGCGCACCTAGAGCTGGGCTCGGGTAGCCTCGCGGTGACCGCCGACAGCCCCGCTCTGCCGCGCCAGCAGCTGCAGGATGCCCGGCAGTTCGCCGCCACCGTGGGGATGCGCCACGAGGTTATTGCCACGGCCGAGCTCGACGATGCTGGCTACCGGGAGAATTCCACCGACCGCTGTTTCTTCTGCAAGACGGAGCTGTACGGGAAGATGACTGATTTGGCACACCGTCGCGGTCTGGGGCTGGTTTTCGACGGCACCAACGCGGATGACGCCATGGATTTTCGCCCCGGTATCATCGCCGGTGAAGAGCAGGGAGTGGTCAGTCCTCTGAAGGGCGCCGGTTTCGGTAAAGAGGATGTGCGCGAGCTCTCCCGCCTGCTGGGATTGCCGAGTTGGGACAAGCCGGCGGCGGCGTGCCTGTCTTCCCGTGTCGCCTATGGCCTGGAGGTGACGCCCGAAGTGTTGCAGCGCATCGAGGCCGGCGAGGTGGGACTGCAAGAGCTCGGTTTCCGACAGCTCCGCGTGCGGCACCACGGCCTGCTGGTACGCATCGAGATCGACCCCGCCGAGCTCGACCGCGCCCTCGACCCGGCGATGGCAGAGCGCTTCGTGGCGCTGTTCAAAGGGCTCGGCTACCAGTTCATCGCGCTCGACCTCGAGGGCTACCGCAGCGGCAGCCTCAACGCCACCAACGATTCCTAGCCCGGATATCTCAACGGCTCGCTAGCGGTCGCCCCAGCTCAGCTTGGTCCGCAAGACATCGAAGTACGAGAGTTTGCCGGTGAGCAGGAGCTGGAAGCGAAAGGGGCTGCGCTCGATGGCGACCACCTCGCCGGGCGAGATGGCGATGCCCTCCTGCCCGTCGAGGGTGAGTACGATGTCGAGGTCCTCCGACAGTAGCCGTACCCGGATACGGGCGTCGCCGGGAAGCACCAACGGCCGGTTGGCGAGTGAGTGCGGGCTGATGGGTGAAACCACGATAGCCTCGACCTCGGGCATGACGATGGGCCCGCCGGCGGCGAGCGAGTAAGCGGTGGAGCCGGTGGGGGTGGCGGCGATGAGCCCGTCGGCGCGATAGCGGGACACGAAGTCGCCGTTCACGGTTACCTGCAGGCGCACAATGCGTGCCAGCGATGTCTTGTTGACCACGGCGTCGTTGAGAACGTCGCGCACACGTGTGTCGCCGTCGGTTGAACCGTCGGCATTCTCGACGCTGGCCCGGAGCATCATCCGGCTGCTGCAGGTATAGCGCCCGGCCAGGAGGTCATGGATGGCACGCTCGCTCTCGTCGCGGACGGTGGAGGTCAGAAAACCGAGGCTGCCGTAGTTGATCCCCAGCACCGGCGTGCCGACGGCGGCGGCGGTACGCGCCACCGAGAGCAACGTCCCGTCCCCGCCGAGCACGACGATCACGTCGACGGCAGCGGCCAGGTCGTGGCGTTCCGTGGGCGTGGGTGAGCCGCTCATGAGGTCCCCGGCGGCGGCGTCGCAGAGGATCTCGCAGCCGTGCTCGGAAAGCACGTCGGCGATGCGGTCGAGGGCCGTAGAAATCTCTTCCTCGTGTGCCTTTGCTACCAGGCCGACGCGGCGGAAGGTGGGGCCGGCCGTTGTTTCGGGTTTGCTCATGATCTCTCTGCAGCGCCCTTCCGGGCGCCGGTATCCCGCAGTCCTAGGATTCTCTCAGCCTTCGGGAATCTCGACGCCCTCCAGCACATCTGCGAGGCTAGCAAATTTTTCCGCCTGTGGGGATCGATGCAGCCGCAGGAAACACTCCCAGTTGCCGGCCTGGCCGCGGATGGGGCTGGGGATGGCCGCAACCACCGACCAACCCAGCTGCGCTGCCGCCGCTGCCGCGTGGTGCAGCGTCTCGCGCCGCACCGACGCTGCGGCCACGATGCCGCCGCTGCCCACCTGGTTCGGTCCGCACTCGAACTGCGGCTTGACCAGCACCAGCGCGGCGCAGCACTCGGCACATACGGCGGTGACCGCCGGCAGGACCTTGGTGACGCTGATGAAAGCGACATCCATGACCAACAATACGGGAGCCGTAAGCTCTCCGGGCAGGTCGGCGGCGGTCAGGTAGCGCGCGTTGAGACGCTCGAGAACCGTAACGCGGGGATCTTGTCGCAGACGGTAGTCGAGTTGCCCGTAGCCGACATCGATCGAAACCACCGCCGCGGCGCCGCGCTGCAGCAGGCAATCGGTAAACCCTCCGGTGGAAGCGCCGATATCCAGGCAGGTACGCCCGACGACGTCGATATCCGTGTGATCGAGTGCGGCGGCGAGCTTCTCGCCGCCGCGGCTGACGAAGGGCGGTGCAGAGCTGAGCTCGAGCGTGCTGTCCGCCCCGACCATGGCGCCGGCCTTGGTGGCCACCTGCCCATCGATGCGTACTTCTCCCGCCATGATGAGGGCGCGGGCGCGGCTGCGGGTGTCGACCAGACCGCGCTCGAGAAGGGCGTGATCGAGGCGCTGCCGCTTACCCCGCATTGCTCAACCGGCCCCTGCGTGCGCGCTGCCGTGGCCCGTTGATACACGCGGCGTAGAGCTCATCGGCTTCGATCGATGATGTAGTTGGCGAGCACCCCGAGGGGGCGCCCCGAAGCCCCGAGCGGGGCGATGCTCTCCGCGGCGACGCGACGCAAGCGCTGCGCCGTGGCGCGGGCCTCCTCGAGCCCCAGAAGGGCCGGATAGGTGGGCTTGCCGCGATCGGCGTCGACGCCGGGTACTTTGCCGAGGTCGTTCAGTGAGCCCTCGACGTCGAGGATGTCGTCGACCACCTGAAAGGCGAGCCCGATGGCGTGTCCGTAGGCGGTGAGGCGCTGCAAGGTGTCCGCGTCAGCCCGGGCCAATACCGCTCCAATGCGCACACACGCGGTGAGTAAGGCGCCGGTCTTGGCGGCGTGCAGGGTCTCCAAGGCGGCCAGATCGAGGCTGCCGCCTGCGGCTTCGATGTCGAGCCACTGCCCGCCGGCCATGCCGTTGCTGCCGGCGGCGGCGCTGAGCTCGTCCACGGCGGCGGCCCACAAGGCGGGCTCGGCGGAGCGCCGCGCCGCCTGCGCCAAGGTGGAAAACGCCAGCGTCTGCAGTGCGTCGCCGGCGAGGATCGCCTGGGGCTCGCCGAAGGCCACGTGACAGGAGGGCTTGCCGCGGCGCAGGCTGTCGTCGTCGAACGAGGGCAAATCGTCGTGCACCAACGAATATGCGTGGATGAGCTCGACGGCGCAGGCGGCGGGGAGAAGTTCCTCCAGGCCGGCACCCAAGGCTTGGCCGGCGGTGAGCAGCAGAATAGGACGAAGTCGCTTGCCGCCCGGCAGCACCGAATAGCGCATGGCGGCGTGTAAGCCGGTGGGGGGCTCGCTTTCCGGGGGCAGGAGGGCGTCGAGGGCCTGGTCGACGCCCTGCCGCAGAGGAGACAACCACTCATCTGTGCCCTGTAACGACTCGTTCGCGCCCGCTGAGGTGTCCGCGGATTCGGCTGCGTTCGAGCTATCCATTCCCGGCGTCGCCGGCCGGCGTCGCGGCGGGCTCTACGGTCAGCGTGCCGTCGAGCGCTTCTGAAAGCTGCTCGATACGCTGCTCCATACCGTCGAGTCGTTGGCGGCAGAAGGCGAACAGGTGCACCGCTGATTCGTACACCTCGAGCGCCTTCTCCAGGGGAACGTCACCGCCTTCGAGTTGCCCGGCAAGCTCCTCGAGCTTGTCGAGCGCGTCATCGAAGCTTAGCTCCTGGTCTCCGAAGGAGAGCGTCTCTTGATCCGAATCGCTGCGCCCTAGGTCACTCCTCAGGTCACTCTTTGACTCGCTCATGGAAACGGGATTGTCTCACAAACCGGATGGCGTCGTGCCCTTCCGCACCGCGTCAACGGTGCAATCCAACGTATCTTCCTGCAGCAGGACGCTGATGCCGTCGCCGACCTCGACGTCGGCGGCGCGACGCACGATGAGCCGGTCGGCGCGCCGCTCACAAATGGCATAGCCGCGTCCCAGAACCGCCAGGGGGCTGAGGGCCTCGACGCGCGCGACGGCCGCGGTGAGACGTGCCTGGCGCTCGGCGAGCCGGCGCAGCATCGACGCTTGCGCGAGGCGCGCCGCGCCGTCGACGCGGGCGCGACGCCGAAGCGCGAGCGTCGTGGGGCTGCGCGAGGTCAACAATCGAGCGGCGTCGTGCAGCGTGCGTCGGCTGCGGCCGATACGATGGTCGAGGCGCGCCGAGACAGCGGAGAAACTCTCGTCGAGGCGTTGTCGGTACACCTGCAGGAGGCGAGACGGCTGCCGCATGTGACGCTGCAGGCTCGAGGCCTGCAAGCGCGTGCGGGCGCGCAGCAGGCGTTGCGACAGCGCCGCAGCGCCACGTCGTTGGGCCGCTTCGAGCCGGGCGCCGAGGGCAGCTCGACTCGAGGCAACGAGTTCTGCCGCGGCGGTGGGCGTGGCGGCGCGCTGGTCGGCAACGAGGTCGGCGATGGTCTGATCGATCTCGTGTCCCACGGCCGACACGATGGGGATGGAGGAATCGGCGATGGCGCGGGCCACGGTTTCCTCGTTGAAGGCCCACAGGTCCTCGCGCGAGCCGCCGCCGCGGCCGACGATGATGACCTCCGCCGCGCCCTGCTTGTTGAGCCGCTCGATGGCCGCGACGATTTCCTGCGCCGCTCCGTCGCCTTGCACCCGAGCGGGGGAGAGTACGGCGCGGATCGGTACGTCATTCTTCTGCCAGACGCGCACCATGTCGTGCCAGGCGGCTCCGGTCGGCGAGGTGACGACGCCGACGCATCCCGGCAGCAGCGGCAGGGGACGCTTGCGCGCGGGGTCGAAGAGGCCTTCGTCGGAGAGCCGCGCTTTGAGCTGCTCGTAGGCGAGCTGCAGCGCGCCCCAACCAACCGGCTCGAGGATCTTGGCGACGATCTGGAACTTGCCGCGCGCTTGGTAGATCGTGACCTCACCGCCGACGATGAGTTCCATGCCCGCTTCGACGTCGAAAGGCACCTGCCTGTTGTCGCCGCCGAACATCGCCACCGGCACTACAGACTGCTGGTCCTTGAGGTCGAAGTACCAGTGGCCGCTCGCGGGCACCGAGAATTTGCTTATCTCGCCGCGCACCCAGACGAACGGCATGGCTTCGGTGAGCAGGTCGCGCGACATGCCGACGAACTGGGAAACTGACCACACCTGCCGATCGGTCAGCTCGCCGGCAGGGCTCATGTGTCGAAGATCCGTCCGGCGATGTCGTGATCTTCGCCTTCACGCATGTGGAGCGGACCGGAGGGGTCGAGAAAGGTTTCGATGGAGCGGGCGCGACCCGTCTCCGGGTCGATGTCGATGACCGCACCGGCGATCCGCGCATTGCTAGTGGCTACCTGGAATCGCACCGGTCGGGCGGTGAGGAAGCGATGCAAGGCGAGGTCGGGCCGCGTTCCGATGATCGAATCATAGGGGCCGGTCATGCCGACATCGGTGCAATAAGCAGTGCCGGCGGGCAGCAGCCGGGCGTCGGCGGTGGGCACGTGGGTGTGGGTGCCGAGCACGGCGCTGACGCGGCCGTCGGCGTGCCACCCCATACCGATCTTTTCGGAGGTGGCCTCGGCGTGGAAGTCGAGCAGGATGGTGGCGGCGGGCTCGGCGATGTCGTCGATGAGCTCGTCGAGCGCGCGGAAGGGGCACTCGATCGGCGGCATGAAGACGCGCCCCTGCAGGTTGATGACGATCACCGGGTGGCCGGTACGGGCCCGCCCGTGGAAGATACCAGCGCCGGGACTCCCGGGTGGAAAGTTGGCGGGACGCAAGAGACGGGGTTCGGTATCCAGGTAGTCCTCGATACCGCGCTGTGCCCAGATGTGGTTGCCGCTGGTGAGCACGTCGATGCCGAGGGCGAACAGATCGTCCGCCAGTGTCGGGGTGATGCCACGGCCGGCGGCGATGTTCTCCGCGTTGACGATGGTGAAATCGGCTGCATGGGCGGCCTGCAGGTCCGCCAGCCGCGCCTCGAGGACGCGACGGCCGGGCTTTCCGACGACGTCGCCAATGAACAGCAGCTTCATCGAGCGAATCCTACGGCACGGGTCTCGCGGATCACCGTGACCTTGATTTCGCCGGGATACTGAACCTCCTTCTCGATGCGCCTGGCGATGTCCTTCGACAGCCACACCGCCTCGTTGTCGCTCACCTGGTCGGACTCCACGATGATGCGCAACTCGCGGCCCGCCTGGATGGCGTAGGCCTTGCTGACGCCATTAAAGGCGTCGGCGATTTCTTCGAGCTTCTGTAGGCGCTTGATGTAGGTCTCGAGCATGTCGCGACGGGCGCCCGGCCGGGCGGCGGAGAGCGCGTCGGCGGCCTGAACCAGAACCGCCTCCACCGTCTTCGGCTCGACGTCGAAGTGGTGTGCCTCCATGCCCCAGATGACGGGGTCTTCCTCGCCATAGCGCCGCAACAAGTCGATGCCGATGGTCAGGTGGGTGCCCTCTACCTCGTGATCGACCGCCTTGCCGATGTCGTGTAGTAGGCCCGCCCGTCGGGCCACGTGGGCATCGACCCCGACCTCGGCGGCGAGGATGCCGGCGATGGTGGCCACCTCGATGGAGTGCTTCAGCACGTTTTGCCCGTACGAGGTGCGGAATTTGAGGGTGCCGAGCAGGCGCACGAGCTCGGCGTGCAGCTCGTGGATGCCGAGGTCGGCTGCTGCTTCGGCGCCGTCATGGCGGATCTGTTCCTCGATGTCGGCGCGGATACGCTCTACTACCTCCTCAATGCGCGCCGGGTGGATGCGACCGTCGCCGACGAGTTGTTCGAGCGCCAGGCGCGCGATCTCCCGCCGCAAGGGGTCGAACGTCGAGATCAGCACGGCTTCGGGTGTGTCATCGACGATGAGGTTGACCCCGGTGATCATCTCGAAGGCGCGGATGTTGCGCCCTTCGCGGGCGATGACGCGGCCCTTCATGTCGTCGGAGGGGAGCTCGACGACAGAGACCGTATGCTCCGCGACGTGGTTGCTCGCCGCTCGCTGGATGGCCATGGAGATGATGTGCTGGGCCTTTTTGTGGGCCGTCCCTTTGGCGTCCTCTTCGATGCGCCGCACCATGCTGGTGGCTTCCTCGCGCGCATCCCGCTGCATCATCTGCATGAGCGCTTGTTTGGCCTGTTCGGGGGTCTGGCCGGCGATACGTTCCAGGCGCACCACGGCCTCGTCGCGCGTCTGGTTGGCCTCCCTCTCGGCGATCTCTGCGCGCTGCACCTGCTCTTGCAGCTCGCGTTTGAGGCGCAACAGCTCCTTTTCGCGGTCCTCGAACGAGCCCGTGCGGCGCTCGAGCTTCTCTTCGCGGCGCGCCAGGCGCCGTTCGAGCTTGCTGAGCTCGCGGCGGCGATCGCGGCTCTCGTCTTCGAACTCCTGGCGGGCGCGGAGGTGCTCCTCGCGCGCTTCGATCTGGGCCTCTTTGAGCAGCGAATCGGCTTCTCTCTTGGTGTCACGCGAAAGCTCTTCAGCCCGGGTTTGGGCTTCGCCTACCAGCCGCTGGGCGAAGCGCCGCCGGTTTATCAACCAGATGACGATGAGCAGCGAGCCGCCGATGAGGACGCCGGTGGCGATCACCGCCGTGGTGGCGGCCGAAGAGAGCCCGGAGGCCTGCGCCAGGAGGCCGAGGGTGCTGGATTCGCCGGTGCCGTGCATGGTCACCCCCAAATCACCTCGCTTGACGAGGAGAGAGAAGGCGAGCCGGTACAGCCGCCGAACCAGACGCCGAGGGGCGACGAGAGTCGTCGCAGGAAAAAAGGGCTTGCCGGCTCCTAGGCTAGCAAGCCCCCTTCGCGAAGAAGCGGTTCAAGACTACTGAATCCATGCAATATCCCTGCGATCGTGGTGTTCTCGTTGCGTTTGAAAATGCCGACGTATCGGTTTTCGGCGTTCAAAGAGTGCGGGCGTCGGCGGTTTCCGCATCCGGTTCGCGATCTTCTCCCCCCGTGTAACGAGGGACTATTCCGTTCGTAGTGGTCAATTCGCTGGCGAGCCAGCGATCGAATCAGTCTCAGATACTGACGTCTATGTTATCGAGCCGGCAAGATAATGCAACGGCCAAGCTTCGTCAGAGGCTCTACAGGTGGCTGGCGGCGAGGGGATGCTAGCGGCGGGCGGCGCCGCAAGAGGCGACCAGCGTGTCGACCAGCACCTGCTGGCCGGAATCGATCTCGCCCGCCGTGAGGGTGCGGTCAGCGGCGCGGAACAGGAAGCGCAAGGTCATGCCGCGGTGATCGCGGGGAATTTCTTCACCGTCGTAGATTTCCACCAGGGACACGCTCACCAGCGGCACGTTGGCGTTCTCGGCGGCGCTGCGCACCGTCGCTGCAACGGTCTGGTACGAGACCCCGCGCGGCAATACCAGGGCGACATCGCGCACCCCGCCGGGAAAGCGCGACATGGGCTCGTATGTCGCCGTGGGATGTCGCCGCGGCAGAAGGTCGTCGATATCGAGTTCGGCGATCCAAACATCGACCTCGATGCCGAAGCGGGCGGCGGCTTCTCGGGACAGCTTGCCGACCCACCCCTGGGCGGGTCGGCGCTCCGCGCGATTAGCGGAACTGGGGCTCTGATCGCCGTCAACAGCGACCAGCAGGGCGGTGGTGCCGGCGGTAAGGCCGAGGCGTTCGCCGGCGGACCACTCCCAGCCTGGCCACGCCATTTGCCGCGTCGTGGTCTCGATGATGCCCTTCAGGTCGAAGAAATCGACCGGCGTGGCGCCTTCGTCCCACTGGTGCGTGCGGCGATCTCCGGTGAGGACAATACCGAGCCCCCAGCGCTCGACAACCCCCTCGGCGGTCAATGGCCCGGTGAAGCATCGACCGACTTCGAAGAGCCGCAGCGAAGTCTGGCCGTGGTTGACGTTGTGGGCGACTGCGGCGAGCAGGCCCGGAGCGATATGGGCGCGGAGGACGCCGAGACTCTCGGAGATCGGGTTGCCGAGGGCCACGAGCTCGTCGGCGGAGGCGACGAAGGCGGATTGTTCGGCGGCGGAGCTCAGCGAGCTCGACATGGCCTCGTGGCAGCCTGTCGCCGCCAGGCAGTGCTTGAGTCGCCCTTCCGCGAGCACCTCCGGTGTGCCGGGCTCCTCGGAGCTGGGTATCGTCGGCAGCGTTGCCGGCAGGCGGTCATAGCCGAGGTGTCGGCCGATCTCTTCGATGAGGTCTTCTTCGCGAGTCACGTCGGTGCGGTAGCTGGGTACGCCGACCAGGTAGCCGTCTTGCTGACGCTCGGCGGTGAAGCCCAGGCGCTGGAGAATGTCCTCGATGTCGGTGTCGGCCACCTCGATGCCCAACAGACCCTGTAGGCGCTTTCCGCGCAACACGGTGGAAACCGGCGCCGGCAACGTTCCCACCACGTCTATGGTGCCCGCCGCGAGCTCGCCGCCGGCGAGCTCCACCACCAGCGATGCGGCGCGGTCGAGCGCGGCGAGCATGCCGTCGCGAGCCGGCGAGCGTTCGAAACGATGGCTGGCGTCGGTGTGCAGGTTGAGGCGCTGCGCGCTGGCGCGTACCGCGCCGGGATCGAACCAGGCGCCCTCCAGCAGCACGTTGGTCGAGGCGTCGGTGATGGCGCTCTCGGCGCCGCCCATGATGCCCGCCAGGGCCAGCGGCTTGTCGGCGTCGGCGATGACGAGGTCGGTGGTGGCAAGCTTGCGGTGGGCGTGGTCGAGGGTGACCAGAGTCTCGCCTTGGCGGGCCCGGCGCACGATGATGCGGTTCTCAGCGAGACGGTCTAGGTCGAAGGCGTGCAATGGGTGGCCGAGTTCCCAGAGCACAAAGTTGGTGATGTCGGCAACGTTGTTGAGCGGGCGCAGGCCGATCGCTTCGATCAGCGCGGCCAGCCAGGGTGGGGAAGGAGCCACGTTGATGCCGCGGATCAAGCGGGCGGCATACCGGGGGCACCCTTCGAAATCCTCGATGGTGACGGAGGTGAGCTCCGCCGTCGGCGGATCGGCCTCCGCAACCGAGGCGTCGGGAAGCTGCAGGTCGACGCGGCGTGCTGTGGCGATCTCACGCGCCACCCCGAGGTGATTCATCGCATCGACGCGGTTCGATGGGATGTCGAGGTCGAAGACCGTATCGCCGCCTTGCGGTCGCATACCCTCGACCACCATGCCGCAGCGCGTCAGCAACGCGGCGAGCTCGTCGATCGACTCGGGCAATTCCACGTAGCGTGCGAGCCAATCAGCAGAAAAGAGCATGGGCGATCAGACGGTGAACTGGCGCAGGAAGCGCACGTCGTTTTCGTAGAA
>SMVA01157846.1_pt1 | contig 14728 bp, 13 predicted proteins | sample 2456451 | NCBI WGS metagenome assembly SMVA01 (sample SAMN11095933, study PRJNA526329) | marine sediment metagenome | biome: Marine sediment; feature: Surficial sediment; material: Deep marine sediment; isolation source: Hadal surficial sediment | place: Pacific Ocean | collected 2014-05 | depth...
TCCGGCGCCAACTTCGCGAAGGCGGCCGCCGCCGGCGCCGTCGACAAGTTCGGCAAGAACTGGATTTTGCTCACCAACGACTATGTCTGGGGTCACAACACGTCGAAGGCAACGGCGGAAATCCTCGGCAAGCTCGGTGGCACGGTGATGGAAAACATCCTGGTGCCGGTCGGCACGCGGGACTATTCCTCGATCTTGCTGAAGTTGCAGCAAGCCAAGCCCGACGTGGTCGCGACCGCCGTTGGCGGCGACGACTACAAGGCCCTGCGCCAGCAGGTTCAGGACCTGAAGCTCGACACCAAGATGGCCTGGCTCAGCAACCAGCTCGATTGGCCGGACATTTATGGCGCCGGTTCGGAAGCCGCGTTCGGCGTGTTCGGCGCAACCTGGTACCACTATCTGGATCTGCCGGGCGTTGCCGACTTCGTCAAGCGCTACCAGACCCGGTGGCCGGATACCCGCATCGACGTGCCGGGCAACGTCACCTACAACGGCTACGTCGCCATGCGTGAATTGCTGCGCGCCGTCGAGGACGCCGGATCGACCAACAACATCAGTGTTATCAAGCAGTTGGAAGGCCGCGTCATGAAGGCCGCCGACCGCATGCAGCACCACGATGCGGTGATCGATCCGAACAGTCACCACGTGCAGCAGACGATCTATCTGGCGACCCGTCAGGACAAGCCGCGGGACGACACGGATTACTTCAAAATCGTCAACGTGATGGCCCCGGAAACCGTCCGAATCGCCGGCGAATCCGAGTGTCATCTGGAGTCCTACGCGGATACGCCAACCTACGAGATGTAATACCTCCCACTGGCCGGGCGTTCTTCGGAAGGTCCGGCCTTTTTTTTCGATCAAGGCGGTCATGGACTTTCTTTTCAATCTTTTGCCGCATCTCGTGAACGGTATCGCGCTCGGACTACTGTTCGCCCTGATCGCCCTCGGCTTCATGCTGATCATCGGCGTCATGGAGGTCATCAACCTGGCGCACGGTTCCTTGTTCGCCCTCGGCGCTTACATGGCGCTGGTGATCGTGACCCCGGAAGGCGGCCTCGACGCGCCCTTTCTCGAACCCTGGTTCGGCATCGGTATCATCCCCCGTTATATCGCCGCCTTGGTGATCGCACCGGTGATCGTCGGCGTCTTCGGCATGGGTCTCGAGCTTTGTCTCAGGCGCACCTACGGCAAGGACCCGCTCTATGGCTTGTTGCTGACTTTCGGGGCCGCCCTGGTCATCGAAGAGGGCATCCGCGTCATCTGGGGCCATGGCGAGTATGTATTGCCGGTGCCCAAGGGTATTCGGGGCGGCTTCATCTTTGCCGACTTGATCTGGTCGTATTACCGGTTTTTCGCGGCCGCCTTCTCCATCTTCATGATCGGGGCTTTATGGTGCTTTATCGAAAAGACGCCCTATGGCGCGATCATCAAGGCCGGCGCCCATGACAATGAAATGGTCCGGGCCCTCGGCATCAACCTGCCGAAGCTCAGGCTGTTCGTGTTTGCCATCGGCACCGCCCTGGCGGCGATCGCCGGTATCATCATGGCGCCCATCTGGGGTATTCGGCCGCAGGTCGGTGTCGACGCCGTGGTGCCCGCCTTCGTGATCATCGTGCTCGGCGGCATCGGCAGTTTCTGGGGCGCGGTTATCGCCGGGCTGATGGTCGGCATGATCGTCGGCCTGACCGCCGCCTACTACTCGGATTGGTCGTTGCTTTCCATGTACCTTCTGTTGCTGGCGGTCGTGACGTTCCGCGCCAGGGGGCTCATGGGCAAGGTCAGCGTGCTGGAGCGCTGAGTCATGCGGCACATGATCGCGATAACCTCCAATTGGTTCACGCCGCAAATGCTGGTGGCGTTTGCGATTTTCGGCACCTTGCCGCTGTGGCTCGAAGGCGTCGGGCTGTACAGCTATATAGGCCTCGAGGTGCTGATCTGGATCATCTTCGCCCTCGGCTTCAATCTGTTGCTTGGTTACACCGGCCTGCCGTCTTTCGGCCACGGTGCCTTCCTCGGCATCGGTGGCTACGCCATGGGCTGGTTTCAGATCAACGTAGCGCCCAATTTGTGGCTCGGATTGCTGTTCGCGATCGCGATCACGGCCCTGTTCGGCGCCGCCGTGGCGCTGTTCATCTCGCATCGGCGCGGCATCTACTACGCCTTATTGACGCTCGCCTTCGGCCAGGTGTTCTTTTTCGTCGCCAGCAAATGGACCACCCTGACCGGCGGCGAGGACGGCATGCTTAATATCGCCCGCCTGCCCGCCGATTTCGGGTTCGTCTCGTTTTCCCTGCAACATAACTACGCTCTCTACTACTTCACCTTCGCCGTTTTCGTGGTCACGGTGTTGGTGCTGTGGCGACTGGTCAATTCGCCGTTCGGCAAGGTGATCAAGGCGATCAAGCAAAACGAGATGCGGGTCGGCTTCCTCGGTTACAACGTCTACTTCTTCAAATGGGCGGTGTTCACCATTTCCTGCGCGGTTACCGGGCTCGCCGGCGGCTTGTTCGCCATGGCCCAGGAAGGCGCTTATGTCCAGGTGATGTCGCTGCAGTGGTCGGGCATCATCGTCCTGATGACGTTGATCGGCGGCGGCTTCGTCAGCTTCTGGGGCGCGCTGATCGGAACCGTGGTGTACTACCTGGCCCGCGACATTCTGGGCACCTTCACGGAAACCTGGCTGCTTTGGTACGGGCTCATGTTCATGCTGGTGGTGATGTTCAAGCCCGAGGGCATCGCCGGCATGTGGCAGGACGGTGTCGCATACCTGAATAGGCGCCGCGGCGCCGGGATACCCCCGGTGGCCGTCGAGCCGGCGCGCGAGTGAGGCCTATCATGGCGCTGTTCGAGGCCCAGGGACTGCACAAACGTTTCGGCGATCACGTTGTCCTGGAAGAAATCAATCTCGCCTTCGAGGAACACAAACTGAGCGGGATTATGGGGCCGAACGGCGCCGGCAAGACAACATGTTTCAATGTGCTGACGGGGCGCTATAAGCCGGACCGGGGTCGCGTCGTGTTCGACGGCATCGACATTACCGGGAAATCACCCGGCGCCATCGCCAAGATGGGAATTTCACGCTCGTTCCAAGTGATGAACGTGTTCGACGAATACACCGCCCTCGACAACGTTTTGTTGGCCGTGCCCGAAGTGCGCCGGCGCGGTCTGCACATACTTTACGATCTGACGAACGATACCCAATCCAACGACAAGGCCGAACAGATCCTCGCCAAGGTCGGGCTGGTCGGCAAGGAACGCGTGCTGGCCAGCGATCTGTCCTATGGCGAACGGCGCGCGCTCGAAATCGGGATCGCGCTGGCCGCCGAGCCGCGCATCCTGTTTCTCGACGAACCGACGGCGGGGCTCGGCACGGAAGCGACCGCCAAACTCGCCGACATGGTGGATCGGATCAAGGAAGGGGTCACCATCGTCATCATCGAACACGAAATGAACTTCCTGTTCCGTATCTCCGATGTCATCAACGTCATCCAGTGGGGCCAGGTGGTCGCCGTCGGTACCCCCGACGAGTTGCGCGCAAATCCCTGGGTGCAGGCGTCCAACCTGGGGAAGCTGGCATGATACTCGACGTTCGGGAAATCGATGCCTGCTACGGCGAAAGCCAGGTGCTGTTCCGCGCGTCGTTGCACGTCGACGAAGGCGAGGTAGTCGCGCTACTCGGCCCCAACGGCGCCGGCAAGACCACGACGCTGCGCTCGATCCTTGGTCTGACGCCGGCGACAAATGGTTCCATTCACTTTGACGGTGCCGAGATCACCGCCCTGCCGACCCACGAAATCGCGCGGCGCGGAGTCGGCTGGGTGCCCGATGACCGGCGAATTTTTCCGAGCCTGACCGTGGAGCGAAATCTTTCGATCGCGATAAAACGGACTCGGTTTCGGCAATGGAATATGGGCGAGATGTTCGAAATCTTCTCGGCGCTCGAGTACCTCATGGACCGGGAGTGCGAGAACTTGTCCGGCGGCGAGATGCAGATGATCGCCATCTCGCGGGCGCTCTTGGGATCGCCCGGCCTGGTCCTGTTCGACGAACCGTCGCAGGGGTTGGCGCCGAAGATCGTACAGGACGTCATGCAAACCATCTCACGCCTGAAGGGCGAGGGAATTTCCGTCCTGATCGTCGAGCAGAACGCACATAGCGCGCTCGCCGTCAGCGACCGGGTGTACATCATGGATCTGGGCAAAATCGTGCATTCCGGACCGACCTCCGAATTGCTGGAAGACAACGCCCTGCGCACCAGACTGCTGGGGATCTGACGGCATGACCACGCCCCTGTTGGAGGTCGACCGGCTCCGCAAAGTTTACACCCAGGGTTTCCTGAACAAGCGGGAGACCTTCCGGCTCGAGGCCGACTTCACGATCGAGGAGCCGGCCATCGTCGGCATGATGGGCCCCAACGGCTCGGGCAAGACCACGCTGTTCGAGCTGATTACCGGCTCCAACAGCCCGAGCGCGGGCCAGGTCCGCTGCCTGGGCCGCAACGTCCACAACATCAAGTACCGCGAGCGCGATCGCCTGGCGATCCACTATCACCAGTCCTATCAGGTGCGCCACTTCAAGAAGACCCGGCCGAGTTTCCTGCTCGATTCGGCCGAATCCGACTATCCCATGATCCACCTGTTCGACGAACCGCAGTTCAACACCCAGGACGGTTATATCGGCTTCATGCTCGACTTTTTCCGCAAGCTGCGCGCCGAGGGGCGCCTGGTGTTCCTCTGCGTACACCCGAACGAACCCTTCCACCTTGAAATCCTGCGCGAGATCTGCGAGCGCTACATCTTCGTCCGCGACGGCCGACTCAGCCAGGCGCCCGACTACGAGACCCTGACCGCGCAGCCGGCGGTGCGCGATTATCTCGGCAAGTTGGTCGCCGGACAGACCTAGGACGGGGATAGAGGCATGAAATCTTTACAGGGCAAACTAACGCTGGTCACCGGCGCGGCCGGGGTGGTTGGCTTGGCGATCTCCGAGGCACTCATCGAGGATGGCCTCAAGGTGATCATGGTCGACCTCGACGCCGCGCGCCTGGCCGAGTTGGCCGACGGCCTCGGCGCGAACGCCATCCCGCTGGCGCTGGATATCAGCGACGCCCAGGCGGTCGCCGCGGCCTGGGCCGGAATCAAGCGCGACCGCGGCGCGGTCCAGGTGCTGGTCAACAACGCCGGCGTGCTGTCCAACGACAAGGTGGCCGAAACCACGCCCGCGGAGTGGCGCCGGCTGATGGGCGTCAATCTGGATGGCGCCTTCTACATGTGCCGCGAGGCGCTGCCCGGGATGAAGGCCGAGGGCTGGGGCCGCGTCGTCAACATCTGTTCGCTGGCCATGAAGACCGGCGGCCTGACCGCGGGGACCGCCTACACCGCCTCAAAGGGCGGCCTGGCGGCCCTGACCTTTTCGCTGGCGCGGGAATCCGCCGGCGACGGCGTCACCGCAAACGGTATCGCGCCAGCCTACATCACCACCCCCATGGTGACCGAACAACTGACCGAGGCGCAGCGCCAAAAGCTGCTCGCCGAGATTCCGGTCGGGCGCTTCTGCGAGCCCGAGGAGATTGCCCACGTGGTGCGCTTCCTGATCTCGCCCCTGGCCGGCTTCATCACCGGCGAGATCGTCGACATCAATGGCGGCTTGCACCTGGACTGACGCCGCTCGGGAGAAAATTTTTATGGACCAGATCACCCCCTCCATCGACTTCGTCAGCGAGCTCGCCAGCCCCTTCGGCCTGGACGGCAAGGTCGCCTACCTGCCCGGCGGCTACGGCGGCCTCGGCGAGGCAATCGCCTGGAGCCTGGCGCTGGCCGGGGCCCGGGTCGTGGTCTCCGGGCGCAGCCAGGACAAGGCCGAGGCGCTGGCCGGCCGCCTGCGCGACGGCGGCCACGAGGCCGCGGGCCTGGCCATGGACGTGACCTCGGTCGATCAGATCCGCGACTCGGTGGACCGGACCGTGACGCTCTACGGCGGCCTCGACATCCTGGTCAACTGCATCGGCATCCAGCGCGAGGAGCCGCTCTTGGAAGTCACCGAAGAGGCCTTCGACGAGGTCTACGAGGTCAACCTCAAGGCCGCCATGTTCCTGGCCCAGGCCGCGGCCAAGCACCAGGTGGCGGCGGGCCGGGGCGGCAAGCAGGTGCATCTGCTCTCGGTGCGCGCGCAGCTCGGCCTGCGCAACCGCGGCTATTCGGCCTATTGCAGCACCAAGGGCGCGCTGGTCATGCTGGTCAAGCAGCATGCCATGGAACTCGCCCCCCACGGCATCACGGTCAACGGCGTGGCGCCGACCTTCGTTTACACCGAGATGATCCGCCACGTCATGGAGAACCCGGAGTTCCGCAAGGCGCTTTACGATCGCATCCCCCTGGGCCGCATCGCCGATCCCAAGGACGTGGCCGGCCCGGTGCATTTTTTCTGCGCGCCGGCCTCGGATTTCGTGACCGGCCAGACCCTCTACGTCGACGGCGGCATCACCGCCAGCCAGTAAGATAGCGGCGGCTGCTATCGCGCTGGCCACGGCGCTGGGTTATCCTGACCGCTTGCAATTTCAAACGGCAGGGGACGGCGGCATGGATCGGCTGACCGAATTGGCGGGTGGCATTGGAACTCTGCTCACGGCGCGGGGCGCCACCGTGGCGGTGGCCGAATCCTCGGCCGGGGGATTGGTGTCGGCGGCGCTTCTGGCGGTGCCGGGGGCCTCGGCCTATTACGCGGGCGGCGGCGTCATCTATACCCGCGCGTCGCGCCGCGCCCTGCTCGGCCTGCCCGAAGAAGTCGTTACCATGCGCGCGGCCACCGAGGACTACGCGCTGATCGTCGCACGCGCCGTGCGCGAGCGGCTCGACGCGACCTGGGGCCTGTGCGAGACCGGCGCCGCCGGACCCACGGGAAATCGTTATGGCGATGCCGCTGGGCACGCCTGTTTCGCCGTGGCCGGGCCGCTCGAGAGGGCGGTCACGCTGGAAACCGGCGGCGCCGAGCGCAGCGCCAATATGTGGCGCTTCGCGGCCGCCGCCCTCGAATTGTTGGAGGCCGCGGTGGGCGAGACCGACGATTGGTAAGGTCGCTCCTTACAAATATAGTTAATGATAAAGGTAAATATATTAACGATAACCTAAGAAATATTAATATATATTTTTTAAATATAAGCATATGCCAAGAGGTATTTCTGTTGAAATTAATAAAATCCCGTGTTATGTTGATGAACTATTAATAACGTTGCGACTCTGGCTTGGGTTTTGGAAGAAGTCACGCGCAATTAGATGATGGCCTCCGATCCAATATAGGCTAGGATGGCGGGGTGGAATTTTGATCCGAGGAGAGTGCCTCATGGTTAAGACAGTTGCCGGCATCGCCGGGCGGGACCAGGCCGAGCGAGCGCCCCGAGGGCTCACCCGGGGGCTCACCAGGGGGCGTCGCGGACTCCGGCGCGTTGGGGCCGTGCGGCGGTTGCTGCGATGCACGGGCGGAATCTCGTCGGTCGAGTTCGCAATCATCCTGCCGGTGCTGATGATGTTCCTGTTCAGCATCATCGCCTTCGGAACGACCCTCTACGCGCACGTGAACATGGAGAATGCGGCCCGCGAGGCGGTCCGGCGCATGGCCGTGGCGGAGGTCAACGGCCTCGGCACACCGGTTACCTGCACCAGTGCGCAGGCGCTGGATGCGACAACGGCCGAGTTCCGCGCCTGCGCCTATCTCGCCGATTTTGCCAACTTCTTGGTCACCGCGGCAACCGGGGTTTGCCCGGAAGTCAGCGTCACCGTAACGGTGCCCGCCGAAGAGGTGGCCCTGGGCGATGTCTTCGGCTTCTTCAACGGAAGAACCTTGACCGCCCAGGTCGTCATGCGCCAGGAGGCGGCCTGCATCTAGGATCTTCCGAGCAAGGAAGGGTCGTCCCGGCCCGCGCCGAAACCATTGGTACGGTGGCGGGGCCGCAGCCGGGATGGCCGAAAGATAATCCGAACGATATTCTCGGATTTTGCCGGCATTCGCCGCGGCCTGGCGCCAGGAAATTCAGGTATCCCCTCCACCGGCATCCCCTCCAATGGAAACGGCCACTCCGAAACCGGAGCGGCCGAACCAGCTCGAAGCGTAATTCGGATCAACAGGTCGCAGCGTCGTCGATGCAATCGGCGACCTCGGTCATCTGGTTCTGGACCGCGTTGCTCAGCAAGTCGGCGGCGACGATGATGCCGGCCGCGATGAATGAGAGCAACAGCGCGTATTCGACCGAGGAAATGCCGCTTTCATCTTTCCAGAGCCGCGAGAGATTTCGTAGTCCGTACATAGGTTTTTCCCTTCTTGTCCCAGCTAAGAACGCCCACTTAGCTTCCTGTTATGTTAATATAAATAAATAACTATTCTTAATAAGACAAGTTAAAAACACTGTCATACAAGATAAAAAACGACTTATTCTGCCGAGAAAGCGCCAATAAGTCTCTATTCGCATCGAAAAATTATATTATATTAATATATATAGTTAATATTTATAGTTAATGTGTTGTCGGCACACTTTTCCGGATAGAAAATTCTGTTCTGTCTTACCGGCGGGATAACAACACCGCACCCGGGCGCCACCGTCGGGTTGGCAAGCCGGTCTTGCATCGTGAAATAGTTTCAGTGCCGGTCCGCCAACCAGTATCGATGGATTTGGGCGCGCGCCTGGTTTATCTAACAAGCTGGGAGAAAGAGGCCGGGTGTGGCCATGACCGACACGACACCGCCTGGGTTAATCGAATTCATCCGCGAGCGCAGAGACATGGCGCTGCTCGCGGCCGTCATTGTCGTTCTGCTGATCTCCATCGTGGTCGCCGGCCTCGGTGCCGGGTCCTACCCTTTCCCCGACGCCGTGGCCGACAATTTTCCCTTCGCCGAATGGGTCAATGACGGCGAGGCGTGGCTCAAGGACAATTATCGCTGGTTGACCAGGGCGATTGCCGGGGCGGTCGGCGACGGCCTGGACCGGGTCGAACTCTTCCTGCTGTTGATGCCCTGGCCGGTGTCGATCCTCGCGGTCGCCCTGATGTCGCTGTGGTGCGGCGGCTTGCGGTTATCGTTGTTCTGCATCGCCGTCATGCTGTTCTGGGGCACCACGGGGATGTGGGATTCGGCCATGACGACGCTCAGCCTGATGGCAGTGTCGGTCGTCCTTTCCGCCACCTTCGGGGTCCTGCTGGGTATCGCCGCCTCGCAGAACGACCGGGTCGAGGCGATCGTCCGACCGATCCTCGACACCATGCAGACCATGCCCAGCTTCGTCTATCTGATCCCTGCGATCTTCTTTTTCGGTGTCGGCGGTCCGCCCGCGATCCTGGCGACGGTCATCTACGCGCTGCCGCCGGCGGTGCGGCTGACCAACCTGGGCATTCGTCAGGTACCTGCCGAAACCATCGAAGCCGCCCGGTCCTACGGCTCCACGCCGCTGCAGTTGCTGATCAAGGTCAAGCTGCCGCTGGCCTTGCCGTCTATCATGATGGGCATCAACCAAACCGTCATGATGGCGCTTGGCATGGTGGTGATCGCGACCTTCATCGGTGCCGGCGGCCTCGGCTACGAAGTTTGGCAGGCGCTGCGCAACCTCAACATCGGCTGGAGCCTGGAAGGCGGCCTGTCGATCGTGTTCATGGCGATCATCTTCGACCGGATTAGCTACGCCCTGAGCGCGGAACGGGCAAGCGGGGTCGGGCAACATAGGGACCCCTTCCGGCTGCTGCCGAGTCGGCTCGAAGATGCCGCCTGGGCCCGGGCGTTCGAACGCGCCCTCGGCGCGGCCTGCGAATTTTGCCGCGCCGCCAGCCGGCTGTTCGCCCAGGCCGTGGCCACGATCGTAGGCACCGTTCTCCGGCCGATCTCCCGCGGCGCCGCCGAGAGCCTCGGCGCGTTCATCCGAAACCATGCCTTCTTCGCGGCCGGCGCCACGCTGGTGCTCGCCGTCTATCTGATCGACAGCCATCTGGTGAGCTACGGCGATTTCCCGAGCGCCTGGCGGCTCTCCATACGCGAGCCCGCCGATGCCGCCTTGGATTGGCTCAAGGTCAACGAGACCTTCATCGCCGTGACCACCGGGATTCGCTATGGGATCTTCTCCTGGCTTCTGGATCCCCTGGCGGATTTCCTGGTCGCACTGCCCTGGTGGTACACCATCGCGCTGGTGACCGGGATCATGTGGCTCTCGGCCGGGCGCTGGCTGGCGTTGGTGACCCTGGCGGCGCTGATCTTCATCGGTGCCGTGGGCCTGTGGGAAACCTCGATGCTGACCTTGGCGACGATCCTGGTCTCGGTGTTCCTGTGCTTCCTGTTTGGCGTGCCGCTCGGCATTGCGATGGCTTGCAGCGACGTGTTCGAGGCCATCATGAAGCCGGTGCTCGACGCCATGCAGACCATGCCGCCTTTCGTCTATCTGGTGCCGGTGCTCATGTTCTTCGGCGGCAATGTCGTCTCCGCGGTGATCGCGACCTGCGTCTACGCGGTTCCGCCGCTCGTTCGGCTCACCAACCTCGGCCTCCGCGAGGTCCCGGGTGAGACGGTCGAGTCCGCGCGTTCGTTCGGCTCGACCTTCCTGCAGACTCTGATGAAGGTGCGCCTGCCCTTGGCCCTGCCGTCCATCATGATGGGCGTCAACCAGGCGCTGTGCATGGCGCTCGCCATGAGCATCATCACGCCGCTGATCGGCGGCGGCGGCCTGGGCGAGGAAGTGTTCAACGCGCTCGCCAGGGTCAATACGGGCAAGGGCCTTCAGGCCGGCCTCAGCATCGTGTTCCTGGCCATCATTCTGGACCGCCTCACCCAAGCCTGGAGCCAGAAACGAAGAATATCTTCGGGAGTCCAATAGCTTGATTGCGGATAACAGGCGTGGATATCGAGCCAAATATTCATCGCCGATCGCCGGGAAATGCCTTAGACTGAACTCAACTAAACAAAGGCAGGTATCGAAAAAGCTGCCAAAAAAACCGCGTATCGATCAAGGGAGGGAATCGCTGTGAGCTTAATCAATCGAATCGGAAAATGGTCTCTGGTTGCGGCTTTCGTGGTGGCGATGGCGGTGGCGCCAACGGTCAGTCATGCGGCCAAGGGGCTCCTGAAACTTCACGAGGGCGACTGGACCGGCAATCTGGTGTCCTGCAAGTTGATCCAAATCATCTTGGAAGACGAGATGGACTACAAGGTGAAGCGGGTCTTCCTGCCCACAGGTTCCCAGGTCTGGGAGGCAATTATCGCCGGGGAAATCGATTTCGCCTGCGAAGGTTGGCCGTCCTACAACCCCGCCAAGGAAAAATACCTCACGGAGTATGGCGGCGATGGCCAGGTCGAGATGTTCGGCCGCATGGGCGTCGTCGGCGCGAGCGGATGGTACGTGCCGCGCTATGTCATCGAGGGTGACGCCGCGCGCGGCATCAAGCCGATGGCGCCGGACCTCAAGACCTATGCGGACTTGAACAAGTACCACGACGTCTTCAAGACCTTGGAAACCGCGCCGAAGGGACGACTCCTGGCCTGTCCCGTGGCCGCCTGGGAATGCAAGGACGCGGAGCGGGCCAAAGGCCTCGGCGTGGATTTCGTCGTGGTCGTGATCGGCTCCGAAACGGCGCATTGGGCCGAGTTGGACGCGGCCTATTCGCGCGGCGAGGCACTTCTGGTCTACGCCTGGGAGCCGCACTGGGTCCACGCCAAATACGAGCTGGTGGAGATCGGCCTGCCCGCCCATACCGACGATGGTTGGCCGGCGACCGACTGGCCCGACGACCCGACGTTCAATTATGGGTCCCCGGAGCTCAAGGAAAAGCACCCGGCCGTGCATCAGCTGCTCGTCAACCAGAGCCTCTCCAATACCCAGCAGGCCGGCATTATCCTGGATGTCGACATCGACGGCATGGATTTGGATGCCGCGGTCCGCAAGTGGATGACGGCGAACGAGGACGTCTGGCGGGCTTGGCTGCCGGCGGCCATGTAAACTCTATCACCAAGACGCACATTGATCGGGCCTCCGAGTGTTTCGGAGGCCCGTTTTCATTGCCCTCGTTATGCCGTGCCCTCGTTATGCCGTGCCCTCGTTATGCCGTGCCCTCGTTAGCCGTGAGCGTGGCGCTCAGCTCTTGCCTTCGAGCGCCAACATGATCGCCGTGCGATCGACCGAGCCGATCAAATGGCGCGCCGCGTCGACCACCGGCAGCGGCACGTCGCTACGCGCGGTGCGTTCGATCATTGCCTCGACCAAGGTTTCCGGCGAAACCGGCGCCGCCACCGCCGCGATCGCCTCGACGCTGGCTCCGTTCTCCGCCGCCTCGGCATCGGCGGCGCCGAGGGTGCCCAGATATTCGCCGTCGGGCCCGACCACGAAGACGGCCGCGCGGCCACGCTCGCGCATTCGCTGGAGCGCGACTCGAACCTCCTCGCCCGGCGCCACCGTGACGTTGTCTTGGTTCATGATCGAGCTGGCGTTCAGGACTTTGTGGCGCGGCACGTCTTCGGAGAACGCCCGCACGTAGTCATCGGCCGGGCGGGCGACCACTTCCTCGGGCGTGCCGACCTGCACGAACTCTCCGTCCTTCATGATCGCGATGTGGTCGCCCATCTTGATCGCTTCCAGGAAATCGTGGGTGATGAAGATCATGGTCTTGCGCACGACATCTTGGAGCCGGAGCAGCTCGTCCTGCATCTCGCGCCGGATCAAGGGATCGAGGGCGCTGAACGGCTCGTCGAACAGCATGATCTCCGGGTCGACAGCGAGCGCGCGCGCGAGGCCGACGCGCTGCTGCATGCCGCCCGAGAGTTCGCGCGGATAGTTGTTCTCCCAGCCGGCCAGTCCCACCAGCTCGAGTACTTCTTCCGCCTTCTTGTGCCGCTCGGCCTTGGCCATGCCCTGGACCTCCAGCCCGTAACCGACGTTGTCGATGACCCGGCGATGGGGCAGCAGACCGAAGTGCTGGAACACCATGGACATCTTGTGCCGCCTGAGGTCGATCAGCTGGCGATCGCTCATCGTGGTGACGTCGGCGCCGTCGATGACGATCTGCCCCGCGGTCGGTTCGACCAGCCGCGAGATGCAGCGCACCAGGGTGGACTTGCCGCTGCCCGAGAGACCCATGACCACGAAAGTCTCGCCCCGCCGCACCTCGAAGGACACGTCCTTGACCGCGATGACATGGCCGGTGCGCTCCTGCACCTGCTTGCGCGACAGCGCCGGATCGAGGTCGCGCAGGACGCGCTGGGGATTGCGCCCAAACACCTTCCACAGGCCCTGGCACCTGATCTTGGGTTCGCCGATATCTTGTGCAGCGGTCTCAGACATCTCGGTCGCCGTGACAGTGCCTCTTGGCGGGGGCCCCAGTGAAACCCGCCCGCGCCGGGATGTCCACCTGTCTCATGGCCGGGCCGTGCGGGCGGGGCTTGAGCCTATCGTCCCGCGGCGTCACTCTGGCGCCGAATGCAATCAGCTGACAACCGAGACCGATGAGCGATCTCGACCTGGCCTACACGAGCGCCACCAAGCTCGCCGGCATGATCCGCGAGGGCCGAATTTCCTCGGCCGAGGCGGTGGGCAACGCCTTGGCACGCATCGACGAGGTCAATGGGGTGCTCAACTGCTTCTGCTTCGTCTACGGCGAGGAAGCCCTCGATCTCGCACGCGCGGCCGACCGACGCCTGGCGCGCGGCGCGGCGGACGGGCCGCTGCACGGCGTGCCGATCGCGATCAAGGATTTCACGCCGATGAAGGGCAAGCGCACCACCCAGGGCTCGCTGATCCTGGAGCACTGGGTGCCCGATGACGACCCGATTATCGTCGAGCGGCTGCGCGCGGCCGGCGCCATCGTCATCGGCAAGACCACGACGCCGGAGTTCGCCCATTCCAGTTTTACCGAAAGCGCGCTCTGGGGCCTGACCCGCAATCCCTGGGACCTGGGACGCACGCCCGGCGGCTCCTCGGGCGGTGCGGGCGCCGCGGTCAGCGCGGGCTGCGTGCCCTTGGCCGAGGGCAGCGACATGGGCGGCTCGGTCCGCATTCCAGCCGCCTATTGCGGATTGGTGGGACTCAAGCCCAGCCTCGGGCGCATCCCCATGGACATCATCCCGAGCGTGTTCGACAACATTTCCCATTTCGGTCCACTGGCGCGCACGGTCGGCGATGCGGCGCTGTTCCTCGAAGTCACCCATGGCCCCGACGAACGCGACATCATGTCGATCCCGACCCGCATCGACAATTTCGGCGATGTCGCCAAAGGCGCCGCCGGATTGCGGATCGCGTTCAGCCCGGACCTCGGCTACTACGCCATCGAGCCCGACGTTGCCGAAAAGACCCGGGACGCCTGCGCCATGCTGCGCGACCTCGGTGCGGTGGTGGACGAGGTCGAACTCGGCTGGACCCGCGAGCTGAGCGACGCCTGGTTCGACATTTGGAAGGTCTATCTGGCGGCCTGGGCCGGCCCGTATCTGGATGAGTGGCGCGACCAGATGGCCCCGGATTTGGTCCGCTTGATAGATGCGGGCCTGAAGCTGGATGCCGTGTCGATCAAGCGCCTGGAGACCCTGCGAACCAAACAATGGCACGGGCTTTGCGATCTTTTCGAACGCTACGACGCCCTGGTCTGTCCAACCGTCACCCGGGTCGCGCCGCCGCACGACCTGACCGATTCGGATTTCGACTACGAAGACGAAGCGGGCCGCTACATCGCGCTCGAACTGACCCTGGTATTCAACCTGGTGAGCCAGTGCCCGGCGA
>SMVA01182739.1_pt1 | contig 14724 bp, 10 predicted proteins | sample 2456451 | NCBI WGS metagenome assembly SMVA01 (sample SAMN11095933, study PRJNA526329) | marine sediment metagenome | biome: Marine sediment; feature: Surficial sediment; material: Deep marine sediment; isolation source: Hadal surficial sediment | place: Pacific Ocean | collected 2014-05 | depth...
TCGGATAGCGCGCGCCCTTGCGCTCGTAGAGACCACGGTTCTCACGCGTCCACATCGGCCACCTCCTGAAAAACGAATCGGTGGCCAACATAGAATCACAAGCGATTCCAGCGAATCAACTTCTTTCCGGACGGACACTTACCGTGAGATCCCCTCGCTGGTGTTCCAGGTGACGAGCTGAAACTTCCATCCGCCATCTTCGAGGCGGTAGATGTCCACGTAGCAAAGGGTGCGCCGCTCACCGTTCTGGGACCAGGACACCGTCCCATGGTTGTAGGCCATGGCGCCCTCGACCTCGATGTTTAAAGTCTCGGTCGCCAGGCTGCTGCCACCGGTCAAATTTGCGAAGAACCCATCGACGGCCTGGCGACCCACGATGGCGGGCTTGCCGGGCGGAATGATAATTCCGTCGTCGCAAAACATGCGGGCCAAGGCTGGCCCGTCGCCGGCCTGATGGGCCGCCGCGTAGTCCTCGGAAAGTTTCTTGATCACCGCCACGGCGCTCATTGGTCCCTCCCACTCTCTCCGCTGAGTCCGATCCCAACCCTAGCACGGACAGCCGAGCCGGGTTCTCGTGGTCTCCAGCCTGAGCGAGTTCGAATTTGGTGCATGGACTAAGCACAAAATTATTGTATTTTTTCCGCCCGCTTGATTCGGAGCACGACCCAATGGCCGCCAATCAGATCTTTCGCATCGCCGTGATCCGTGGCGACGGGATCGGCGTCGACGTCACCGACGCGGCGATCGCCGTCATGGAGGTCGCCCGGCGTCGGGTCGGCGGCTTCACCCTGGACTACGAGGACCTGGTGGCCGGCGCCGGCTATTACCGGGAGACTGGCCGGGACATCGCCCCCGGCGCGGAGGCGGCGGCGGGCGCGGCCGACGGGATCCTGCTGGGCGCCATCGGGCTGCCCTCGATCCGCCATGCGGACGGCACCGAGATCGTGCCCCATCTGCGCTTGCGCGAAATGTTCCAGCTCTATGCCGGGGTCCGACCCATCAAGGCCTATCCCAACGGGCCCCGGCGCCTGGCCGACCCGCGCGCGGCCGGGATCGATCTCGTGGTGCTGCGGGAATCCACCGAGGGCCTGTTCTACTCCGCCGCCGTGCACGGTCGCAGCGAAGTGGTGAACGACGACGAGGTGCGGGACATCCTGCGCATCACCCGCCCCACCACCGAGAAGCTGCACGACTTCGCGTTCCGCCTCGCCCGCAAGCGCAAGGCGCGGGGCGGCAAGGGGCGGGTCACCTGCGTCGACAAGGCCAACGTGTTCCACTCCATGGCCTTCTTCCGCAAGATCTTCGACGAGCGCGCCCAGCGCTTCCCGGACATCGAGGCCGGACACAACTACGTGGACGCCCAAGCCCTCGACCTGATCCGCCACCCCTGGGACTTCGACGTGCTGGTCATGGAGAACATGTTCGGCGACATCCTGTCCGATCTGGGCGGCGGCTTGGTGGGCGGCATGGGCATGGCGTCCTGCGCCGAGATCGGCGACGACCACGGCCTGTTCCAGCCGGCCCACGGCAGCGCGCCTGACATCATGGGCCAGGACAAGGCCAATCCCCTGGCGGCGATCCTGAGCGGCGCGCTGATGCTGGACTACCTGGCCGACCGCGCGGACCGGCCCGCCCTGGCCGACGCCGCCCAGACCATCGAGCAGGCGGTCGAGGCCGGCTTCGCGGCCCGGCGCCTCCGCCCCATGGAATTCGGCGGCGATCAGGGAACGAAGGCGGTGACCGCCGAACTGGTCGCGTTGATCGGCGAACCCGCCACCGCGGGCGCCGCCTGAACCCGGAGGGACGAAAATGAGCATGGCCGCGGACAACTTTGGATGGGGGCGTAGGAGCCCATGACAGCACGCCCGATCAGCCGCCGACAGTGGCTTCATGGCAGTGCCGGCCTCGCTCTCGCCGCGGGCGCCACGTGCTTTCTCAATGGCAGGGCCCGTGCCCAAGCGCCCGCGACGGTGCTCACCGCGGAGACCCGCATCCTGGAGGTGAAGGGCCAAGCGGCGAAGGTCTACGGTCTGACCCAGCCCGACGGGACCGCGGGCCTCGAGACGTCGCTCGACGCGCGCTTCCGGGTCGTCCTTACCAACCACCTGGCCGAAGACACTCTGGTTCATTGGCATGGTTTGACGCCACCCTCGGACCAGGACGGCGTTCCGGAACTCTCCCAGGCACCGCTCCAGTCCGGTGGCCGCTATAGCTACGATTTTGCCATAGATCGGCCGGGCACATACTGGATGCATTCCCATGTGGGTCTTCAGGAGCAAAGGCTCCTTGCCGCCCCCTTGATCGTCCATGATCCGGCGGACGCCCGCCGTGACGAGCAAGAACCCGTGATCCTGCTCCATGACTTTAGCTTCAAGGACCCGGAGGAGATCTTGCAGGGCCTCCAAGCCGTCGGCGGCGGCGATCACGCCCGCCAGGACGGCGCACCATCGGCGCAGGGGCACATGGCGAAGCCGGGGGACGCCATGGCGAAGCCGGGGGACGCCATGGCGATGACCATGAACATGGATCTCAATGACGTCGACTTTGACGCCTACCTGGCAAATGACCGAACCCTGGACGATCCCGAAATCATCCGGGTCGAGCCCGGCGGAAAGCTCCGGCTTCGGATCATCAATGCCGCGGCCTCGACCAATTTTCAGATCGATCTGGGGACGCTGATCGGTACGCTCATTGCCGTGGACGGCCACCCTGTCCGGCCGGTGACCGGCACGCGCTTCGAAATCGCGATCGCCCAGCGGCTGGATATCCGTGTCAAACTCCCGGCGGGCCAGGGCAGCTACCCAATCTTGGCCCAGCGCGAGGGGGATCGTTTGCGCACCGGCGTTGTTCTGGCCACCAAATCGGGCCCGATTGCGAAGCTCCCGGAAGCCAGCGGGTCACCGGCGCCACCCGTCAGGTTGGACCTCGAACGACGCCTGAGAGCGGCGGTCTCCCTCCCGGCACGGCCGGTCGACCGGCGATTGAACCTGGACCTCACCGGCAGCATGGCGCTGTACCAATGGTCCCTGAACGGCCGGGTTTATGAGAACCGCGCGCCGCTCATGGTGGCCGCCGGCGAGCGGGTGGAAATCCTCATGCGCAATCAGACCACCATGGCCCACCCCATGCACCTCCATGGCCACGTGTTTCAGGTCGTGTCGCTCCAGGGCCAACGGCTGGAAGGTGCCGTGCGCGACACCGTCATGGTGCCGCCCAAGGGCAGCGTCGCTATTGCGTTCGACGCGGACAATCCAGGGCGCTGGGCCTTCCACTGCCACAACCTCTATCACATGGCCGCGGGCATGTTCACCTCGCTCGAGTACCTGAGCTGAGCGACGTTCCGGTGCGGCCAGTGCGTGCGAAGTTGACCCGAATCGGGCGTTGAGGATATGGACGATTGATGTGATAGTAGCGAAGATATGCTGTGTCTTGATGAGCGATCTAGAGAGTAAGAGTTATACTGTTCACGTTCTCGCCGAACTGCCCAGATAGTCGTGATTAAGGAGAAAAATGGCCATGACTCGAAGAAATGACGACGGCCGGGAACCTTCGCGCCGCGAATTCCTCGCGGCCACAGGATTATCCGCAATAGCATTGAGCACCGGCGCGCTCGCGGGGACGCCCACGATGGCGACAGCTGCCCAAGGTGCGGCGAAAGCAGCTGAGGGGGCAGGAGGTTCGCCCTACAACATCCTGTTCATCTTAACCGACCAGGAGCGTTACTTCGATACAGCGATCCTTCCGGTCGGTTATTCGTTGCCTGGGAGAGAACGGCTGCGACGCGAAGGGGTATCCTTTTCGAATCACCAAATTGCCACGTCGGTCTGCAGCTCGTCGCGCTCGGTCATCTACACGGGCCAGCACATTCAGCACACCGGGGTGTTCGACAATTTGGGGCTTCCGTGGTCGAGAGACCTGTCAACCGACATTCCGACGACAGGCAAATACCTGCAGAACGCCGGGTATCACGCCGCCTATCTCGGTAAATGCCACTTCATCGACGAACTGGAAAAAATTGAGGTCAACCAGGCGCCCGACGTCAACCTCGACGAACTGAACAAGGTCATGCAGACCTATGGCTTTGATGACTATGTCGGCGTTGGCGACATCATCGGCTACCCGTTGGGCGGCTACAAGACCGACGAGTTCACGACGTCCACCGCCGTGCGTTGGCTGCGGGCGGAACCGCCACGGCTCGCACAGCAGAACAAGCCCTGGTTTTTGGCCCTGAACCTCGTCAACCCGCACGACGTGATGTTCTACAACACAGACTCGCCGGGGTCAGCACCGGTGCAGGACACCGGGCACCTGATGCCCATCAACCGGGAACCCGCGCACGCGATGTACCAGAGACGCTGGGACATGCCGCTGCCCGCCAGCCACAAGGAAGTCTGGGACTACCAGGGTCGCCCGCGCGCGCACTACGACTACCAGTTCGCTCGACGCATACTGGTCGGGCAATTTCCCAATGAAGAGGCACGCTGGCAGCGCCTGCAGGATTACTATCTCAATTGCATCGTCGACTGCGATCGGCACGTGGAAAGAATTCTGCGGGAGCTCGACGACCTCGGTCTTGCGGAGAACACCATCGTCGTCATGACATCAGACCACGGAGAGCTGGCCGGCGCGCACGGCATGCATGGAAAAGGTGCCACCGCCTACAAAGAACAGGTTCACGTGCCGCTGTGGGTGCGGCATCCGGGCCATGCCGATAGTGCCGGGAAAGAGTGCCGGGCGCTGACATCCCACTTGGATATTACGCCGACGATCCTTGGCTTGGCTGGCCTGCGGACGCAGGCGCCGGTCCTCAAAGGGCATGATCTGAGCGGCCTACTGGCGTCGCCAGAATCCGCGCAGAGCAGCGCAGTACGGGACGCAGCGCTCTACAACTACAATATGTGGCTTTACCAGGATTCCGAATTCATGGGTAAAGTCTATCAAGCCAAATCCAGCGGGCAGGATGTTGCAGCCCTCGGCCTGAAGCCGGATCTTTCGAAGCGGGGTGCAATTCGCAGCATGACCGACGGCCGGTATCGCTTCAGCAGGTATTTTTCGCCGTTGCAACACAATCTGCCAAAGACGAACGAGGCAATCTTCGAGTACAACGACGTCGAGTTATTCGACCTAGAGACCGATCCGGATGAGATGCATAACCTGGCGGTGGACCGAAAAGCCAACGGCGAGTTGCTTCTCGCAATGAATCAGAAATTGACGAACATCATCGAGGACGAAGTGGGCAACGACGACGGCGACTTCCTTCCGGAGAACAAAGACGGCTGGGCAATGACCCGTTTGGATCCGTGATCAGTATCGGATGCGACGCGGATTGTTGTGCGCTTCCGGCCGGAGGAATGAGTTCCCGGGTTCAACAACCAAAGCCTCCTTTTCGCGGCTTCGCGGCGATCCGGGTTAGGCCGCGCCTTCGAGGCTCGGCATGGATTCGACCAGTGGTCGTGTCTCAGTTCGGGATTTGACGTGCTGAAGGCTCGAAGTGAACTCCTCTGTCGGCCGATCGTTCGATAACGGTCTTCGTTCCGATGCCGCCGTTGAGTGCGAGACTGATTCAACCCGGAGGTCGCGTGTCTAGGGCGGTGGTGAACTTTCATTGCCAAATCGAAAATTCCGGCCATCATTGTCCGCCTCGGCGCGGCACTAATGGCGGATCGCATACTAGAAATGGGTCTGAGACATCATACCTCGGCCAAGTTGCTGTCTACGCTCAAGATGTCATTTCGGCGGGGTGTCAATGTCCTCTCGAACCCCGCCGACGCAGTCCGTCTCGCGTCCTACATTCTGAGGCCGGATGGCCGCGATGAAACCGCCTGCCGATTCACCTCAAGCCGAGGATTGCTCAAATCTTGCGCCGCAAGAAACAAGCACCCCATCTCGGGTTCGTACAAAATCGACAGGGCTACGATTCAAGGATTGATGCCATATAGATCCCTTTACCTTGCAACCAACGCCATAGAAGAATTCGCCCACCAACATCTGGAGGCGCTCAAATTTCCTATCACATTGGTAACAGGTGACAGCGGCCGATCGGTCTCTTTCTCATCTATAGACCGGCTTGCCCTGACACGGTTGCTGGAAAGCGAATGGATAACCAACTGGTTCGCTCAGAACCTTTGCATTCGGCACCCGAAGGTCACGCCTTTGCCTGTTGCGATGGACTATCACACGCTGACCAGAAGGTTGAATCACCCTTGGGGACCTTTTGCATCGCCGACGGAACAGGAAAAGTTGCTGCTCAGGACGCGAAACAAGCGTAGAAAATTGTCCGAAAAAAGAATTCTATGTTATGCCAACTGGCACTTCCAGTTAAGCAGGGGCGACAGAACGGAATGTTTGTCAAAACTTGATCCCAGAACCGTATTTTTTGAACCACAACCACTACAGCGCAGAGAAAGCTGGGCCAATAACGCCAATTTCTCCTTTACGGCCAGCCCATCAGGCAAAGGCCTTGATTGCCATCGCACCTGGGAAGCCTTGTTGCTTGGTTCGGTGCCGATTGTCAAAACCTCTCACTTGGATGGTCTCTATCAGGGCTTGCCGGTTTGTATCGTGAAGGACTGGTGTGAGGTGAGCCCAGACTATCTTCATCAGAAGCTGGATGAGATACAGGACGCGAAGTACGACTTCAGACCCTTGTATCTATCCTATTGGGTATCGCGAATTCATGGACGAGGGGTACCCGAGACGAAACCCATGTCCTTTCAGGACTTCTTAGACAACGGATAGGGTCGTGGCCCAATTCGCTACGGCAGGGACTTTCGGCAGATTCTCAAACCGAGACACCACCGGACCGGCGATCCGGTGTCCCTTGGGCCCAGGCCCTGCTATGGTGGCTTTGCCATGGACGAGCTGTTCTTCCGCGCGCCCTTGATCGGACTGCCCCGGGTGACCCATGAGGATCGTGTGGTCCACGGCCTCGAGGACCTGCGGCGGCGCGCGGCCGAGGGGGACGATCCCAATCTCCTGGGCTGGGTGGGGGATGTGGTGGAGGATCCGGTGGGCCGGGAGCTGCTGGGCTCGGTGATCTCCAACTCTCCGTTTTTGACCACCTGCATGCTGGGCGACCTTGGGTTTTTGCGGGAGCTCTTGACCCGGGGGCCGGGCACCTGTTTCGACCGGGTGATCGGCCATCTGAAAGACGACTTGAGCCGGACCACGGAGCAGGACCATCTCAAGCGCGAGCTGAGGCGGGCCCGGCGCCAGGTGGCGCTGCTGGTGGCCCTGGCGGACGTGACCGGCCTGTGGCCCCTGGAGCGGATCACCCAGGCGCTCAGCGATTTCGCCGATGTTGCCCTGTCGGCCACCATCTCCCACCTCCTGCTCCAGGCCGCCGAGAGCGGCGATCTGGTCCTGGCGGACGACTACTTTCCCGAGGTCGACTGCGGCTATGTGGCGCTCGCCATGGGCAAGCACGGGGCGCGGGAGCTGAACTACTCCTCCGACATCGACTTGATCGTGCTCTACGAGCCCATGAAGATCGATTACCGGGGGTCCAAGAGCCTGCAGGAAGTTTTGGTCCGGACGACCCGGAACCTGTCGGCGATCCTGCAGGAGCGGACCGCGGACGGCTATGTCTTCCGGGTTGACCTGCGCCTGCGGCCGGACCCGGCGGCCACGCCGCTCGCCCTGTCCTGCGCGGCGGCCCGGGCCTACTACGCCACTCGGGGCGAGAACTGGGAGCGGGCCGCCATGATCAAGGCGCGGCCGGCGGCCGGCGACATCGCCTTGGGCCAAGCCTTCCTGGACGAGCTCACGCCCTTCGTCTGGCGCGAGGACCTGGATTTCTGGATGCTCCGGGAGATCCAGGCCATCAAAGCCCGGATCAACGTGCACCGGGGCAGCGGCGAGATCGCCTGTCTGGGCCACAATGTCAAGCTGGGCCGGGGCGGCATCCGGGAGATCGAGTTCTTCGCCCAGACCCAGCAGCTGATCTTCGGCGGCCGGGACCCCTACCTGCGGTGCCTGCGCAGTGTCGACGCGCTCACCCACCTGTCGGAGGCCGGCTGCATCGACGAGCAGGTGGCCGACGAGCTGACCGAGGCCTACGAGTTTCTGCGGCAGCTGGAGCACCGCCTGCAAATGGTCGACGACCAGCAGACCCAGACTTTGCCGTCGGACGAGACCGGCCTGGCGCGGATCGCGGGATTCATGGCCTACGACAGCCTGGAGGACTTTCAGGACACCCTGCTGTACCACCTGCGCCGGGTCGAATTTCACTACAACGGCCTGTTCGAGGAGGCGCCCGGGCCGGCGGCCACCGGGTCCTTGAGCGTCACGGGCGACCAGCCGGACGAACCGACGGCCGAGCTGCTGGGTCACTACGGGTTCCAGGACGTCGCCGGCACCTATGAGCGCCTGCGCGCCTGGCACGACCCCGGTTTCGGCGCCGGCCGGGACGAGCGAAGCCGCAAGCTGTTCGGCGAGCTGATTCCGCCGGCCCTGGAGGCGATCGCCCGGCGGCCCGATCCGGACGAGGCGCTGGCCAGCTTCGAGGGCTTTTTCGCCAAGCTGCACGCGGGCCTTCGCGACCTCTCTTTGCTGTCGGCCAATCCCGCTCTGCTGGATCTCTTGATCGAGGTGATCGACAGCGCACCGGCCCTGGCCGCCGAGCTGCGCCGCCGGCCCGAGCTGTTGCAGCACGCCCTGTCCGACGGCTTCTTCACCCTGATGCCGGTGAAACGGCTCCTGGCCGCCGATCTGTCCCAGGTGCTGGGGGCCGCCACCGATCCCCAAGAGCTGCTGGAGCGCGCCGTGCCCTGGGCCAAGGAGCACGGGTTCCAGATCGCCGTGAACACCCTGCGCCATTCGATCGATTCGACCGATGCCGGCCAGGCGCTCAGCGACCTGGCCGATACCGTCGTCCAGCAGTTCCACGACCGCCTGTCGAAGGACCCGGCCCTGGACGCGGGCCTCGCGGGCGTCGAGACCGCGATCCTGGCCTTCGGACCGTACGGGGCCAGGGAACTCGGCCTCCGCGGGCCCCTGGATCTCCTCTTCGTCCACGACGGCGAGGCCACTGCCACCCCGCCCGTCGTCAGGCTGGCGCGCCGCCTGACCACCGTCCTTTCCGCCCCGACTGGCGACGGCCGGCTCTACGAAATCAATCTGGCCTCGGGTCCCTGGGGCGGGCCCGGACCGCTGGTGACCCCCCTGGAGGGTTTCCGCGAATTCTGCGCGACCGCAAGAGACCCACGCGCCCTGCTGGCCCTGGCCCAGATGCGGGTCGTCGTGGGCGCTCCGGGCTTCGCAGAGCAGATCACGGCGGCGCTGCGCGACCTCATCGCCACCCGGCGCGATCCCGCCGTCACCTTGGCGGCCGTGCGGCCGGCGCCGGTGGCGACCCAAGACGAGGTTGCCGGCCCGTCGTCGCACCCCCGCACCCGTCCCGGCGGCCTCGACGACCTGGACCTTCTGGTGCGCGCCCTGCAGCTGGGTCACGGGTCCGAGCACCCGCAGCTCATCGAGACCTCCCTCAGAGCGGCGCTTGCCGGCCTCGGCGCGCTGGATTTGATGGCCAGCGAGCGGGTCGGACGCCTGATGGAGGCCCATCGCCTGTTCCGGCAGATGGAGAACCTGCTGGAGGTCGCGCTCGAGGATGCCGGCGACTGGCCGTCCGCGCCCCAAGGCGTCCACGCCGCGCTGATCCAGGCCAGCGGCCAACCCGACATGGCCGCGCTTCGCGGGTCTTTCGAACACGCCAGCGAGGTCGTCCGCGAGGAACTGGCCGCCCTGGCCCAGTGAAGCGGGCAGAAGTTTCTAGGGCGATTCCCGTTTGGTCGGACTCGTTCCTCGGCCGCGACCGCGGCCCGCCGGCCGTCCGGCGCGCCCGCGCAGGCGCGGACCCTCGGGTCCCCTGCCGTGAGCGACCTAATGCTAGAGTGGTTCCGATTAAATCGGAACGGCTCTAGTCTTCGGCCGTGTTGCCGGCGGATTTGACGATGTCCTCCAACGCCTGGCGGTCCAGGATGTAGAGGCTGGTGCCCTTGCGGCGGATCAGGCCGCTGGGATAGAGCTTGCTGAGCGCGCTGGTGACCACTTCGCGGGTGGTGCCGGCCTGGCTGGCCAGTTCGCGCAGGGGCGGAAGCGGCTTGATCGCCCAGAGGTCGGGCGCGGCGCCTTCCGGCTCGGCCCCCTCCGGCTCGGCCCCCTCCGGCTCAGCTAAGCGCAGCAGCTCGCCATAGACCCGGTTGATCGCCTTCACGGCGCTCAGCTCCAGGACCCGGTTCCCGCTCTTGCGCACGAAGGCCGAGAGCTGGCGGAGCAGTTGCAAGGCAATCTCCCCGCGGCTCTCGAGCAGGGCGATGAAGGCCTCGGAGGGCAAGACCGCTACCAGGGACTCCTCGACCGCCACCACGCTGGCCGAGCGCGGCTGGCCGTCGATCGCCGCCATCTCCCCCACTATGCCGCCGGACTGGGCGGCCGCGAAGGTGATCTCCCGGCCCAAGGGCGAGACGCTGACCACGTTGAGCGCGCCATGGATCAAGAAGAACACCTCGCGACCGGCGCTGCCCCGCTCGAAGACCCGCTCGCCCGGGCGATAGCGGCGCCAGGCGCACTGGCCTTCGAGCGCCGCCCGCGCCTCCGGGTCGAGCCCCTGGAGCAAGGTGATGCCGGCCAGGCTGCGTTCTTCGGATGGCATGTACTGCTCGCCCCACTCTGCCAGATCCCAAGCTTCGTTGTCAGTGTAGCATCAGGTGCGGCGAAAGGCACCCTAGACGCCGGTCGACCTCCTCGATCACAGTCCGCTCAAGCGAAGTCCCAACTCCCGGGCGGCCTGCCCCAGCAGGCTCGCGGACCGGGCGACCAGGTCGTCGTTGAAACGGGAGACCGGGCCGGAGACCGCCAGGGCGCCGCGCAGGGCGCCGTCGTCGCTCAGAACCGGCACGGCGACCGCCGCGATCTCGGGGTCCCGTTCGCCCCGGGAGAGACAGTATCCCTGGCTGCGGATGCGGTCGTATCCCTCACCCGGTCTGGCTCCATACGCGACCAGGACACGTCCGGCGGCGCCCTTGTCCAGGGGCAGCTGGGCGCCTTCTTCCAGATTGTGGATGATCCCGCGGGTCGCGTTCAGACGGTAGAGGCAGACCCGAAGCTCGCCATCCCGCACGTAGAACGAGGCGGTTTCGCCCAGGGCGTCCCGCAGCCGGCGCAAGTGCGGCCTGACAGACTCACCCAAGTCGAAGTCCCGACGATAGCGCGACCCGAGCCGCCACAGGCTCGGGCCCAGCCTGAACCCGCCGCCGGCCGAACGGGTCAGATAGCCGAACCGCTCCAGGGACCGGCTCAGCCGTAGAATCGTGCTCTTGTAGTAGCCGGTCCGCGCCGCCAGTTGGGCCAGGCTAAGCTCGTCTGCCGCGCTCTGGCCGAAAGCCTCCAGCAGGGTGAGGGCCCGCTCCACGGCTTCCACTCGATCGTGCGACATGGGGTGTCTCCTTGCCCGTCGCGTTGCGCGTGACAAAATCTCATTGCACCTGTCAGCTATGTTCTATAGAATAGCTTATCATTCTGTCTAGCAGAATAATTGGCCTATTTCACCCCTTTTCGGAGGCCCAATGGACCAAAGGCCCCCCATGGACCATAGACCCCCCATGGACCATAGACCCCCCATGGACCATAGACCCTTGGAGGGCATCAGGGTTCTCGATCTCACCAACGTCTTGGCAGGGCCCTTCTGCTGCCATCAGCTGGCCCATCTGGGCGCCGACGTGATCAAGGTGGAAGTGCCGGGCCGGGGCGATCTGGCCCGGCAGTTGGGCGTCGACGAGGCGCTGAACCAGGGCTTGATGGGGATCTCCTTCCTGGCCCAGAACCCGGGCAAGCGCTCGATCACCCTCAACCTCAAGACGCCCGAGGGCAAGGTGCTCCTGAAGCGGCTGGTGCGCGGCGCCCAGGTGGTGGTGGAGAACTTCCGGCCGGGGGTCATGGACCGCCTGGGGCTCGGCTTCGAGGTGCTCAAGCAGGAGAACGTCGAGCTGGTCTACTGCGCGATCTCCGGTTTCGGCCAGGACGGGCCGTGGCGCGATCTGCCGGCTTACGACCAGATCATCCAGGGCCTGTCCGGGGTCATGAGCATCACCGGGTCGGCCGAGACCGCGCCCACCCGGGTCGGCTATCCGATCGCCGACACCATCGGCGGTCTGACCGCCGCCTTCGCCATCGCCGGGGCCCTGGCCGGGCGGGACCGGACCGGCGGCGTGTTCATCGACGTCTCCATGCTGGAAGCGACCCTGGCCACCATGGGCTGGGTGGTGTCGAACTACCTGATCGGCGGCGAGACGCCCCGGCCTTTCGGCAACGAAAACGCCACCGCGGCGCCGTCGGGCACCTTCAGGACCGCGGACGACCCCATCAACATCGCGGCCAACAAGCAGGAGCAGTTCGAGGCGGTGTGCCGGGCTATCGGCCGCCAGGACCTGATCGAAGACCCCCGGTTCAAGGCGCGCGACCGCCGCAAATCCAACCGCGCCGCGCTCAAAGCCGAGATCGAGGCGGCTCTGGTCACCGAAACCGCGGCCCATTGGATGGCCAAGCTGCACGGCCTGGGGGTGCCCTCGGGTCCGGTGCTGTCGGTGCCCCAGATCCTCGACCATCCCCAGATCCGCGACCGGGGCCTGCTGGCCCGCTTCGAAGGGGTGGACGGGGTGGACCGGGACATTCGCGTGGTGCGCACGGGCTTCAAGCTTTCCGGCCAAGCCCCCAGTGTCGATCGACCGCCGCCGCGCCTGGGCGCCCACAACCGGGAGGTCTACGGCGAGCTGGGCCTGGGTGCCGAAGAGCTTCAGCGACTGGAAGAGGAGGGTGTGCTATGAGCGATGAGACCGACCGCAAGGTCTGCGACTGGTGGCGTACCAAGATCATCGAGATGGAGCCCGGTGTCATTCGCTACAGCGGCTATCCCATCGAGCAGCTCATCGGCAAAATCGGCTTCGCTCAGATGATCTGGCTCCTGCTGCGCGGCGAACTGCCGAGCGAGCCCCAGGGCCGGCTTTTGGATGCGGTGCTCATGTCGGCCGTGGACCATGGCCCCCAGGCGCCCAGCATCGCGATCGCCCGCATGGCCGTCACCTGCGGGGTGGGCCTGAACAACGCCATGGCGTCGGCCGTCAACGTGCTGGGCGATGTGCACGGCGGCGCCGGCGAGCAGGCGGTCGAGCTCTACCTGGAGGCGGACCGGGACTGGCACGACGGACGCAGCCTCGGTGAGGCGGTGGCCAAGACCCTCGACGGCTTCTTCGCTGCCGGCGGCACCTTCGTCCCCGGTTTCGGCCACCGCTTCCATCCGCTCGACCCCCGGGCGCCCAGGCTGCTCCAACTGGTCGACGAGGCGGCGGCCGAGGGCGTGATCTCGGGCCGCTTCGCCCAGATCGCCCGTCAGGTCGAGACCGAGATCGAGGCCCGGAAAGGCAAGTTGGTGCCCATGAACATCGACGGCGCCAGCGCCGTGATCTATGGCGAGCTCGGCTTCCCGCCGGCCCTGGCGCGGGGCCTGTTCTGCCTGTCCCGATCGGTCGGCATCCTGGCCCACGCCTGGGAGCAGACCCAGCAAGGCGGCCGCAACAAGGGCCCCATCCCCCGGGATATGATCTGGACCTATGACGGGCCCGAGCGCCGTGACCTGGAGCCCCGGGGGGAGCCCGGATGAGGGCTGCGGCCCCCTTGACGTCGCCACCCCGGATCGGACCGCTCGGCCATGTCCCGGGCCTCTGAGCGGTCCCAGCCATCGGGGGCCGCGACGGTCGTTCTGAGCGTCCTTGCACCCTTCGCCTTCGGTTATTTTCTGTCCTATCTGCTTCGCTCGGTGAACGCCGTTGTGGCGCCCAATCTGGTGGCGGACATCGGCCTGACCGCGGCCCAGCTGGGGCTGCTCACCTCGGCCTACCTCTTGGCCTTCGGCCTTTTCCAGCTGCCTCTGGGGGTGCTGCTCGACCGCTTCGGCCCGCGCCGGGTGCAGACCGTCTTGCTCTGTTCGGCGGCGACCGGCTCCCTGCTGTTCGCGGTCTCCGAGGACCTGGGTGCGCTCCTGGGTGCGCGCGCCCTGATCGGCCTTGGCTTCGCCGGCGGGCTGATGAGCGGCTTCAAGGCGGTGGTGCTCTGGGTCCCGGCGCCCCGGCGCGCGCTCGCCAACGCCTGTGTCATGTCCTTCGGGGCTCTCGGCATCCTGGTGGCGACCGTGCCGGTCGAGCTCGCGGTCCAGGGCTTCGGTTGGCGCGCGGTCTTCGTGGGTCTGGCCGCGGTCACGGTCGCGGTGGCCGGCCTGATTTTCTTCGTGGTGCCCGAATCCTCCACGCCGCGGGCCGGGGGCGGCCTGCCGGAGCAGGTCAGGTCGGTGGTGCGGATCTATCGGGACCGGACCTTCTGGAAACTGGCGCCCTTGCTCGCCACCACCGCCGGCTCGCACATCGCGATCCAGACCCTCTGGGCCGGCCCCTGGTTCCGGGACGTCGCCGGTTTCGACCGGGCGGGCGTGGCCAACCACCTCATGGTCATGGCGATCGCCTTCCTGGTTGGGATCCTGGTGAGCGGCGCGGTGGCCGACTGGTTCACGCGCCGGGGCGTGAGCCTGCTCACGGTGATGATCGGCTTTCTGGCCGCTTTCTTCTGTGCCCAGATGGCGATCGTGCTGCAGCTGACGTCGGTCAACCCGATCATGTGGGCGGTCTTCGGCATGACCGGACAGGCCGCGGTCCTGGCCTACCCCTGGCTGTCCTCCCA
>SMVA01442829.1_pt1 | contig 14724 bp, 12 predicted proteins | sample 2456451 | NCBI WGS metagenome assembly SMVA01 (sample SAMN11095933, study PRJNA526329) | marine sediment metagenome | biome: Marine sediment; feature: Surficial sediment; material: Deep marine sediment; isolation source: Hadal surficial sediment | place: Pacific Ocean | collected 2014-05 | depth...
AGAGCAGGGCGACGGAGAACACGACGAAGAGCAGACTGATGCGGCGGTAGGAAGCCAGGTCTCGCGCGTAGTCGTTGGAGGACAGAGTCGCGAAGGTCGTATACAGGAACGGGGTCGAGAACGTCTCGAGGACGACGCGTTGGCGTGCCGTTTCCAGCCGAATCGGATCTTGGTCGGCGCGCGCCTGATCGAGGAATTTGCGACCCAGCCTGCGACGCTCCGAATCGGAATAGATATCGCCGACCTGTCCCGCCTTGATTTCCTGTCCGACCACCCAGAATTGGTAGAAGTCGCTGGCCGGCACATTTCGAATCGGGAGCCAGGTCGTATAGATCGCACAGAACGCCACGATCAAGAGCAGGATCGTGGTCGGCTCACGCAGGCTCATCGACCGGGACACTTCGTTCTTCATTCGCGGAGAATAGCTCCTGGCTCGGCGGATTCGGATGACATGGGTCGTTCTCTCAACGTGTCGTCAGCGTGGCCCGCAAAAGCAAGCTGAATCCATCGTGACGCAGGGGCGGCGTCCAGATGGCGTCGCTGGCTTTGATCAGGTCGAAGACGATGGCCCGACCCATTGGCTGCTCGAAACAGGGGCCAACGATGAGGGCGTCGACGCCGAGACGCACGCTTTCGAGAAAGGCGGCACGGCGTGCGGGCCCGCCTAGACATCGGGTCACGACCGATCCCGCCAGATCCCTACGGTCGCCTTCCGCCGGACGACCGGCGTTGCTGAGGCTGTGATTCGCCCAACGCCCGGTTTCGAATCGCAAGGTCGGGTCGAGCAGCGCGAGTGTCGGAAAAATGACGCTGCTGCCCAGCACTTGGCGACCGCGAAGAGCTTCGAGGTTCTTTGCGGCGAAGCGGAGATGCGAGGGGGGGAGTCGCAGTCCGGAGATGGATCCGAGGGGCACTTTCGTTTGGACGAAACCGCCGCCCGACGTGTTTGCGAGCGTGAATGGCCAATCTCTGGCCTGTACGAACGCGAAGAGCACGGCGATCGGTAGCGCCAGGGCCAGCAGCGGCCTCCATCGCCGACGATCCTCGAAGGATCGGAACGCAGCTTCGGCCAGCAGCCCCGCACAGATCGTGACCGGCAGCAGATAGGCCATTCGCCAATAGGCTCCGGGGGTGAGGAGATCCACCAGGATCGGGCCGGTCAGTGGGGTCGCAAAAGCCAGCACGGAGATCGGAGTGAGCCAGAGAATGAGGCGCCGACGTTCCGCCGAGAGCGCCAGGAGCGGCGCGACTCCGAGAAGAATCGCGTCGCGCAGCGCCACCCGGGGATCGTCCGTGACCAATGCGAGGTTCGCCAGCCAATGGCTCGGGAAGCCGTCGAATACGGATAGATCCGTTAGTTCCGAGCCCCCGCCGAGGATTCCGGCCAGGCCGATCCAGAGGGCGTAGCCGGACGCGAGCTGAAGCGCGGCGGCGCGAAGCAGGCGTGCCCGGGTCGGTCGCGCGCTCAGAAAATAGGCCGCGCCAACGCTGCCCAAAAGGGCCGGGACCATAAACACCGCGGAGCCGCTCAAGCCGATCATCGCGACCGACGCCAGGCTCAGCCAGAGGAGTCGGGGCTTGCACGGCCGGTCGAGGAAACGAATTGCAAAGAGCAGCAAGAGGGGAATCCCGACGCCCCAGAGCAGGACCTTGCCGTTGTAGAGCGCGATCACGACGTTGCCGTAGCTTCGGCCCGGAATTCGGAGATCGAGGAGGCAGAAGCAGAACACCAGGACGGCGGCGAGCAGCGCCCGCCCGCGAGACAATCCGAGTTCCCGGTAGAGCGCGGTGAATACGAAGGCGAAGAGCAGGTGACCCAGGGCGCCGGCGGCTTTCTGATAGGCCCAGACGGGATCGAGGCCGACGAGATCGGCCGCGAAGGCCACACCGATTTCATAGGATGTCAATCCATGTGCGTAGGAGAGCGGTGGCAGGACTCCCCGGGTGAAATAGCTCTGGCCCAATTCGAAGGGCTCGCCCAGGCTTCCGAGTTGAAGCAGGGCGCGATGCAAATAGCTGACGTCGTCGGGATTGTAGTAGGCGATACACATCGAAGCGATACCGGTCACGAGTCCAAAGGCCAGTACGCCTAGCATCAAAATCCGCTCGTCGCGCGCGGTCGGGTCGGAACGAACTTCTCGGAAGGTCGATGCGATCGCGACGGCCAGGAAAACGAAAAAGGGCAACCCGATCCAGCCCGCTGGCCGGCCCGTCCACACGATCAGGTGGTAGGCGAGGGTCCAACAGCCCATCACCGCGGCGAAAGCGTAGATCGGCATGAGCAGGTAGAAAGGCGTCTGGGCGTCCGGCTTTTCGCCTCGGAGTCCGGTTTGCATCGTGGGCCCACTCTAGCGTCAATTGAAGCGGAACCGGGCTCTCAGGCCGTCCGATTCCGGGTTGCACAAGCGCGCTCCGAACGCGTGTTCGGCTTGACCGCGACGCGCATGATCGGGAATAATCTGCCTCGCAATGGCGGACTCCACGAATCGAGATAGCGCGGGTCCGCCGCGGCGAGCCCGCGCCTTCCCGCGGCACCATGATCTCATGGTGTTCGGCGTCGCGCTGGGTCTGCTGTTGTGGATGGCGCCGTCCCTGGCCAACTACCTGAACAATCCCGATCATGGCTACCAGCTCTCCTTGGCTCGGCTCGTCACGCTGGGCGGATTTCCTTTCATCGACCAGATCTTCCACTACGGCCCCCTGGTCGCCTGGAGCAGCGCGCTCGTCCTGTGGCTGTCGGGCGGATTGATCGGCGAGACGCTCTTGTGCGCGACGGGTTATGCGGCCGCCCTGACCTGCCTCGCAAACACGGCGCGCGCGCGTCTCGGGCTTCTTGCGGGATGGCTCGTCCCGCTCGTGGCCTTGCTCTTTCTGGCGCGCTTCTACAAATGGTATTTCTGGCTCTTCCCCGCGATCACGCTGGTGCTCTACAACCGCTATCTCGAACGTCGCATGTCGACTGCGCGGAGTCTCATTTTGGCCGGTGTCGTTGCCGGATCGTGCGCGCTGTTTCGACTCGATCTCGGCGTCGTTCTGTTGACGTTCTGGGCCATCGTTGCGCTGACCGGACGCGTGGGTTGGTTTCAGAAGGGCGCTGCCGTGGGGGCCTTGTGGGTGGGGGTCGGATTTCTGCTGCCCATGATCGTGTGGTTCGGGGTGCTCGGCAGCGTTGGGGGAATCGGCGCCGTTCAGGGTTATCTGTCCGCGACTCTCGACGGCGGGAGTGGCGTCGTCGGGGGTTGGAGTCACGGCGCTGCGCCCTTTGACATCCACGCGCCCTTTTCCTCGGCGTCGGGTCTCGCGCTGGCCTTGTGGGTCCTGCCGATCGGTCTACTCGCCGGACTCGCGATCGGCGGCTGGCGTTCGCTTCATCAAACCGGTCGTCCGCAGTTGGACGCCCGCTTTCTGGCGGGCGCATCCATCCTCGGAATCGGTCTACTGCCCCAGGCGTTCTATCGGGCGGATGGCCAACATCTTCTTCAGGCGCTTCCGCCCTTCTTCCTGGTGGTGCCCTTGGTTGCGCGTGAGCTGCTTCGCGAATTCGGGCTTCACGGACCGCGCGCCGCCCAGACCGGGCGGCTATGGCTGGCGGCTGCCGGCATGCTTCTGGTCGTCACCGGAATCGGCGTCCGCTCGTACGGGGGCTGGGATCTCGCGCCCCTCGACTCCAACGGGTTCGCACGACTCGAGCAGACGTGGCGGGGGCTCGGCTCGGAATCCAGCTACCCGATCGCCAGGCTGGTTCGCCAGATCACTTCGATCACCCCTGTCGACGCTCGCATCCTCGTCGTTCCGATCGTCCCGCAGGTCTACTATTTCGCGGAGCGATCGATGAGCGGCCTGCTCAATCAATATGCCCCTCACATCTTGGATGATCCGAAGTGGCGACGACTCAATTTCGAGCACGTTTTGGCGCACCCGCCCGCGGCCGTTCTCGTGACGGCGGTCTGGTTGAATCCCCAGTCGCGTGACGCCCAGATCCTGCGTGACTCCCACCCCGAGCTCGACGCCTATTTGCGCAGCCGCTACTCGGTAGTGACCCAGCGGATGACCCAGCGGGGGTCGTGGCGGATTCTGAGGCCCGATCCGAGGCGGCGTCCGAAATGAATCGAGGCGGGTCGAGGGTTCCTCTTCCCCCGACTGCTCTGCGATGCCATCCTTGAAGATCGTGTTGGGCGCCGAGCCTGCCCGACAGGAGGTTTGAAAAGAACGTCATGGACGAAGTCCTGCTCACCACCGTCACGCCCGTCTACCGGGGAGCGGATTCGCTCGTCGAACTCGCAGCGGAGATTGCCCGGGTGCGTCTGCAACTCGAGGATGAAGATCTGCCGCTGCGTCTCGTCGAGGCGATTTTTGTCGACGATGGTTCGAGCGACGGTTCCGATCGGGTCCTGGCCGAGCTCGCGGAGCGCTACGATTGGCTTCACGTCGTCACGCTTTCGCGAAATTTCGGCCAGCATCCCGCGACCTCCGCCGGGATTCTCCACTCCTCGGGCGATTGGGTGACGACACTCGACGAGGATCTGCAACATCCGCCTTCGGAACTGTTGCGGCTGCTCGCCCGAGCGCTCGCGACGAATTCGGACGTCGCCTACGCCCAGCCACGCCAGGGCGTCCACGGGTCGGTCTTTCGGGACCTCTCGTCGCGCTGGATCAAGCGGATCATCGCGCGGCTCTCGGGGGAGAGCCACGTGGCGGAGTTCAACAGCTTCCGAATGATGCGCGGCAGCGTCGCGCGCGCGGCCGCGGCGGTGTCGACGCACGACATGTATTTCGATGTCGCCCTGAGTTGGTTCACCAACCGCATTACGACCCTGCCGATGGATTTGCACGATCCTCGACCCACGCCCGCACGCGGGAGCGGCTACGACATTCGCGCGTTGACCTCGCATGCGCGGCGAATGCTGATGTCCTCGGATATCAAGGCGCTTCGCGTCGGCGCGACGATCGGCGTGACGGCCCTGTTGACCAGCCTGGTCGCCGGAACGATCGCGCTCGGCCTTTGGGTCGTTCGCCCGGAATCCTTCGAGAGCGTGCGCGGATGGCTCTCGCTCTTTCTCAGTATCCTTTTCTTCGGCGGCATGACGGCCTTGCTGGCGGGCATCGCCGTCGAATATCTGTCGACGCTGCTTCGACTGGCACAGGGCAAGCCGACGTTCTTCGTGGTGGATCGCAGCAAGGACCGGCTGCTCGACGCGTTGGTCGAGCGGACCAGCGCGCCATGATCTTGCTTCGGTTTCCGGCTCGAGCGGGCCAGCGGCTCGTCGCGGTTTTCGGCACGGGCTTGATCGGTTCGTCCGTGGTCGCTGCGCTGGAGCGGAAGGGTGCGATTCGCGAGAAGGAATTTCCGATCTCCTGGCACGACCCGATCGAACGGGCGGAACATTTCTTGGCCATCGAGGCCGAGATCGTTCGATTGCTCGGGGAGGGATACGACGAGGGTTTGCAGTTGGTCTGGTCCGCGGGGCGCTGTGGCTTCGAGGCGAGTCAGGCGGAAGCCGACCTCGAATGGGATGGATTCGAAGCGTGGCTCCACTCGCTCGAGCGCATCGCGCGACGAACGCCCGGGCGGGAGATTCGGTTCTGTCTGATCAGTACGGCCGGGGGCCTCTTCGAGGGCCAGCGACACGTCGATCGAAGCTCGCAGCCGAATCCGAGCCGCCCCTATGGCCGACTCAAACTCGATCAGGAGGAGAGGATCCTGGCCAGCGGCGCGCCCTGGACGCCTGCGATCCTGCGACTCACAGCGGTGGTCGGGCCGGTGGGCCGCGGCCACCGTCAGGGATTGGTTTCGACGCTCGTCGCGAACGGATTGCGGCGCTGGCCGACGCGGATCGTGGGCCGGATGGAGACGCTTCGGGATTTCATCTCCGTCGACGACGTCGCGGGTTTCATCGCTCGCAGGATTCATCGCCGTCTCGACCCCGCGGACCCGCCGGTGATGACCTTGGCGTCGTTCAAGCCTTCCTCGCTGGCCGAAATACAGAAACGGGTCGAGCGCGTTCTGGGACGCCGGCTCGATGTCCACTACGCACTCTCTCCCTCCAACGAAATGGACATCACCTTCAGTCCCGCCCTGCGTCCGGCCGACTGGATGCCGCGAGATCTCTTTGCGACGATTCGGGACCTCTATCAGGACGCGCTCACTCGGGGAGTTGTCGTCTGATGGACTTCGATCGGTTCGGGGCTCGCTACCACGATCATGTCAACGACGCATTGGCCTTTTCGGGGACAGAACAGGAATTCTATCTGCGGGCCAAGGCCAACGAAGTCGAACGCCTGGTGGCTGCGCATCTGGGTTCCGTTTCGAAGCCCGCCCTGCTCGACGTGGGTTGCGGTGTCGGCCTCGTCCACGAAATGTTAGGCGAACGGTTTCCCGGGTTGGTGGGCGTCGACGTCGCGCCCGCGACTCTGGTCGAGGCGCAGAGGCGCCAGCCCGGTGGACGATTCGCACGCTACGACGGTCGCGGCCTGCCCTTTGCCGATGGCGAGTTCGATCTCACCTACACGGTCAACGTCCTTCACCATGTGGTACCCACCGCCTGGCCGGACTTCGTGGCGGAGCTCGCACGCGTGACGCGTCGTGGAGGCCTGGTGGCGGTCTTCGAACACAATCCATGGAATCCGATCACGCGACTCGTGGTGAACCGTTGTGAATTCGATGAGGACGCGGTGCTTCTGAGCCAACGAAGACTGCGAAGCCTGCTCGCGCGGGCCGGGCTTGCCGAGCGCGATCACCGTTACATCCTCTTCTTCCCGTGGTCCGGCCGGTTGTGGACCACCCTCGAGCGAAGGCTCGGCTGGCTCCCCTTAGGCGCCCAACATCTGGTGGCCGCTCGCAAGCCCATGCAGGAGCGTCGAGCGTGACTGGCGCCATGCATCCCCTGGATCCACGACGCGCACTCGAGAGCGCATGGGTCTATCGGACTGCACAGTCGTTGATTCGGGGCGCGGCTTCGTATCGGCGGCTCGCCGAAGAACATCTGCGGGTCGTGCCGGGCGAGCGCGTGCTGGACATCGGATGCGGACCGGCCGAGATTCTCAGCCATCTTCCCGACATCGATTATCTCGGCTTCGATGCGAGTTCTCGATATATCGAATGGGCCCGCAATCGGTACGGTGGGCGTGGCCGGTTCTTGTGTCAGACCCTCGATCAAGCGGAACTCGAAGATCTTGGCGCGGGCTCTTTCGATCTGGTCGTGGCCTATGGATTGGTGCACCACCTGGACGACCAGGAGGCCCGGGCCTTCTTCGCGTTGGCGCGTTCGGCACTGCGACCGGCGGGTCGTCTGGTGACGATCGACGGCTGCTTCGTTCCCGAGCAATCAAAATTCGTTCGCTGGCTGCTCGAGCGGGATCGAGGGCGCCACGTTCGGACGCCCGACGCCTACCGGAAGCTCGCGGGATCGAGTTTCGGCGTCGTGGAGGACCAACTCCATCACGACCTGTTCCGGTTGCCCTATACGTTGATCGTGCTCGAATGCGGCGCATGATCGTCGAATCCTTCGGTGATGCGATGTGCGCCCTGTTTTCAAGGAGTTGGCAAGATGTCCGAGATTGATTTGCGCGAGGCGATGAGCACTCTGCGTGCCGTTCGCCGATTGAAGCCCGACGAGATCCCCGAGGACGTACTCGGCCGGATTCTCGAGGCGGCGAGCTGGGCGCCGACGGGCGGTAACGCACAGCCCTGGCGTGTGCTCGTCGTGCGTAACCGAGAAAAGATGGCTCGGCTCGGAAGCCTGTATGCGAAGGGTTGGTTTGCCTATGCGAAGCACCATCGCGCCTTGATCGCCGATGCACCCGAGGCGATTCGTGTGGCGAGCGAGAAGACTTTTTCTGCCGGCGACTATCTGGCCGAGCATTTTTCGACCACGCCGGTTCTCCTGGTGTTCTGTTTCAACCCGACGAAGATGGCGATCACGGACGCCAAGCTCGATCGCATCTCGGTCGTCGGGGGGGCGTCGATCTACACCGCGGTGCAAAATGCGTTGCTCGCCTGTCGGGCCGAGGGGCTCGGCTGTGTGTTGACGACCCTGCTCTGCGCATGCGAGGACGAAGTTCGACAGATTCTCGAGATTCCCGAGCCCTGGGGCACGGCCGCGGCGATCCCCATCGGCTATCCGGTGCGGGGTGGACACGGTCCGATTTCTCGACGACCCATCGAAAAACTCGCCTTCGTGGATACCTGGGGCGAGGCCTATCCGGGAAGCGTCGAAAATTCGACGGGCGGGCGGTTAAGCGGCGAACTAGGCGGCGAGTAGACGGCGAATAGGCGACGCGCACGACGGGTCGCTGGCCGCCGAACTAGAGCCTCATCACGCCATAGCGCGGCTCTTCGATCGGCGTATTTTCTGCGACGCGGAGCGCGATGCCGAGCGCATTGCGCGTGTCGACCGGATCGATGATGCCGTCGTCCCAGATTTGAGAGGTCGCATAGTAGGCGCTCGACTCGCGTTCGAACGATTCCAGAACGGGGCTTCGGATCGCTTCGATCTCTTGCTCCGTCAGGGTTTCGCCCACGCGTTCGGCCTGGCGAATCTTGACCTCGGCCAACGTATTGGCGGCTTGTTCCGCCCCCATGATGCCAATCTGATGATTGGGCCAGCTGAAGATGAAGCGCGCATCGTAGGCGCGTCCGCACATTCCATAATTCCCCGCGCCGAAGGAGCCATTCACCATGATCGTGAATTTGGGGACGACGCTGCCCGCTTGCGTCATGATGAACTTGGCGCCGTCCTTACAAATTCCGCGCGCCTCGTAGTCCTTTCCGATCATGAAGCCGGTGATGTTCTGAAGAAAGACAAGCGGCGTCCTGTTCTGATTGCAGAGCTCGATGAAATGGGCGCCCTTCAGCGAAGAATCGTTGAACAGGACGCCGTTGTTTCCGATCAGGCCGACCTTGTGGCCCCAGATATGCGCGTACCCGCAGACGAGCGTCGTGCCGTAGTCGGGCTGGTATTCGTGGAAATAGCTGCCGTCGACGATTCGGGCGATCACTTCGCGCATGTCGAATTGGATCTTGATGTCGTCCGGGATGATTCCGTAGAGCTCCTTCGGGTCGTAGTAGGGCGGTTCGGGCGGCTTGTGATCCGCTCGGAGCTTTTCGGGGTGCTTCCAAAAAGAAACGATCTCGCGGCCGAGTAGAATCGCCTCTGCTTCGGAATTCGCCGCGTAGTCGGCGACGCCGCTGATCCGGGTATGCACGTCCGCGCCGCCGAGGGTGTCGGCGTCCACGATTTCGCCCGTTGCCGCTTTGACCAGAGGCGGCCCGCCGAGAAAGATCCCGCCGTTTCCGCGAAGAATGACGGCATAGTCGCTCAGCGCCGGGATGTAGGCGCCGCCCGCCGTACAATGGCCGAAGACGAGCGAGAGTTGTTGCACGCCCATCTTCGAGAGAATCGCCTGGTTGCGAAAGATTCGGCCGGCGGAGACCTTGTCCGCGAAGAGTTCGGATTGCAAGGGCAGGAAGCCGCCCGCGCTGTCACACATATGCACGACCGGCAGGCGGTTCTCGATCGCGATGTCCAGGCATCGTACGTTCTTCTTGACGGTGAGGGGGTACCAGGCGCCGCCTTTGATGCTCGGATCGTCGGCGCGCACGATGACCTCATGACCGCTGACGATTCCGATTCCCGTGACGACGCTCGCGCCCTTCGCGTCCCCCCCGTATTCCGAATTGGCGGCCAGGGAAGAGAATTCGAGGAAGGGTGTGCCCGGATCGAGCAGGCTTTGGATCCGATCCCGGACGAAGGCTTTTCCGTGATGGGCCAGACGGTCGTGGTCGCGTTGGGGCCGATCGAATCGGGCTTCCTCTTGGCGTCGATGAAACTCGGCGACCCGCTCGAGATTTTTCTCTTCGTAGCGCCGGAACTCCGGGCTGTGGATGTCCACTCGACTCTCGATTCGTCGCATCATTCGGCTTCTCCTTCCGCTTCGTCCCTGGCTTCGAGTCGAACGAGGACGGCTCCTTGATCGAAACTCGACCCCGCCTGTAAACAGAGTTCGGCAACCCTCGCGTCATGCGGCGCAACGATCGGGGTCTGCAACTTCATGCTTTCGAGGGTCATCAGGCGTTGGCCGGCCTCGACCTCGTCCCCCTCTTCGACGAGTACCTCGACGACGACGCCCGGCATGGGCGCGCATAGGGTCTCCGCGCCGCCACTGGGGGCGGCCGCTCGTTGGGCCTGCAGGAGGGCGTTGATCGCTTCGACACGATGGGCCCGACCTCGGAAATGGACGAAGTGGACGTCTCCACGGGTCGCGACGAACACCGTCTCGCGATTCCCCTCGAATTCGAGAACGAACTCCCCGTCGTTCTGGGTCGGAACGAGACGGGCGTCGAAAAGGCGTCCGTCGATCGCGAGCGTGAAATTCTTCTTGCCATGAGCGGGGTGGACCACGCTCATCCGGTCTTGAAGTTCGAAGTCGTATCCCATGTCCAGGTCCTCAGTTCTGCCACGCGCCGATGGACGCGTAGGGTTCCGGAACGGCTTCGACGCGTTCCAGAAAGTCCCGGTTGGAGAGTGCGGCGACCGCGAGGAGCGCCGCCCGCTCCTCGAGGCTCATCGACGGCCTCGCGAGATCGGCGGCGTGAGTCGGAATGAATCCGGTGTCGACGCTTCCCGCCTTGAACTCGGGATGCGCCAGGATGCGCCCGAGGAAATCGCAATTCGTGACGCATCCAAGAATCACCGTTCGCTCGAGCGCGTCGCGAGCGCGGCGGATCGCCTCGTTTCGATCGCGACCGTGGACGATGACCTTCGCGAGCATCGGGTCGAAAGCCGTCGACACCGTCTGTCCCGCTTCGATCCCGCTGTCGAAGCGAACGCCAAGGCCGTCGGCGGGTCGCACGAGCAAGAGCGGGCCGACGGCCGGTCGAAAATCGTGGTCCGGATCCTCTGCACAGATCCGACATTCGATGGCGGCCCCTTCGAATCGGATCTCCTCCTGGACGAAGGAGAGGACTTCTCCGGCGGCGATCCGAATCTGCTCTTCGACGAGATCGATACCGGTCACCATTTCGGTGATCGGGTGTTCGACCTGAAGTCGCGTATTCATCTCGAGAAAGTAGAACTCACCCTTCGGTGTGAGAATGAATTCGACCGTTCCGGCGCTTTGATAGCCCGCGGCGCGTGCGATCCCGACGGCCTGCGCGCAGATCCGATCCCTGAGTTCGCGCTCCATCCCGGGTGCCGGCGTCTCCTCGATGAGTTTCTGGAATCGACGTTGAATCGAGCAGTCGCGTTCTCCGAGATGCAGAACATGGCCGTGCGTGTCGGCCAGGATCTGGACTTCGATGTGTCGTGGTTCGTCGATGTAGCGTTCGGCGAAGATGCGCCCGTCCTTGAAATAGCGTTCGGCCTCGGAGCGAGCCAACTCGATGGCGGGGGCGAGTTCGTCCTCGGCCCGCACGATCTGCATGCCCTTGCCGCCGCCGCCCGCGGAAGGCTTGATCAGGAGCGGGAAGCCGATCGCTTGGGCGCGTTCCGCGAAGTCGCTCGGAGCGTCCTCTTCGTTGGCGGAGGGTGTGAGGGGATAGCCCAGGTTCGCAACGAAGCGCCGCGACTCGATCTTGTCTCCCATCAGGCGGATCGAAGCGGGAGTCGGCCCGATCCAACGAATCCCGGCGCGCTCGACGGCTTCGGCAAAATCGGCATTCTCGGAGAGGAAGCCATAGCCGGGATGCACCGCGTCGGCGCCGATTCGGAGGGCGATCTCGACGATTCGTTCCGCGTCGAGATAGGCCGCGACGGGCGTTTCGCCGTCGATCGGACAGGTTTCGTCGACCGCCCGAGCGGCCGGACTGTCGGCCTCTTCGGGATGGACGATCGCGGCGCTCGCGATTTCGAGTCTGCGAAGAGTCGACGCCACGCGTACGACGATCTCGCCTCGATTCGCGATCAACACTTTTTCGATTCCGGGTACCAGGGTCATGGACAGGCCTTCATGTTTTCGTTCCTTCGAGGGTCGCTTCGAGTCGAGCCACGGCGCGCTCCAGTCGAAGGACGGTGTCGTTGTCGGGGTTGGACCCGGTCGAAGTCATCGCTCGCGGAGCCGCGAGAATTCCTCCCAGGATCGCCTCGGCCAATTGCTCCGAGAGCATGCCGACATCGAGTTCACCATTGGTGAAGACGAAGCGCCAGACCGCGTGTTCGATGCCCCCGTAGATGAGGTCGCGGACGACGCCCGGGACGATGTTCTTTCGGAGCGAACCATTCTCGACGCCTTGCTCCAGAACGGCGAGCGCCAGACCGGTGTAGCGCCGATTCAGTTCGAGGATGGCCTCGTCGTAGAGAGCGACGTCCGGTCGTGCCTCCCGGATGATGACGCGACACAGGCCGAGATCCGACGTGAAGGTCTCGAGATGTCGCCGAATGACGAAGCGGAGTTGGTTCTCGGTCCCGTGGACCGCACTGAGCCCCGACTCGGTGTCCGCGATCAACTCCTCGAAGAATCCCTTCATGACGGCGATGAGCAGTGCGCGTTTGCTGTCGAAATAGCTGTACACCGTGCCTTCGACGACCCCTGCGCGCTCGGCGATCTCGCTGACGGCGGCGCCGCCGTAGCCCTTCTCCGAGAAGAGCTGTCGCGCCGAATCGAGGATCTCGGCTTCTCGCTCGGCGCGCGGACGGCGCGTGCGGCGGCGGGTCTGACGCTGGGTCCTACGGCGCGTGGGGTGTGTGACGGACATGGTATTGAGTTAGACTCATTAAAAAATCGTTCCATGTCAACATATTTAGGGAATTTTTCGAGACGATCGTGAGTTGTATTGAGATCGACTTCAACTTGGTTTCGGGACCCACAGGAGAAATGGATGTCTTCCGGATTCTGCCTGAATGAAGATCAACGCGCGATCCTCGACGCGGCCGATCGCTACGGTCGAGAACAGCTTGGCCCCCTGGCTCGGCGCATGGACGACGAGGAGTGGTGGCCGGACGAGGCGTTTCGTGCCCTCGGACCCGAGGGCTATCTCGGAATCACCGCGCCCGTCGAGCTGGGCGGATCTGGTCTCGATCTCTTCGCGAGCGGTCTCGTGCTCCAGGGCTTTTCTCGGTGGAATTACGCATTGGGTCTGTCCTGGGTCGCCCATGAAAATCTGTGTCTGAATAACATTCTTCGAAACGGCAACGACGAGCAACGAGAGCGCTACATCCCCGGTCTTTCCGATGGTTCGCTGATCGGTTGTCTCGCGTTGACCGAACCGGGTGCGGGATCGGATGCGCTCGGGTCAATGGCGACGACCGCCGTTCGAGACGGGGACCACTACATCGTCAATGGCCGCAAGCTCTTCATCACCAACGGTCCGATTGCGGACATCTGTTTGCTCTACGTCAAGACGGACATGTCGAAGGGATCCCAAGGGATCACGGCGCTCGTCGTCGAACTGGACTCGCCCGGCGCGAGTGTCGCGCAGAAGCTGATCAAGATGGGTTTCCGCGGCTCGCAAACCGCGGAGCTGGCCTTCGACGATTGTCGAGTCCCCGTTGCCAACCGCATCGGCGAGGAAAACGAAGGCGTGAAATGTGTGATGAGCGGGCTCGACCTCGAACGTGCAACGATCGCACCGATCTGCGTCGGGATGGCCGAGCGGGCCCTCGAACTCTCGATCGAGTATTCGAAACAACGTGAGCAATTCGGTGAGCCGATCGCAAATTTCCAGATGATCCAGTCTCGGCTGGCGGAGATGTCGGTCCTCGTCGAGACGATGCGCGTCTACAACTACTTCACGTTGGCGGCGCTCAACGACCTTCCGCCGGGTGAGGGCGGCCGTGGCGATGTGCACCGCATCGCGGCCACCTCGGTCCTGTACGCGGCCGACTCCCTCAATCGCGTTCTCAATCATGCGGCACAGGTCCACGGCGGCGTCGCCTATATCTGGGAGACGGAGATCAACCGTCTGTATCGAGGGATCAAGATGCTCGAGATCGGTGCCGGGACGACCGAGATCCGAAAGCTGATCATTGCGCAGGAACTGCTCAAGCGTTAGTAGTTCATTCGATGTCGGATGACCGCTCAAAGCATGCCATCTACTTCATCCTGATCACGATCCTGATCGACACTATTGGTTTCGGGATGATCGCGCCGGTCATGCCGGAGCTGATTTCGCAGTTGACCGGCGAGGGCTTCGCCGAGGCGGCCCGCTACGGCGGTTCGTTGATGCTGCTCTTCGCCGCGGTGCAATTCTTTGCGGCCCCGATTCTCGGCAACCTCGGCGATCGTTTCGGTCGCCGGCCAGTGCTCTTGATCTCGCTGGCCGCGCTCGGATTCGACTATATCCTGATCGCGTTGGCGCCGACTTTGATTTGGCTCTTCGTGGGGAGATTCATCTCGGCGATCGCGAGTGCGACTTTCGCGACGGCGAACGCCTGGGTGGCGGATGTGAGCGCGCCTGCGGATCGCGCGCGGCATTTCGGATTTCTCAGCGCCGCGTGGGGGATGGGCTTCATGTTGGGGCCGGTGGTCGGCGGGCTTCTGGGCGAAATCGGCCCCCGGGTTCCGTTTTGGGCTGCGGCTGGGCTCGCCTTGGTGAACGTGATCTATGGATTCTTCGTCCTGCCCGAATCGCTGCCCCAATCGATGCGTCGGCGATTCGAATGGAAACGTGCCCACCCGATTGGAGCTCTGAGACAAATCAAACGCTACCCGGCGGTTCTCGGATTCATGATCGCGCTGATTCCCTTCCAGATCGCACACGACGCCAACCCCGCGGTTTGGGGTTTCTAC
>SMVA01052760.1_pt1 | contig 14723 bp, 18 predicted proteins | sample 2456451 | NCBI WGS metagenome assembly SMVA01 (sample SAMN11095933, study PRJNA526329) | marine sediment metagenome | biome: Marine sediment; feature: Surficial sediment; material: Deep marine sediment; isolation source: Hadal surficial sediment | place: Pacific Ocean | collected 2014-05 | depth...
GAGCCATGCGCGACGCGGCCCGAAAGCCTTGGGAAGCCGCCGTTCCGGTCGCTCGGGCGAACCGCCGGAGGGCGTCGGCGGGCCTTGCCGATGCGCCGCATCGCCGGCGGCCCCCCTCCACCCCGGCGGATCGCCCGCGCGATCTCTAGGGGTCAATATTATGGACCTTTGGTATAACCATGAACACGACCGACGACCAGCCTGTCCTCGAGGTGCGTGGGCTCACCGTCAGCCTGCCGCCGCGCGCCGACCGCGCCTACGCGGTGGAAGACATCGACCTTGAGGTCAGGCGCCGGGAAATCCTCTGCGTGGTCGGCGAGTCGGGCTCGGGCAAGTCGGTCACCGCCCAGGCGGTCATGGGGTTGCTGCCGAAGAAACAACTCACCGCTGTCGCCGGCGCGGTGCGATTGCAAGGCGAGGAGCTGTTGGGCGCGCCACCGGCGCGGCTGCGCGAACTTCGCGGCGCCCGCATGGCGATGATCTTTCAGGAGCCGATGACCGCGCTCAACCCGGTGCTCACCATCGGCGACCAGATCGAGGAGGTCCTGACCACCCATACCGGCATGGGCCGGAAGGCGCGCGCCGCGCGGGTCGTCGATCTGATGGCCTCGGTCAACCTGCCGGAGCCGGAGAGTCTCCGGCGTACCTACCCGCACCAGATTTCCGGCGGCCAGCGCCAGCGCGTGATGATCGCCATGGCGTTGGCGCTGGAGCCGGCCCTGTTGATCGCCGACGAGCCGACAACGGCGCTCGACGTCACCACGCAGGCGCAAATTCTCAAGCTGATCCGCGCCATCCAGGCCGAGCACCACATGGCCGTGCTGTTCATCACCCACGATTTCGGCGTCGTCGCCGAGATCGCGGATCGGGTCGCGGTGATGCGCGAGGGGCGGATTGTCGAAACCGGCGTCACGCGCGAGGTGCTGACCCGCCCGCGCCACGCCTATACGCAAATGTTGATCGGCGCGGTGCCCAGCCTGGTGCCGCCGGCGCGCGAGCCGGTGGGCGAGGCGGCCGTGGTGCTGTCGACGCGCGGGCTTTGCAAGACCTTCACGGACGGCGGAATTTTTCGCCGCGCGCGCGAGGTGCAAGCGGTGCGCGACCTCTCCGTCCAGGTCCGCCGCGGCGAGACCCTGGGCATTGTCGGCGAGTCCGGGTCGGGCAAGTCGACGGTGGCGCGTTGCATCTTGCGTCTGATCGATCCCACGGCGGGCGAGATCGAACTGCACGGCCAGGACATCGCGCGCATGCCGCCAGGCAAGCTGCGGCCGCTGCGCCGGCGCGTGCAGATCGTTTTCCAGGACCCGTACCGCTCGCTCAACCCGCGGCGCACCGTGGTCCGCTCCATCATCGAGGGCCCGATGAATTACGGCGTGTCGCGACGGGAAGCGACCGACCGGGCACGCGACTTGCTCGGCCTTGTCGGGATCGATCCGGCGTCGATGGACCGCTATCCGCACCAGTTCTCGGGCGGCCAGCGCCAGCGCATTTGCATCGCCCGCGCCCTGGCCATGGAGCCGGAGCTCTTGGTCGCCGACGAGGCGGTCTCGGCGCTCGATGTCTCCGTGCAGGCGCGGGTGCTTGAGTTGCTCGACGACATTCGCCGGCGTTTCGATCTGGCCATGCTGTTCATCACCCACGACCTGCGGGTCGCCGCCCAGGTTTGCGACACCATCGCCGTAATGTACCGGGGCGAAGTCGTCGAAACGGGGCCGACCGCCGCCGTCTTCGCCGCGCCCGAACACCCCTATACGCGGCGCCTGTTCGAAGCGGCGCCGGGCAGGGATTGGGACTTCGGTCCGCCGATCAGCGGCTGACGATGAGGCAGTCCTGCCTTTTCGATTTGAGCCAGCGGCATAGCTGTTCGGCCGATTTCTTGTCGCTCAGGCGCGGCGTGGCCAACCGAAAATAACCGCCCTTCGTTCGAGGTGGCTGCACGATCAACTCGGCGCCTTCGAACATTTCCGGAAAAGCGCCGAGGAATCGCGTCCTTTCGCTTTCGATCGCGGCGCGGGATTTCACCGCGGCCAGTTGGATCGCGAACCTGCCGTCTTGCGCCACGGCGGCGGCCAGGCGCGGCGCCGGTGGCGACGCCACGGTCGCCGCGACATCGCCGCCCGAGACGGCCGCGATCAGTTCGTCGATCGCCGCCATGCTGGTGACGGCTGGCGTGGTGGCCGGCAACGGTGGGGTTTCCAAGGGTCCGGTCGCCTCCACGACTTCCGGTCTTTCGATTCGGTCGAGTTCCGCCGTCGGCATCGGCCCAAAATCTTTCGCCGTGAACGACGGCGTGTACAAGGTGGCGGTCGGTGGTTTCGCCGGCTCCGCCGGGACAACGAGCTTTACGGGCGTCACGCGCAAGGGCGGCGCCGGCGTCTCGATGGCGCCGTTGGCGGCGGCATCGGCCACGTTGTCGACCGGCGCTTTGGTGGCGATGTTATCAGGCGCGCCGCCGGTCAGGAGCGCGGCCCATCCGTCGAGACCGCCCGGCGCGCCGCTATAGCCCGTCCAGACGCCCAGTCCGACCGCTATCAGTACGATCAACGCCAACCAGGCAAACGGGGAACGGCGGCGCTTGCGCGCGCTCGGCCGGATCCGCTGAATGCCGTTATGCACCGGCACCGCGGTCGCCGGCTCCCTTGACGGCGGTTTCCTTTGGATCGGTGCCGCGGGGCGCGGGACTCCGACGGGAACCGTGAGTCTCAACGGTTCGCGCGGCGCGGCCGCGGCCCTTGTCACCGCCACCGGGTCCGCCGGCAACGCCGCTGGCGCCGCGTCGCCCTTTCGGGCGAGCAGGGAACCGGAAAGCGACCCGGCTTTCTTCACGGCCGGCGCCTAGCGCGCGGTCGCTCCGATGACGCCGAAGGCTTCGGTCGGCACCCTCAACGCGGACGCCGTCAGCGGCACGGACCGGGACGCGATGCGTTCCAGGCGGCCGCGAAGATAGGTCCACAACGTCTCGATTTCCGGCACCGCGCGCGAGTGTTTGTCGAGCTCGAACGCGGTGCGGCCATCGATCATGCTGACGGCGTAAATGGTTCTCTGGTGGATGATCGAGGGCGCCAGGGTGCCGTGCTGCGACAGGGCGATCACCGCTTCGTTGGTGATACGCGCGCGGTGATGCGCGGCGTTGACCACGAACACCAACGGCTTGCCCAGATGCTCGACCAGATCGACGGTGGCGCCGGCGGCGCGCAGGTCGTGCGGACTGGGCCGGGTCGGGATCACGATCATGTCGGCGACCTTGACCACCTCGGCGATGGTCGATGTGATCGCCGGCGGCGTGTCGATGATCAGCAAGTCGATTCCGAGCGACCGAAGCTTGGCCATGTTTTCGGCGAGACGTTCCACGGTCGTGCTCATGAACACCGGCGTGGCTGCCTCGCGTTCGTTCCACCACGCGGCGAGGCTGCCTTGCGGATCGGCATCGACCATGGCGACCTGGCCGGCGCCCGCGCGCTCGGCCTCGACCGCCACATGCCCGGCCAGGGTGGTCTTGCCGGAGCCCCCTTTTTGCGACGCGAATGCGATCACTTGCATGGATTCACTGGCTCCCCAATGGGTGTTGACGACGATGATTTATTTGTTTTGCGGCGCGGCGCGCCGCGCCGGCGGACCGGTCGGTTCGCTGGGACGCGGGTTCGACGATAAAATTTACGGACTCCAACAACCGACTTCGGCCCCGGACAATATGCAACATGTCGTATTGCGACGTTTGCGAACACACAATATCTTAGATTCAGTGGGTATGGCAATAGTGCGTGTGCGTTTTACGGTCGGCGCAATAATCGCCCGGCCAATGATCGCGCAACCACCGCGATCGGAACAACCGATCGATTCGTCACGTCCGCCGGACATCGAGGATCTCCGTGACCGACAGGGTGGCGATGTCTTCGGTACCCGCCGCGTCGGCGCCATGCCTCGCAAACAAGCCCGCGACGGCGGCATAACGGCCGGCGGCCACGACCGCGTCGCCGTCCGTCGTCCGCCGACGAATTCCATGGCGCAGAAGGGCGCGTTCGCCAGGCGCCAGCTTGTCGAGCATGGCCTTGGTGGCCCACACCGCGCCGTCGCGCCCCAACGCGCTTAACCGGCGCGCCCGCGCGGCCGCGTCGCCGGGTATGGTGAGCGCCACGTCGGCGCCGTTTTGGTAGCGGCCCAACCATTCGCTGCCTTCATCGAGGCCGATATTGAGTCGCAACTCCTTCATCCAATTCATCCGGTTTTGCCATTTGCGGCTGAGCGCGCGCATGGTTTCCCGCAAATCGACCGCGCAGTGGATGGCCTCGGTTATGTGGTTGCGCGCCGGCCGGCGCGGGAAATAGACGAGCATGGTCTCGCCGTCATGGGGGCCTTGGATGGCTCCGTGTTCGCGGATCGTCTTGGCGAGCGCCGCCCCGACCTCGTCGAGAAGCGCGAAACAGTCCTCGGCCGCCAGCAGCGCGCGGATATCGGCGAAATCCTGGAGACGGCCCGCCATGACCGCCAACGCCGTGTGGCGCGGCGCCGCGGTCGGCGTCGTGGTCGGCTCTGGGGCGGCCGGCGGCGGGACGGGCGCGCGTGGCGCCGGCCTTGCGGCGACCGGCGCGGCGCCGTCATCGACGCGAGCGCAAGGTCGCTCGGCTGGGCGCGTTCGTGGCACCAGGTCGCCGGACAGGGACGCGGCCTTTCGGACGCTCAAGGCAGCGTCCGCCTAGCTGCCTTGGCGGCGCGAACGCGTGCTCCCGTCGGAGGGAAGTCGTGAGCCACTGCCACGCGCATCTCGGTCCCGATCCACCAGATGTCGTAGGGTCGTTGTCTCGATACCACAATATTCCAGGCCCCGCGGCGCTTGGCAACCGGTCTTATGGCGCGCCGCGCGTATGGCGGATGACGAGGTCCCGTTATACTTGGCGCGCCAACGGCCTCGGTGATACCTTGCGCGCCGCGCCGGGACGACCCAGGCTTCGATCGATCCCGGGGTCCACGTTTGGAAAGGAACCGCGATGAGGCATGGGGCTTTCGTTTCGATCAGGGCGCTGGTGTTGGCCGCGCTTCTCTGTGGCGCGGCGATGACGGAGGCGGTGGCGCAAGGCGCGTTCGACAGGGCGAAGCTGGAGGCTTTCGTGAGCGCGGCGGTGGCGGTGGAGGCGGTCATGGGGAAATGGTCGCCCCGCATCGCCGGCGCGGCGAACGATCGTGAAGCCTCGATGCTGCACGAGCAAGCGGTTGGCGAGCTAACGGGCGTGGTGGAGAACACAGCGGGCATCACCGTCGAGGAGTACCGCGACATCGCGCGCGCGGCCAAGGACGACACGGCCCTTCACGCCGAGATCATGGAAGTCCGCAAACGGAAGGCCGGCGATTGACGGCGCGACTCTAGCTGGCACTCTTGGCGACGGCGGCGACGCCGTCGATTTCGATGAGCATGCCGGGATGGGCGAGGCCGGCGACCCGCACCAGGGTGCGCGCCGGCGGGTTGTCGCGGCCGAAGACGCGCGCGGAAATCTCGTTGAGCACGTCCTGGCCCGACATGTCCGTCATGTAGATTGTCAGTTTCACGACATCGCATAAATCCGCTCCGGCGGCGCCCAGCACCTCCTTGATATGGGCGAAGGCGCGCTCGGTCTGTTCTCCGATACCGCCATCGAGCCATTCCTTCTCCGCTTGCCGCTCGTGTGGGTGGGCGTGATAGACCGGCACCGCGCAGCAGCCCGAAAAAAACACCAGCCTGGCGTCCTCCACGGCGAAGGCGGCGCTGTAGGGGCTGTTGTATTCGGGCTTCATGGGCACGTGGTGGATGGGCGTGACCGTCATGGTTTCTCTTTCAGCCAGCCGGAAACAAGATGGCGGAACCGAGCCGGCGCCTAGGAAAGTTCGTCGGCCGCGATGAACACCATGTCGGCGGCCGCGTCGCGCAGCGGCACCAGCGCCTGGTATTCGGGCGAGTCGTACCAGGCCTTGAGCGCGGCGCCGTCGGGGAACTTGATAAGCACGCAAACCTTATGTTCGTGGCTGCCGACCAGCACGTCCGTGACCTGCGCGCGGGTCACGAATTCGCCGCCATGGGCGCGCACGATCTCCGACGCGGCCGCGCCGTATTGTTTGAGTTTTTCGGGGTCCTTGACGGTCGCGTGAACGATCAGGTAGCTGCTCATGGCGTGTCCTCCCCATCCGAGCCCGTCCCGTTAATTCGGGACCACCTGCTATTATAGCCGCGCGCGCCGGCCCTAAGTCACCCTCGAATGCCCCTTTTCGTACGTCACCCCGGAATGCCCGTCAGGGCATATCCGGGGTCCATCTCGTAAGCGGCGGGCATGGGCCCCGGCTCGGAGCCCGGATTAAATCCGGGGGCCGTCCGGGGTAACGGGAAAGGCGGACAGCCGTCTCCGGAACGGATCGCGCCCCAACGGGGTCAAAACGCTTCCTTGAATGGGCGCAGTTCGGTCTCGAAAGTCCATGCGCTCGGTCCTTGGTGGTGCAACTGCCAGAAGGTCTCGGCGATATCGTCGATGGCGAGCAGGCCGTCGGCCCCGCGCGCCTCGGCGATGTCGGGGCGGCGCAGGCGGATGCGATCGCCGTCGATGCCGCCGTCGATAATGACATGGCCGACATGAAGGCCTTGCGGGCCGAACTCGCGCGCCATGCTTTCGGCGACCATTTTCAGCCCCGCCTTGCCGGCCGCGAAGGGCGCGAAACCGGCGCGCCCGCGCCGGCTCGCCGAGGCGCCGGTGAACAGGATGGAGCCGCGTGCCCGGGGCAACATGCGCCGCGCCGCCTCCTGTCCGACCACGAAGCCGCCGAAGCAGCACACCCGCCAGAATTCCTCGAACATGTCGGGCTCGATATCGAGGAACGCGACCTGTTTGTTATTGCCGGCGTTGTAGACCACCGCGTCGGGCACGCCCGCGTCGGCCTCGACCCGGTCGAAAAACGCGGCGACCTGGGCGGGCTCGGTCACGTCGGTTGGAATCGGTGTCGCCGGCGCGCCCAAGGCGCCGACCTCCGCCGCCACCTCGCTCAGCCGCTCGGCGTTCCGCCCCGCGATGAACACGCGAAAGCCGCCGGCCGCGAAGCGGCGCGCGATCGCCGCGCCCAAGCCCCGGCTCGGCCCCACGCCGAGCACCGCGATGATCTCGGCCATCCGGCCGTCGCCCAACGTCTGGCTCCGCCGCTTACGGTCGCGGGCCCCACGGGGCGTTGAACAGAAGCTTGTTTTCCTGGCTCAGGATCATCGGGCGGAACTGGCGCGCGAAGACCATGAAGTCCTCGTCGGCGAAGACCGCCGCCCAGTGCTTGCGCCGGTCGGCGTCGTCGTCGTAGCGCCACAGATGGACGATCTGGTTCATCGCGCCGACATCGCCGGTGAAATAGCCGACCAGCTTGTCCTCGTATTTCTTGAGCGCCGGCCACGCCACGGTGTTGTACAACTCGATCGCCTCGGCCATCTTGCCGACGTGAAGCGTATAAGTGCGAAGTTCGTAAAGCGCCAATTCATCCTCCCTGATATGCGAGACGCCACGGATCGGCCCGCATGATGGCACCTAAGGCGACGCTTCGTCGAGCAAAGCTTTCGCGTCGGCCAGGCGCGGGCGGCGCTTAAAAGCAAACGCCCGGCCGGTCAGGGTCGGGCGTCGGGTCGCGCGTGAAAGCGGTCGTGTCTCAGGCGGCGTGCCTGCGCGGAATGAAGGGCCGGCGGGGCTCGTCGGACGAGCGCACCGACTGCGTGTAGTGGTCCGCGCAATAGGACCGCTCGGGAATCTTTTCGCCGCCGCAATATTCGTGAGTCGGTTGCGAGGAATGCGGCCACATGGGCCACAGGCACCCCCGCCGGGGTCGCAAGTTGGACATTGGTCTCTCCGAAGGGATTGGATTGCCCTTAACATATGTTGCATTGCAGCAATAGTCAATTTCGAAACCCGCGCAATTTGCGCATGGCAGGCCGGACCCCTTGCGGCAACGTCCGGAGAATGGAAGCCGGCGCCGGCAACGCCCGTCGATCACAATTCGGCCTCGGCATCAAACATTCGTTGCCGGGATTGAAGGATCGTGGCAATCTTTCCAGTGTGTCGGACCGGGCGGTGATCGCCGGGTCCGCGAGGGCTCGAAAGAAGCCCACTTGCAAAATACATTCGACACAAAATAGGGGGGAGGTTGTCCATGGCAAACCTTACCATTAACGGCCACAGCTATCATGTGGACACGGAGCCCGACACGCCACTGTTGTGGGTGATACGGGAGGAACTTCAGCTTACGGGAACCAAGTTCGGTTGCGGCGCGGGTCTGTGCGGCAGCTGCACGGTTCATGTCAACGGCGAGGCGGTGCGTTCGTGCCAGGTCGCGGTCGGCGACGTCGAAGGCGCGCTGATCACCACCATCGAGGGCCTGCACCACGCCGACCAGCATCCGGTGCAACGGGCCTGGATCGCGGACCAGGTGCCGCAATGCGGCTACTGCCAATCGGGCCAGATCATGCAGGCCGCCGCGCTGCTGGCGCGCAACCCCGATCCGACCGACGACGAGGTCATCGAGGCGATGAACGGCAACCTGTGCCGTTGCGCCACCTATACGCGGATCGTCGGCGCCGTCCAAAGGGCGGCAAAGGAGGCGCGCGATGCCTAGCAAAGCAAAGAGCCCCGCCAAGCGGGGACTGACGCGGCGTGACTTCATGGTTCGTTCGGCGGTCACCGGCACCGGCGCGTTTCTGAGCGTGGCGCTGGGGCCGTCGCTGCTGGAACTGACCGGGGCGCAAGCCGCGCCGGCCAATTTCAGTCCGGCGATCTGGTTCACCATGACGCCCGACGGCATCACGCGGATGCATATCCTGAAGGCGGAAATGGGTCAGCATATCGGCACGGCGTTGGCCCAAGTCATCGCCGAGGAGCTGGAGGTCAAGTGGGCCGACGTGCGGCTCGACTACCCGGACGGCACCAACGAGAACTTCGCCAAGTTCGGCCTCGCCTATACGGTCAACAGCGGCAGCGTGACGACCGAGTTCGAACGTCTGTCGCGGGCCGGCTGCGCGGGCCGCGTCGCCTTGATCGAGGCCGGCGCCAAGCTGCTCGGCGTCGCGGCGTCCGCCTGCCATGCCTCGGACAGCCGGGTCATCGACGGCGGCTCGGGGCGCTCGCTGTCCTATTCCGACATCCTGACGCGGTTCCAGATCAACCGTAAATTCACCATCGAGGACCTCACGGCGCTGACGCTGAAATCGTTCGGCGAATACAAGCTGATCGGCCAGTCGGTCCAGGCCCTCGACCTTCCCGACAAGACCAGCGGCAAGGCCAAATACGGCATCGACGTGTTCCTGCCCAACATGGTCTACGCGGCGCTGGTGATCCCGCGGTCGCGCTACAAGTCCAAGGTGTTGAGCGTCGACGACAGCGCGGCGCGCGACATTCCGGGCTTCATCAAGGCGGTCACCATCGACGATTCGGCCGGCAAGTGCACCGGCTGGGTGCTGGCGGTGGCCGAGAAGTTCCCCGCCGCCATGAAGGCCGCCAAGGCGCTCAAGGTGGAGTGGGACCCGGGACCGTACGGCGACATGTCGGACGAGAGCCTGATGGCGGAATACAAGGCGCTTCAGAAGGACCCCGACGCCGGTTCGGCGTGGGTGCTGGAAGGCGACGTCGACGCCGCCCTTGCCGGCTCCGACGAGGTCTTGGAGGCCGAGTACACCACCGGCATGGTGTGTCACAACACCATGGAACCGTTCAACGCCACCGCGCATGAGGTCGACGGCACCTGGCATGTCTATACCGGGACCCAAAGCACCTCGTTCGCCCGCATGACCCTGACCGGGATTCTGTCGGCGGCGCTCGGTGTCGAGGCGGCGGACATGAACGTGGTGATCCACCAGTCCATCCTGGGCGGCGGGTTCGGCGGCAAGCAGGACTATGACGACCTCATCGCCGCCGCGTTGGCGAGCAAGGCCGTCGGCCGTCCGGTCAAGTTCATCCAGACCCGCGAGTCGCACATGGCGACCAGTTTCGCCCGCACCCCGACCTATCACAAGGTCCGGGCCGGCGTGAAGGGCGGCGAGTTGGAATGTCTGGACCACGACCTGGTCTGTGGCTGGATGGGCGCGCGCTTCGGCGTGGGCCGCAAATACGGCACCGACTGGTTGCAGCAGGACGCCGTCGACGCCAAGGGCGACGACATGGACCAATGGTCCGTGGGCGGCAGCGATCACTGGTACAACATGAAGAATCACCGGGTGCGCGGGATCAATCACGACGCCACCACCTGGGCGATTCAGGCGTCGGCGCTGCGTACCGTGTCGAACTCCTACAACGTGTTCGTGGTCGAGTCGTTCATCGACGAGATCGCCGATAAGCTGGGCGCGGACCCGGTGGAATTCCGCCTGGCCATGCTCGACGGCAAGGGCTCCACCCGCGGCATCCCGAATTCGGGATACCCGCCCGGCACCATGTCGGACTACTACATGGACCGGTTGTGGCTGGCCATGCCGTGGCCCGAGGACAAGAGCTGGATTCCCTATGAATCGGCGACTGTCGGCGGCGCCAAGCGGCTCGCCAACTGCCTGCGGGTGGCGGCCGGCAAGGCCGGTTTCGGCGTCAAGCAACTGGGGCCCAACTCAGGCATGGGCGTCGCGGTCTCCGCGGCCGAGGAACGCCAAAGCCCGACCTGGGTGGCCGGCGTGGCCGAGGTGACGGTGGACCCGAACTCGGGCGAGGTCAGCATCGATCACCTGACCATCGCCATGGACATGGGCATCGCGGTCAACCCGGAGAACATCAAGGCCCAGATCGAGGGCAGCGCGCTGTGGGGCGCGAGCCAGATCCTGTATGAGCGGCTCACCCTCAAGAACGGCGCGTTCCAGGAGGACAATTTCGACACCTACGTGCCGATCCGCCTGGCCCAGGTGCCCAAGATCGACATCGAGATCATCCAGTCGGGCAACCACCCGACCGGTGTCGGCGAACCGGCCTCCACCGTGGTGGCGCCGGCCGTGGCCAACGCGGTGTTCAACGCCATCGGCGTTCGCGTCCGCGAAATGCCGATGACCCGCGAAGCCATCACCGGCCGCTCGGTGTAGGCGAAACGACCCACGGGCCGCCGTCCCCCGACGGCGGCCCGTATCTTTTCGACGGCGGCCGCCCGTCCCGCGCCCCGCCGGCTGACGCCGGCTTCTCATCCTTCGACAGGCCCGGGATGAAGGTGATTAGGGAAGCAATCATTACCCACGCCCTCATCCTGAGCTTGTCCAAGGAAGAGCAGGCCCAAAGGCCCGTGCCGAAGCATCACCAAGCGGCACACCCACCCCGGCGAAACACGAGAACGAACCCACATCGACACGCGCAAAGGTTGTCTGTATACTCCCCGCCATGGCCGAGGACCTTCAACCGACGCTGGCCGAGCAAAAACTCATCGACGCGGCGGCCAAGGGCGAAATCGCCAACTACCAAGTCGGCGACGAGCAGGCCGACGACCCCGCCAACGGCGCCGAGTGGGGCGAAGACCGCACCCTGCGCGCGGAAATCCTGTACGACCTGTGCGTTGGCGCGCGGCCGGAATGGAAAGTCCACGCCAAGGGCGTCCAAGTCGTAGGCGCGCGAATTACAGGGTCTCTCGATTTTCAAGGCGCGGAAATTAAAGCGCCTCTCTTGTTGGCCTTTTGCCGCTTTGATCAGCCGCTGATTTTGCACGACGCGCGAACTTGAACACTCAGTCTTCAAGGCAGTTACTGCCAAGGCATTAGCGCCGACCGTATGGTCGTCAACGGCAGCGTCTTTCTAAACGACGGCTTCACCGCCGCAGGGGAAGTACGCCTGTTCGGCGCGGAAATTCGGGGTGACCTCAGTTGCCGGGCGGGCAAATTCGAGAACCCTGGCGGCGATGCCTTGAGCGCTGATCGGATGTTCGTCAACGGCAATGTCTTTCTGTGCGAACACTTCACTGCGGAGGGCGAAGTGCGCCTGCCCGACGCGAAAATTGGAGGCGTTCTCGATTGCAGTGCGGGCAAGTTCACGAACCCTGATGGCCGTGCCCTAACCGCTGATCGGTTCGTTGTCAGGGGCGACGTTTTTTTATGGCGTGGCTTCAGCGCCGAAGGCGAAGTGCGGCTGCCCGGCGCGGACATCGGGGGTGATCTCCTCTGCCAGGAGGGCGAGTTCAAGAACCCCGGCGGCGATGCCTTGAACGCCCGAAACATGAAGGTCACCGGCACCTTGTTTCTTGGTCCCAAGATGTCGCTTCCGATCGGTGGGCTTAATCTTGCTCATGCCGAGGTTGGGCCGCTGGTCGATGACGTGAACTCCTGGCCGCAACCCGGTGAATTGATCCTTGATGGGTTCATCTATGACGCAATAACCGGAGACTCCCCGACGACCGCCGAAGAACGGCTGCGATGGCTGCGACTGCAGCCAGCCAGTCGGTTTTGGCCGCAACCTTACGAACAGTTGATTCGCGTGCTTCGCCGCATGAGGCATGGGCGCGACGCGCTCGAGGTCGCCATCGCCAAGCAGGACGCCTTGCGCAAGAGCGGAGAGCTGGGATGGTGGAACTCTATTTGGCGGCTGTATCTCGGCGTCACCATCAGCTATGGCTACAAGCCGTGGAAGGCTCTGGTCTACATGGCAATTTTTCTTGTCCTCGGCACCGGTTTTTTCTACGGTGCCGGTTTTCGCGGTTTGATGATTCCGACGCGGGTGCATACCACGGATATCGCGCCTTACCTGAACTGCGAGAAAGCCTATCCCTGCTTCAACCCGGTAATATATTCGTTGGACGCTTTCATCCCGATCATCGATTTTCATCAGCAGACTTATTGGATGCCCGACGCCAGCAAGCCCGGTGGCTGGCTCTACCGCGCCTATCATTGGCTACACATCGTGATGGGTTGGCTTGTGAGCCCCGTGGCCTTGGTCGGCCTCACCGGGATCATCAAGAAGGACTGAGTCGCTTTCGTTTCTGGTCTGGCGCGCCCCGCCGGCTGGCGCCGGCTTCTCATCCTTCGACAGGCTCTGGATGAGGGTGGTTAGGGCGGCAATCATTACCTACACCCTCATCCTGAGCTTGTCGAAGGATGGCAAGCGGCACATCGGTAACGTAATCACCCCGGCCGGACAGGCTCGACCGCGAGCAGCCGCGATGTTGCGTGATTGCCATGGTTGGCGGGAAGCGCTTATTCTCGCGCGGCTGACAAAGTAGGTGGGACGGGCGATGACGAGAATTAGCCTGGTGATCGCGGTGGTGGGGTTGGCGGTGTTGGTTGCCGGCGGCGCCTTCGCGCAGGGCGATCGGGGGGGCGAGTCGCACCGCATGGGCGCGGCGGACGAGCGGTCGTCGGGGGAGTTTACGCCGGTGCCGGTGGAGGAGGGGCGGCCGGACCTACCCGAGGCTGGCGAGGCGGACATCGTGCTCACCGTCGATGGCGGCGCGCACGCGCTGGGCGCGGCGGACGCGCCGGTGGCGATTGTCGAGTTTTCCGAATATCAGTGCCCGTACTGCGCCCAGCACGTCATTTTCACCCTGCCCCTGCTAATCGCCAATTACGTGGACACCGGCAAGGTGCGTTACGTGATGCGCGACTTTCCGCTCAACCGCACGCACGGCGCGGCGTTCGAGGCGGCGATGGCGGCGCGTTGCGCGGGCGACCAGGGCCGCTTCATGGACATGCATTTTGAGCTTTTCGCCGAACGGCGCCGCTTGAGCCGCAAGGACTGGGCCGGGCACGCCACGGCGGCGGGGCTGGAGCCGGTGGATTTCGCGGCGTGCATGTCCGGCCTGCGTCACGAGGACGCGGTGCGCCAAAACATCGTCGAGGGGCTCACCTTCGGGGTGCGCGGCACGCCCACCTTCCTGGTCGGACTTATCGAGGCGGACGGCAACACCATCACGCCGATCTTCCGCCTCGCCGGCGGCCAGTCCTACGAGGATTTCGCCGAACTCATCGACGCGATGATCGAAGGGGCGGCGGACGGCGGCTGACCGCGCCCGGGTAAATGGCGTCGAGCGCCGCATTCGTGCTAGTTTGCCGGCTTGGACCGGGGCCGGCACCTGAATCGACGGCCCCCTAGAGGAAATCGCGGTCGATGGGAATCGCCATGGGCGATCCCGTCAACCGCGTGAATCTGCTCTACTGTATAAACGAGACCGGATTCACAGGATTTATCGAACCCCAGAGTAGATTCGATCCATCCTGATCCGGTCTGGGGGAGACGGAGCCGTTGCTCGGACTTTTTACCGTTCGCAACACGTTGTTCGCGATCAGTGGCGTCACCACGGCGCTGCTGGTCTGGTTGACCGCCGAGGACTGGCTCGACGCGCAGACCCAGCGCCGCGACGCCGAGGGCATCCTGCGCGGCACCGAGGTCGAGGACCTGCTGCTGGCCAGCGCGGACGACTGGGCCGCCGAACGCGGCCTGGCGCACGGCGCGCTCAACATGCTGGGGCCGGTTCCCAACGCGGACCTGCGCGCCATCAAGGCCCACCGCGAGGCGGCCGACACCGCTTTCGCGTCGGCCCTGGCCCACCTTCGCGTGGTGGCGATGGAACCGGGCGACAAAACGTTGTTGGACGCCATCGGCGCGCGGCACGACAAAGTGCGCGAGCTGCGCGGGCGCGTCGACGCGCTGATCGAAAACCCGTTCGGCCCGCGCTCGAGCTATTCCTACTCGGTCTCGCCGCGGGATAGTCCGGTGCTGGCCGCGCTGGAGGAATGGTTTCCCGCGACCACGGATCTGATCATGGCCGCCCAGCATATGTGGATCGCCGGACGC
>SMVA01191537.1_pt1 | contig 14721 bp, 17 predicted proteins | sample 2456451 | NCBI WGS metagenome assembly SMVA01 (sample SAMN11095933, study PRJNA526329) | marine sediment metagenome | biome: Marine sediment; feature: Surficial sediment; material: Deep marine sediment; isolation source: Hadal surficial sediment | place: Pacific Ocean | collected 2014-05 | depth...
CATCAGCGGCACCGCCGTGACAGCGCTCATGGAGGGCACCCGGCCGCTGCTGGTCGAGGTGCAGGCGCTCACCGCGCCGACCGGGTACGGCACTCCCCAGCGAGTGGCCACCGGGCTCGACCCCAAGCGACTCGCTGTCCTGCTGGCTGTCCTCGAACGGCGCGCCGGGCTCTCGTTCGCCCAACTCGACGTCTTCCTCCAGGTCAGTGCCGGTGTGCGTCTCACCGAGCCGGGAGCAGATTTGGCCGTCGTTGCGGCACTGGTGTCCAGCCTGCACGAGAAGCCGACACCGGCCGACAGCCTGTTCCTCGGCGAGGTTGGCTTAGGTGGCGAAGTGCGGCCGGTCGGGGCCGCCGACCGGCGTCTCGCCGAGGCGGCACAACACGGATTCCGCCGGTGCTTCGCGTCCAGCCGTATCGCAGCCGGGCCATCGGTGGTAGACCTGGTTCGGCTGGACCGGGTGGACGACCTGGTGAGGGCGCTTGCCGCGTGACGTCGGGGTGGTGGTCGTGGCGGCAGGGGAAGGCCGTCGTTTCGGGGGATCCGTTCGCAAGGTCTATCGCGAGCTGTGCGGCGTGCCCCTGTTGCTCTACGCCGTTCGACCCTTCGCCTCCCACCCGGATGTGGCCCACGTGACCGTGGTGCTCTCCCGTGAGGATGCCGCCGCCCCGCCGGAATGGTTGTCGTCGGTCATGGGATCGAATCTGACGGTCGTCGCCGGCGGCGCGCAGCGAAGTGATTCCGTCGCCGCCGGGCTGGCAGTGTTGCCGGAATCCTGCAGTATCGTGTTGGTGCACGACGGTGCCAGGCCGCTGGCCGGGCGAGCGGTGATCGATGCGGTGATACGCCAAGCGCGCGCCGGTGTGGGCGCGGTTGCCGCCGTGGCGCTGCGGGACACGCTCAAGCGCACCGCCCCCGATTCGGATCCCCCGCGCGTCCAGGAAACGATCCCGCGCCGGCACCTATGGCGAGCCCAAACCCCGCAAGGGTTCCCCCGGGCGATGCTGGCCGAGGCGTTTCGCCGGGCGGGCTCCGAGGGCTCCCGGGCTACCGACGAGGCTTCGCTGGTGGAGGCGACCGGCGCTCCGGTGGTGATCGTCCCCGACAGCCCAAGCAACATCAAAGTCACCACCCCTGACGATCTGAAGCTGGCTGAGCGGCTGATAGAGGCGGGCATCCAGGGATGATCCTTCCCTTCAGGACCGATGCCGAAGCCGAGGTGGCCATTCCCCAGGTCACCGCGCATCTGCGCCAGGGGGGCCTGTTGGGCTACCCGACCGAAACGGTCTACGGCCTGGGATCGAGGGCCGTGGCCGGCGACCTGGAGGCGCTGGCGGCCATCAAGGGACGGCCGCCCAAGAAGCCGTTTCTCCTCCTGGTCGCCAGTCGGCCGATGGCTGAGTCGTATGGTTTGGTGTTCAGCGCGGCCGCCCGGGTGCTGGCCGACGAATTCTGGCCGGGACCATTGACTTTGGTCCTGCGGGGTGGGGAGGGACGGCTGCCGGACGCCTTGCGCGGCCCGGAGGGTGGGGTGGCGGTGCGGGTGACTTCCCACGACCGCATCCGCCGGATGATCGCGGCGTTGGGCGCGCCACTGACGTCGACGTCGGCCAACCGCCCGGGCGGACGGCCGGCCCCTGGGGTAGAGGGCCTGTACGACCTGTTCCGCGACGCGGTAGACGACGGCTCGTTGCTGCTGCTCGACGGCGGCGTGCTGGGCGACGTACCGCCGTCGACCCTAGTTGATTGTACCGTGGTGCCACCGCGCATCGTCCGCGAAGGGGCTATCCCGCGAGAAGAACTCCGGGCCCGTGCTGGACGATGGGCTCCATGATGCCGGATGACACATGACCGACATCCTGCTGGTGTGCACCGGAAACATCTGCCGTAGCCCGATGGCGGAAGCACTGCTGGGTACCATGCTGGCGCCTGGCAACCCGGAGGTCACCGTCGGCTCGGCCGGCACGGGGGCGTGGGACGGTACTCCCGCTTCCGAGGGTGCCTACCTGGTGAGTCTAGAGCACGGGCTCGACCTCTCCAGCCACGTGGCCCGGTTGCTGACCAGGGACCTGGTGGAGGAGGCCTCGCTGATCCTCACCATGGCACGCCACCACCGTAGCCGGGTCGAGGAACTCGGCGGGGGAGCAAGAATGCATCTGTTGGGCGAGCTCGCCGGCCTGACGGGAGCGGCGGCGGAGGTGAGCGACCCGTTCGGGGCCGACATCGAAGCCTACCGGGACACCTTCGACCAACTGGAGTCACTCTTGAGCCTCAGCCTGGACCGACTGATGACCGAGCTAGCGGATGATTGACGGACACACACGGCTGTTCGCCATCCTGGGCTCTCCGGTGGGCCATTCCTTATCTCCCGCCATGCAAACGGCGGCGTTCACCGCCACGGGCATCAACGCGGTGTACCTGCCGCTCCCGTGTGACGCCAGTGATATTGCCACGTTGATTACCACGCTCACCGCCGCCGGTGGTGGCGGCAACGTCACGGTCCCGCACAAGGGAGTAGCCGCCAAGTCCGTCGACCAGCCGAGCGAAACGGTCACCCTGCTTGGCGCCTGCAACACCTTCTGGGGCGACGAACAGGGCAGTATGGGAGACAACACCGATGTCGCGGGAGTGCGGCAGGCGTTGCAGCAGATAGGTGCGCCCGCCAGCATTTGGCTGGTGGTGGGTACCGGGGGATCGGCTCGCGCGGTGGTTGAGGCCGCCAAGTCGGCTGGCGCGTCCGTTGCAGTCAAGTCGCGCTCGGTGGTCAAGGCGGCGCGATTCCGCGAGTGGATCTCCGGCCGCGGTGTCACGGTGGCCGACCTGTCCGATGCCGAAGTTGCCATCAACGCCACGCCGCTGGGGCTGCTCGACTCCGACCCCGCTCCGGTGGAACGATCGGAAGTGCCGGCGATGCGGTACGCCCTCGACCTGGTGTACCGGCCCCGGCGAACGCCGTGGATTCGAACGCTGCAACAGGATGGGATCTCCGCCGAAGACGGCCGCACCATGCTCGTGGCCCAGGGCGCGGCCGCTTTCGAGTTGTGGTTCCCCGGTGTCGATGCTCCGCGTGAGGTCATGCGTGCCGTCGTCGAGCAGGCTCTTCGTTAGGCTCGCCGAAGGGCTGTCCGCCCTCGAGCGCGCCTTTTTGCCGCCGGCATGCTTGTTGTGCGGCGTGGAGAACGCCGCTCGCGATGGAGAGACACTGGTGTGTCCGCTGTGCCGGTCTCGCTGGCGCCCCGTCGCTCATCCGCTATGTGCCCGGTGTGGTGAGACCAGGACGCCGGGAGAGCCGGTGTGCCGGATATGCAGCTGGTGGCCCCAGAGTCTGGGCCGGGTTCGCAGCGCCGTGTGGCTGTCAGGCGGCGCCCGGCAGGCGGTTCACCTGTTGAAGTTCGAGGGCTGGTGGCGCATCGCCGAACCGATGGCGTGGTCGATGCGATCGCTTGAGCCATTGACGGACCAGCTATTGTTGGTACCGGTCCCCTTGGGCCGTCGTCGTCGGCGGGCGAGGGGATACAACCAGAGCGCCGCATTGGCCCAATCGTTGGCCCGGACGGGTCGTTTCTCGCTGGCCGAGGACAGCCTGCGCCGGATTCGGGAAACGGGCGCCCAATCGGCCCTGGCCCCCGAGGCCAGAATGGTGAACGTGCGCGGGGCATTCGAGGCTCGAGGCGTACGAGGCCGCAGGGTCGTGGTGGTCGACGACGTCTTCACCACCGGTGCAACGTTGGTGGCCGCGGCCGAGGCCCTTACGTCGGCAGGAGCACGGACGGTGGACGCGGTGACGTTTGCCCGGGCCCAGGGCCCATTGGGACAGGCAGTCATCAACTGATCTTGTAACACACGGAGTTTCCGCATGACGATTCGAGTTGGCATCAATGGATTTGGCCGCATCGGCCGCAACGTGATTCGCGCCTGGAACGCCATGGGCGTGGACGAGATCGAGTTTGTCGCCGTCAACGATCTGACGGACTCGGCGACGCTGGCCCACCTGCTCAAGTACGACTCGGTGCACGGCCGGTTCCCCGGTGTGGAACTCGCGGGCGATAGTATCGTGGTTAACGGAAAGCCGCTGCTGGTTCTCTCCCAGCCGGACCCCGCCTTGCTCCCTTGGGGCGATCTCGGGGTAGAGGTGGTCCTGGAGTCGACCGGATTCTTTACCCAGCGGGACGCGGCGGCCAAACACCTCGCGGCCGGCGCCAAGAAGGTCATCATCTCGGCCCCTGCCAAGAACGAGGACATCACCATCGTGATGGGGGTAAATGAGCGGGCCTACGATCCGGCCAAACACGACATCATTTCCAACGCCAGCTGTACCACCAATTGCCTGGTGCCTGTGGTGAAGGTGATCCTGGATACCTTCGGTTTCGAAAAGGGGTTCATGACCACGATACATTCCTACACCAACGATCAAAAAATTCTCGACTTGCCGCACAAGGATCTGCGCCGCGCGCGCGCCGCCGCCATGTGCGTCATACCCACCTCGACCGGCGCCGCCCGAGCCACGGGTCTGGTGCTGCCGGAACTGAAGGGGAAGATCGACGGCATGGCGCTCAGGGTGCCGACGCCCGACGTGTCGATCGTGGACTTGACGTGTCAGGTTACCACCGCCACGAGCACCGAAGCCGTCAACGACGCGTTCAGGGCGGCGGCAAACGGGCCGCTTGCAGGTATTCTCGCAGTGAGTGACGAACCCCTGGTGTCGGTCGACTACGTCGGCAACATCAGTTCCAGCACCGTCGACAGCGCCCTGACCAACGTCATCGAGGGCAACCTGGTCCACGTATCCTCCTGGTACGACAACGAGATGGGCTACTCGGCGCGGTGTGTCGACTTGTTGAGGTACGTTGGATCCCGGTTGTGAAGCGAACCCTGGACCAGCTGGACGCTATCCAATTAGAGGGACAGCGCGTGCTCGTTCGAGTGGACTTCAACACACCGCTGCATGATGGGGTAGTCACTGACGACGCTCGGATCCGGGCCGCCCTGCCGACCATCACCCACCTGCGCAACCACGGCGCGCGGGTGGTCCTCCTGTCGCACCTCGACCGGCCGCACGGCCGGCCCGATCCCCGGTACTCGCTGCGGCCGGTGCAGCTCCAGTTGGAACGGCTATTGGGAGCGCCCGTCACCTTCATCGAAGACCCCGCTTCGGACGACGCCGTCGCCACCACCAAGCGACTGCCGCGTGGAGCTGTCGCCCTCGCCGAGAACACCCGGTTCCACCCGGGTGAGGAAGCGAACGACCCCGCCTTCAGCGAGCGGCTGGCCCTGCTGGGAGACCTGTACGTCAACGATGCCTTCGGCACGGCGCACCGCGCTCACGCCAGCACCCAAGGGGTTGCCCGGTTGCTCCACCCGGCCGTCGCCGGATTCCTCATGGAGCGGGAGTTAGAGTTTCTGGGCCGGGCGCTCGACGATCCCCGGCGGCCGTTCGTGGCGATCATGGGCGGCGCCAAGATTTCGGGAAAGATCGACTTGATCGAAGCCCTCCTCCCGCGAGCCGATAGCATCCTCATCGGTGGGGCCATGGCCTGCACCTTCTTCAAGGCGATGGGATTCCAGGTCGGTACTTCACTCGTCGAAGACGACAAGATCGACCTCGCTAGCAAGCTCCTCGACCTGGCGGGCGACAAACTCGTCTTGCCCACCGGCGCCGTGATCGCCGAACGACTGGCATCAGACGCTCCGACCCGATCGGTTTCCCGTGAGGAAATCAAGGCGGGGTGGGCCATGTTCGACATCGACGAACCGACTGAGGTCCTGTTCGCGGGGTACATCGCCGCGGCAGGCACAGTGGTGTGGAACGGGCCCATGGGAGTGTTCGAGACGCCGCCGTTCGACCACGGCACCGTGGCCGTAGCGCAGGCGATGGCACGCGCCACCGACGCCGGGACCGTGACCGTGGTTGGCGGCGGCGATTCGGCGGCCGCGGTGGCCGAGGCCGGGCTCACCGATCGGATGACGCACGTGTCCACCGGCGGCGGCGCGGCGCTGGAATTTCTGGAGGGCCGGACCCTGCCCGGCGTCGCGGCCCTCGATGACGTGACCGACCACTGAGGCAATCGATATGGCCATCCTGTTTGCCGCCAACTGGAAGATGCATCACGGCCCCGAGCAGGCCGCCACCTTTGCGCGGGCGTTCAAGGAACTGACCTTTCCCCAGCCGACCCGGTCAATCTGGTTCTTCCCGCCGGCCACGTCCATCCGGACGCTGGCCCTCGAACTGGACGAGCGGCCCGACGTCGCCATCGGCGCCCAGGACGTGCACTGGGAGCCCAGCGGGGCGTACACCGGGGCGCTGTCCATTCCACTGGCCCAGGAGGCCGGCGCCACCGTGGCGTTGGTCGGCCATTCTGAGCGCCGGCACCTGTTTGGCGAAACCGATGAGGAAACCGGCAGGAAAGTGGCGGCGCTCCTCGACGGCGGCATGAGGCCGCTGCTGTGCGTGGGCGAACTGGCCGACCAGCGCGAGCGGGGCGAGACCGAGGCGGTGGTGCGGCGGCAGCTCGACGCCGGGCTGGCGGGGGTTGCGGAAGAAGATCTGCCGCGGGTGGTGATTGCCTACGAACCGGTGTGGGCCATCGGCACCGGGAAGAACGCCACCCCGGACGACGCGGCCTCGGTGCACGCCTTCCTCCGCTCGCTGGTGGTGGACCGAGGGGGACCGGAGGACATCGCCATCCTCTATGGCGGCTCGGTCAAGCCGGGGAACGTCCTCAGTTTTCTGGTGGAAGACGAGATCGACGGAGTGCTGGTCGGTGGGGCGAGCCTCACTCCGGAGAGCTGGACCGAGATCGTCGGTGTCGGGGGCGGGGCAGCCGCCTGAGTTGACCGTCAACGCCTCTCCGGTTAGCCTTTAAGGCTGACCTTTGGAGAAGAATTGCGATGTATGGTTTCATCACCGGACTGTTGATCCTGGACTCCCTCATCCTGGTGGTCATCGTGCTGCTGCAGGCGGGGCAGGGGGGCGGCTTGGCCGCGCTCGGTGGTTCCGGCGGGACGGAGTCGTTCTTTGGAGGACGGCACGCGGTCACCTGGTTGACCAAGACCACCTGGGTCACCGGCGGCGTGTTCCTCTTCCTGGCGCTGGTGTTGTCCTTCCTGTCCGCCTCCAATTCGATCGGCACCACCGACGTGCAGGAGCTGCTAAGAACCCCGGTGGGTCCGGTACAGACGGCCCCGCTGCCGCTCGAGACCGAACCGCTGGTACCCGCGATTCTGGCGCCGGATGACGCAGCCCAGCCGGGCGGTGCTGCTGCTGATTCTGGTCAGTAGCGTGGTGTTCGTTGCCGACCGCGGGGTGACCGGATGACCGGTCACCCCGCGTTTTTATTGCTCGAGGACGGCACCCTATTCAACGGTACCAGTCCCGGGCGAGCCGAGCCCGCGTTCGGCGAGGTGGTCTTCACCACCAACCTCAGCGGCTATCAGGAGACGTTCACCGACCCGTCGTACCTCGGGCAGATCGTGGTCATGACCGCGCCGATGATCGGCAACTACGGTGTGAACGAAGACGACTCCGAGTCCGGCCGGCCCCAGGTGTGCGGCGTCGTCACCCGTGAGCTAGCGCGCCGGCACTCCAATTGGCGAGCCACCGAGGGGCTGGACGTCTGGCTCGCCCGCCACGGGGTTCCCGTGCTCGAAGGGATCGACACCCGCCGGCTCACCCGCCACATCCGTTCCCGCGGCGCCATGCGAGGGGTCATTGCGACCGGAGACCAGCCGGCGGCCGATCTCCAGCAGCGGCTGGAGGCGTCTCCCGGGATGGAGGGACGGGACCTCGCGAGTGAGGCGTCGGTAACCGAGCCGTGGACGGCGGGGGAGAACGGCCCCCACGTGGTGGCGTTCGATTTCGGCATGAAGCGCAGCATCGTCCGCCAACTGGTCAGCGCCGGCAGCCGGGTGACGGTGGTGCCGGCCGGGACGTCTGCGGCGGACGTCCTGGCGCTCGCGCCCGACGGCGTATTCCTTTCTAATGGGCCAGGAGATCCGGCAGCCGTGGCCTATGTAATTCCCGTCATTCAGGAATTGGCGGGCACGGGAGTCCCTATTTTCGGGATATGTTTGGGGCACCAGTTGCTGGCCATCGCCTTCGGGGGCCAGACGGCCAAGCTCCCCTACGGTCATCGGGGGGGTAACCACCCGGTTCAGGACTTGGCGACCGGGCGGGTGTTGATCACCACCCAGAACCACGGGTTCGCCGTCCAGGGGGGTGGCCGAACCATTAACGGCGCGCCGGACTTGGAGTTAACCCACCTCAACCTGAACGACAGGACGGTAGAGGGTCTGCGGCATACCCGGCTGCCCGTTTTCGCCGTGCAATACCACCCGGAGGCGGCTCCGGGGCCTCACGACGCCTATCCTCACTTCGGCGAATTCATGGATCTCCTCAGGGACAGCTCAGGCCTGAGTTGACCCAAAGTCTTGACACACAAGCACTAAGCTCGTATCGTCAGCCCCATGATGCCCGTTCGGGCGACCGTCCGTCTGTGACCCTGGTGGGGGATGCATGACCAAGGCCGATCTCGTTGAAAACGTAACCGCTTCAATCGCTCGTACTGCCGGGCCCATGATCTCGAAAAAGGACTGCGCCCGGGTGGTCGACGCCTTTCTCGAGTCGGTCAAGGATGCGCTCCGAGACCAGAAGAACATCGAGATCCGGGGATTCGGCACCTTCAAAATTCGCCGGCGGAAGACCCGTATGGCGCGAAACCCCAGAACCGGCGAGCCGGTCGAGGTCGCCGCGCGTCCGGTACCGGTCTTCAAGCCCAGCAAGGAGTTACGCGGTCTGGTCGCCGAGGCTGATCCTGAGGCGCAGCCATCGCAGCCATCGCAGCCGTCCCAGGAGCCGCCGGCGTTCGGCACCCTCTGACCAGCCGGGCCACCCCCGAATCCACCATGGGCCGCTTCCGAGCGGCCCTTTTTGGTGGTCTTGCTGTTGTTACTACCCGGTGCCCCCGCCGGGATCGAAGGTGATAGATTGCCATCAATGACGATCGACCACGCCCGCCCCATCCATATCCGCCTGCTGCTGTTTGCCCGCTACGCCGAGGTCGTCGGGGTCGAAGCCTGTGACTTGGCGCTGTCCGCCTCGGCCACGGTGGCGGACGCCCTGGCGGAACTTCGTCTGAAGTACCCTGCAGCCGATGTGCTGCCCACCCGGCCCCTTTGCGCCCGGAACCACTCCCAGGTCGCCCTGGAAGACGAGATCCGAGACGGCGATGAACTGGCGCTTCTGCCACCGCTGGCGGGTGGCTAGGTGACGTTTCTGACCGAGGCAGCGATCGATGCCGCCCGGCTTGCCGCCCGGGTAGCCGGACCGGGGCGGGGAGCCCAGGTTTGGTTCGTGGGCACGGTGCGCAACCATCAGGACGGCCGCCAGGTGAGCGAGCTTCATTACACGGCCTACGGGCCGATGGCCGAGGCGCAGTGCGGAGCGATCGTGGCCGAGGCCGAGGCACGGTGGCCGGTGTCGGTGACGCTGCAGCACCGGGTAGGGACCCTGACCATCGGGGATGCGGCGGTGGTGGTGGTGGTCACCGGAGATCACCGCGAGGAGGCGTTCGCGGCCTGCCGCTTCGTCATCGAAGAAGTGAAGCACCGCGTCCCGGTATGGAAACGGGAACGATATGCCGACGGCACCGAGGCCTGGGTCGACCCCACGGCGGCCCTCGATCCGGCGGAGACGGGCTCTCCATGACCTGTGGTCTCGATACCATGGGCCGGCCCCTGGGTCGTCTGCGCATCTCGGTCACCGACCGGTGCAACATGCGCTGCCGTTATTGCATGCCGGAGGACGAGTACGTCTGGCTGCCACGCTCGTCGATCCTCACCTTCGAGGAGATCACCCGGCTGGCACGGGTGTTTATATCACTGGGGGTGACCCGGATCCGCCTGACGGGCGGGGAGCCGCTTCTGCGTCACGATGTGGCGGCACTGGTGGGGCAGCTGCGCTCGCTCGACGGCCTAGAGGATCTGTCCATGACGACCAACGCCGTGCTGCTGGCCCGGCACGCCGGGGCGCTGAGGTCCGCCGGACTCGACCGCCTGACCGTCAGCCTCGACACGGTTCGACCCGAGCGGCTGCTGGCATTTGCCAAGAGCGATCGGTGGGATTCGATCGTCGAGGGCATTGGTGAGGCCTGCCGGTTGGGGTTCCGCGGTACCAAGGTCAACGCCGTGGTGATCCGCGGGTTCAACGATGACGAGCTGTTCGATCTGATCGAATTCGGACGGAGGTACCAAGTCGAGATACGGTTCATCGAGTACATGGACGTCGGCGGCGCCACCCAATGGACCATCGACCAGGTGGTATCACGCGACGAGTTGCTCGGCCGGCTAGAGGAGCACTATGGCTCGGTCCAGCCGGCGCCGAGCGACCCCACCGCGCCGGCGGACCGTTATCAGCTGGCGGACGGGACCACATTCGGCATCATCGCCTCGACGACCCAGCCGTTTTGCGCGGCGTGTGACCGAAGCCGGCTGACCGCGGATGGGACATGGTATACCTGTCTCTACGCCGCCGCCGGCGTCGACCTCCGTGAGCTGGTGCGTGGTGGGGCGTCGGACGCGGACCTGGTGGAGCAGATCACCGGCGTGTGGCGCCGGCGCACGGACCGCGGGGCCGAAGAGCGTCTGGCCCTCCCCAACCGGGACACGCTCTACCCGGTCGAGAGTCTCCGCGCCGATCCGCGGCGGGAGATGCATACCCGGGGCGGGTGAGCCGCCGGAGAATCACGTCGTGACGTTACACATCGCCTTGATCGAACCGCAGATTCCACCCAACACCGGAAACATCGCCCGGCTTGCAGCGGCCACCGATTCGTCGCTCCACGTCATCGAGCCCCTGGGATTCTCGCTCGACGACCGGGAACTCAAGCGTGCCGGTCTGGACTTCTGGCCGCATGTCGATCTGTGGGTCCATCCGCTGTGGCGAGATTTTCGCGACGCCATGAGCCGTGACCGGTGCCTGTATTTTTCGTCCAACGTCGAGCGCCCGTACTGGGAGGCACCGTTCGCGGCCAACTCCTGTCTGGTGTTCGGCAACGAGACCGAGGGGATGCCGGAACGCATCCTCGAGAAGCATCCTGAACAGTCCTTCACCATCCCCATGGTAGGCCCGGTCCGCAGCCTGAATCTGGCCACGGCAGTGGGCATCGTGCTGTACGAGGCCATTCGCCAAACGAGGGCTCAGGACGGATTGAACAACGGGTGATCGTGGTTTGCCGACCATTCCTGATCCCACTACATTCCCGATCACAGCATCATGATTGCACGATTGATCACCTGATTGGTCGCGCGTGTTCCAGACTGTTCTAGAGACGACACTATCATGTTCAACAAGATTGCGGTGGTTGGCGGCGGGCATGTCGGAGCGACGGTGGCGCAACGCATCGCTGAAAAAGACCTGGCTCGCACGGTGGTGCTGATCGATATCGTCGAAGGCGTGGCAGAAGGAAAGGCGCTAGACCAGTGGGAGTCCGGCCCGATCGAGGGCTTCGACGCCCGGGTCATCGGCAGCCAGGGGTACGCCGAGGCGGCCGGCGCCGAATTGTTCGTGGTGACGGCGGGCATCGCCCGCAAACCGGGTATGAGTCGCGACGACTTGGTCAAGACCAACGCCGGCATCGTTCGTTCCGTGTCGGAGGCCATCAAGGAAGCGGCCCCCAACACCATCGTCATCATTGTTTCCAATCCACTCGACGTCATGTGTGCCGTCGCCAAGGAAACCACCGGGTTCCCCCGGGAGCGAGTGATCGGCATGGCCGGCGTGCTCGACACCGCCCGATACCGGACCTTTCTGGCCGAGGCGCTCGACATATCGGTGGAGGATATCCAGGCGATGGTGCTCGGCGGTCACGGTGATACCATGGTGCCCCTGGTGTCGTACACCACGGTGTCTGGTATCCCGGTCACCCAACTGCTCGATGCCGAGCGTCTCGAAGCCATAGTGTCGCGCACCCGGCAGGGTGGGGCGGAGATCGTCAAGCACCTCAAGACGGGATCGGCTTATTACGCTCCCAGTGCCGCCGCGGTCCAGATGGTCGAAGCCATCGTGAAGGACAAGAAGCGAGTGCTCCCGTGCTCAGCCTGGCTCACCGGCGAGTACGGCTTGCAGGATGTCTACTGCGGCGTGCCGTGCAAGCTGGGTCGGAACGGTCTCGAAGCCATTCTCGAAGTGGAGTTGAGCGAGGAAGAACAAACGGCACTGCACCGGTCGGCCGAAGCCGTCCGGGGCACCATGGCCACCGTCTGAACGCGTGGTCCCATGACCGGGTTGGGGCGGTTCCTTGGATCGACGATCGGCAAGAAGATCGTCATGGCGGTATCCGGGCTGGTTTGGATCGGCTACATCGTGGTCCACATGTCGGGCAATCTTCTGGCCTACGCCGGGCCCTCCGCGATCAACGACTGGGCGGCCTTTCTCAAATCCACTATCCCGCTCCTGTGGGGCACCCGGATTCTCCTGGTCGTCGCCCTGGTGGTTCACATCCAGGCGGCATACAGCCTCAAACGACTCAACCGACTCAGTCGTCCGGTAGGCTACACCCGGGTACAGCACCCCGCCTCCACGCTGGCGTCACGCACGATGGGCTGGGGGGGTGTGTTGCTCCTGGTGTTCCTGGTGTACCACATCCTCGAGTTGACCCTCGGCGTGGTTCATCCCGTGTTCAGTCACACGAACGTGTACGGCAACCTGGTGTCGTATCTGGGCATCTGGTGGATCGGCCTGTTCTACCTCGTGGCCATGGTGGCCCTGGCGGCCCATCTCTACCACGGGGTGTGGAGCATGTTCCAGACGGTGGGTGCCGTTCATCCGCGCTACGATCGTCTGCGCCGAACCGTGGCGACGCTGGTCGCCATCGTGGTGCCGGTCGGGTTCGCCTCGATCCCGCTGGCCATCCTCTTCGGCTTGTTGCGGTAACCCGGAGTTTCCTCAGCGATGGAATTCGACGCCAAGATCCCTGACGGTCCTCTCGCCGAAAAATGGCGGCGATACCAGTTCGACATGAAGCTGGTGAATCCCGCCAACAAACGGAAATACCAGGTGATCGTGGTCGGCTCGGGCCTGGCGGGCGCGTCCGCGGCAGCCACGATGGCCGAGCTGGGCTATCGGGTGGAGTGTCTATGCATCCAGGATTCCTCGCGTCGGGCACACAGTATCGCGGCGCAAGGCGGCATCAACGCGGCGAAGAACTACCAGAACGATGGCGACAGCGTCTACCGGCTGTTCTACGACACCATCAAGGGCGGCGACTTCCGGGGGCGGGAGGCCAACACCTACCGGCTGGCCGAAATCAGTAACGCCATCATCGACCAGTGCGTGGCGCAGGGCGTCCCCTTCGCCCGGGAATACGGCGGCCTCCTCGACAATCGCTCGTTCGGCGGTGCTCAGGTGTCCCGCACGTTCTACGCCCGAGGGCAGACGGGCCAGCAATTGCTGCTTGGCGCCTACCAGGCGCTGGCCAGGCAAGTGGGGCGCGGGGCGGTCGAAATGTTCCCGCGGACCGAACTGCTCGACGTCATCGTCATGGACGGACGCGCCCGGGGGGTGGTGGTGCGCGATCTGGTGACCGGGACGGTACGCTCGCACTTGGGTGACGCCGTAGTCCTGGCCACGGGCGGCTACAGCAACATCTTCTATTTGTCTACCAACGCGCTGGGCTGCAATGTCACCGCCACGTGGCGCGCCTACAAGCGCGGTGCGGCGTTCGCCAATCCGTGCTACACCCAGATCCACCCGACCTGCATTCCGATGGAAGGCGAGTACCAATCGAAGTTGACGTTGATGAGCGAGTCGCTCCGGAACGACGGCCGCGTGTGGGTTCCCATGGCTCGGGGGGACACCAGACCCCCCGGTGAGATTCCAGAGGACGAACGGGACTACTACCTCGAACGGAAGTATCCCAGTTTTGGCAACCTGGCGCCGCGCGACATCTCCAGCCGGGCCGCCAAGGAGGCTACCGACGATGGCCGGGGGGTGGGCAAGACAGGCCTCGGCGTGTACCTCGATTTTGCCGATGCTATTGCACGGCTTGGACGCTCGGCCATCGAGCAGCGCTACGGCAACTTGTTCGAGATGTACAACCGCATTACCGATGAGGATCCCTATTCGGTCCCCATGCGGATCTTTCCGGCGCCCCACTATACCATGGGCGGGCTGTGGGTCGACTACAACCTGATGAGTACCCTGCCGGGCCTGCACGTCATCGGCGAAGCCAACTTCTCCGACCACGGCGCCAACCGTCTCGGAGCCAGCGCGCTGATGCAGGGTCTGGCCGACGGCTATTTCATCATCCCGTCCACCATCGGCGACTACCTGGCCCGGACACCACTCGACCCGATAGGCGCCGACCACCCGTCCGTCCGGGCCGCAGAGGCCGAGGTTGGCCGCCGCACCCAGCGGTTGTTGGACGTGGACGGATCACGCAGTGTGGATTCGTTCCACCGCGAACTGGGACGCCTCATGTGGGACAAATGCGGCATGGCCCGCACCGCAGCCGGGCTGGGTGATGCTCTGGAGCGGATCCCCGAGATCCGGGCCGAGTTCTGGCGCGATGTCCGGGTGTTGGGGAGTACCGCCACCTTCAATCAGTCGCTGGAGAAGGCGGGTCGGGTGGCCGATTTCATGGAGTTCGCCGAGTTGATGTGTCGCGACGCGCTGGAGCGGGCCGAATCGTGTGGCGGGCACTTCCGCGAGGAATTCCAGACCGCCGA
>SMVA01046408.1_pt1 | contig 14718 bp, 11 predicted proteins | sample 2456451 | NCBI WGS metagenome assembly SMVA01 (sample SAMN11095933, study PRJNA526329) | marine sediment metagenome | biome: Marine sediment; feature: Surficial sediment; material: Deep marine sediment; isolation source: Hadal surficial sediment | place: Pacific Ocean | collected 2014-05 | depth...
GGCCCAGAGGTCTTTGTGCTCCATGTAGACGACGGGATCGTCGCTGGCGATGGCGGCGCGCAGCAGCGCCCGGTTGTCCGCCGGCGTCGATGGCGTCACCACCACCAACCCGGGGATGTGGACGTACCAGGCCTCGAGCGACTGAGAGTGCTGGGCGGCGGAGGACCGCCACATGCCGATCGGCTCGCGCGCCACCAAGGGCACCCGGCCTTGGCCGCCGAACATGAAGCGCGCCTTGGCGGCCTGGTTGACCAACTCGTCGATGGCGCAGAGCGCGAAGTCGGAAAAGCGCATTTCGACCACCGGCCGGGTGCCGCAGAGCGCGGCGCCGACCGCCGCGCCCATAATTCCGGCCTCGGAGATCGGCGCATCCACGATCCGCTCCGGCCCGAAGCGCTCGGCCAAGCCTCGGTACTGGCCGAACACGCCGCCGCGCCCCAGGTCCTCGCCAACCGCCCAGACGTTCGGGTCCGCCACCATCGCCTCGGTCAGGCCCTGCTTGCCCGCTTCCAGATAGCTCATGCGGGTCATGGCACGGCCTCACGGGGTGCACCGATATCCTGAATGTCGCGGTAGGCGGCTTCCAGCGCCGGCCAAGGCGCGGCGGCGGCGGCGGCGCTGACCGCGGCCATTTCCGCGCCGGCCTCCGCGGCCAGGGCGTCGAGCTCGGCGGCGGCCACGCCGGCCTCTTCGAGCCAGGCGCGGCTGCGCCGGATCGGGTCGTCCTGGCGCGCCGCGGCGACCTCGTCCGCGTCGCGATAGGTGGCCGCATCGGCGTGGGTATGGCCGCTCAGGCGGTAGGTGCGGCAGACCAGGAACTGCGGCCCGCCCCCACCTTTTCCCCCGCCCTTGCCGCGGATCAATGCGAGTTTGTCGCGGACCGCCGCGTCGACCGCGACCACGTCGTTGCCGTCGATTTCGGACGCCGGGATGCCCAGGCTCTCGGCGCGCGCGGCCGGGCCCGGGCCGCCAGTCAGATCGCGGGTTCGGGTGGTCGCGGCGAAGCCGTTGTCCTCGCAGACGAAGAGCACCGGCAGATCGAAGATGCGGGCCCAGTTAAGGCCCTCCAGGAACGGCCCGCGGTTGATCGCGCCGTCGCCGAAGATGCAGGCGACCACACGGTCCTCGCCGCGCAGCTTGACTGCATGCGCCGCACCGGCGGCGATCTCGATATTGGCGCCGACGACGCCGTTGGCACCCAACATGCCGGCGTCGAAATCGGCGATGTGCATGGAGCCGCCCTTGCCGCCACAGGTGCCGCCTTCACGGCCGAACAGCTCGCACATCATGGCCGTCGCATCGGCGCCCTTGATCAGCGTTTGGCCGTGGCCGCGATGGGTCGAGAGCAGGTAGTCGGCGCGCGCCAGATTGCCGCAGACCCCGACCGCCACCGCCTCCTGACCGATCGAGGGATGGATCGCGCCCTTGATCAGGCCGTCCTTGGCGGCGGCCAGCGCGGCCTCCTCGAAGGCGCGGATGCGCAGCATATCGCGGTGCTGTTGCTTCAGCCGCGCCAGATCGACGTTGCGCCGTAATTGCGAACCGGACACCGATGCCTCCCGTTGTTTTCGTCCCGGCCCGCTCGAGCGGGCCGGGTCTCTCTTTGGTAGCGCGGCGGCGCGCGCCTGTCATGCCCCAATCTTGGGTGCTCAATTCACTGGTGGCAGGCCGACGCCGATGTAGCGTTGCAACGGCGCGGGGTCGGCGCGCAGCGCTTCGGGGGTGGCGCTCGCCGGTATCTCGCCGTGCTCCAGGAAGGCGATGCGGTCGGCGACCTTGAGCGCCGCCTCGACCTTCTGTTCGACCAGCAACACGGCCACGCCGCGCGATTTCAGCAGGGTCACGGTCTCGAGAATGGTGTCGATCATGCTCGGCATCAGGCCCTCGGTCGGCTCATCCATGAGCAACACCTTGGGCGCGAGGCAGAGCGCGCGCGCCACCGCCAGCATCTGCTGCTCGCCACCGCTCAAATTGCCGGCCCGCTGCGCCATGCGTTCGATCAGGATCGGGAATAGCTCGAGAATTTCGTCGAGCGTGTCCTGTCCCGTGTCCCGCACCAAACAACCGATGCGCAGGTTCTCCGCCACGCTCATCTCGCCGAACAGGCGGCGGCCCTGGGGCACGTAGGCCAGGCCCCGTTTCGGCACCTGGTAGGCGGGCAAATCGAGGAGCTCCTCGCCATCGAGTTCGATACTGCCGTTGGTCGCCTCGACCAGCCCCATGATAGTCTTGAGCGCCGTGGTCTTGCCGGCGCCGTTGCGACCGAGCAGGCCCAGCACCTCGCCGGCCGCAAGATCGAGCGAGAAGCCGCGCAGTACCCGCACGCCGCCGTAGCCACTGGAGAGATCGCGAATCTTCAGCACCGCTCGTTCCTCACGTTCCCAGGTAGGCGCGTTGGACCTCGGCATTGGCGGCGATCTCGGCCGGCGCGCCCTCGGCCAGGATGGCGCCGTCGTTCATCACCGTGATTCGTTCGGCCAGTTCCATCACCACCGACATGTTGTGCTCGATCAGGAGCACCGTGGTCTCGCGCGCGATCGCGCGGGTCAGGTCGCAGAACGCCAGCACCTCGGATTCGGACAGCCCCTGGGTCGGCTCGTCCATGATCAGGAGCTCGGGCGCGAGCGCGAGGCTCATGGCCAGTTCCAGCAGCCGTTGATGGCCATAAGGCAGATTGGCGGCGGGTTCGTCGAGACGTGCCGCAAGCCCGACCCGCTCCAGCGCCGCCTCCGCCTGGCCGCGCAACCGGCCGGCATCCAGGTGCAGCCGGCCGGCCAGGCCGGTCATCTGGCCGCGCTGGAGCGCGAGCACGACGTTGTCGTGACAGCTCAGGTTCTGGAATATACTGGTGATCTGGAACGTATAGACGATGCCGCGGCGCGCCCGCTGCCAGTTGCGCAAGCCCGTGATGTCCGCGTCCTTGAAGCGGATGCGCCCCGCCGAGGGCCGGATGCGGCCGGAGATCATGCTGACCAAGGTGGTCTTGCCGGCGCCGTTGGGCCCGATGACCGCGCGGATCTCACCCGCCCGCAGCTCGAAGTCGACCTCGCGGACCGCCTGTACGCCGCCGAAATTCCGGCTCAATCCTTGGGTCCGGAGCAGGCTCATGTGCGCGTCCCGCGCCAACGCTCGCTCAAGGTTCCGATCACGCCCTTGGGGAAGACGATGACCAGCAGCACCAGCACCACGCCAACCACGATCAAGTAGCTCGAGGTGATCTCGCTGGCGAATTCGACCAGGTAGAACATCAGCCCGGTGCCGATCAGCGGACCGAGTGCCGTGCCGGCCCCACCGAGCAGCACCCAAAGCAAGGGATAGATCGAGTACTGGGTCGAGGCGAAGGTGGCGCCGACGTAGGCGAACAGCAGCGCGTAGGCGGCGCCCGAAATCCCGGACAGCGCGCCCGAAATGGTCAGCGCCAGAAGCTTGTAGCCGAAGGTGTTGTACCCGAGCATCTGGACCCGGGGCTCGTTCTCGCGCAGCGCCACCAACACCCGGCCGATGGGCGAACGCAGCAGCGCGACGCCGAGCAGGTAACAGACCATGAACAGGCCGAGCGCCAGATTGTAGCGCAAGCTCGGATCGGTCAGCGGCAATACCATCTCGCCGAAGCGCAACTGCCGGATCTCCTGGGCCAGCACGAAGCCCTCGTCGCCGCGGGTGATATCGTTGAAGTAGAGGATGGTCAGATAAGCCGCCTGGGAGAACATCAGCGTCACGATCAGAAACGAAACACCGCTGGTCCGGAGCGCAACCAAACCGGCCACCAGCGCCAGGACCAAGCCGCAGAGCCCGCCGAACAGGAAAGCGAGCGGCATGGAGAACCCCAGGAATTGGGCGCTCATGCCGGCGCCGTAGAGCCCGGCGGCGAAGAACATGGCGTGACCCAGGCTGAGCAGGCCGGCGTAGCCAAAGGCCACGTTATAGCCGATCGCGAAAACCGCGAAGATCATGATCCGGGTCATGTTGGTGTGGTGGTAGTCGGGCAGCACGAACTGCGCCGCCAAGAGCAACGCGAAGACGATCATCGGCGTGCGCCAAGGGCTGCCCTGTCTCCCGCCGGTCATGGCGCCTTCTCCCCGAACAGGCCGGCCGGGCGCACAACCAGCACCAGGGAGACCAGCAGGGTGGCCAGAATTTTGGCCAGCGTCGGGGTGAAAAAGACCGAAATCACGCCGTCGCTGATGCCGATCACGAAAGCCGCCAGCAGGGTGCCGCGCAGGCTGCCCAACCCGCCGATGATGACTACGATAAACGACATCAGCAACGGGTCGTGGCCCATCAGGTAGTGCGCCTGCTGGATCGGCACGACCAGGACCCCGGCGATGGCGGCGAGCCCGCCGCCCAAGGCAAACACCGCGGCGTAGACCCGGCGCACCGGTATGCCGAAAGCCTGGGCGGTCTCTTGGTCGTACTGGGTCGCGCGCATGTAGAGACCGAGCCGGGTCCGGCTCAGCCCGTACCAAGTGCCGAGCAGCAGCATCAGCGATATCCCGGCGACGATCAGCTTGTAGCCGGAATAGCCGAACCAGGGGAACTGGATGCGGAAGTAGAACGGCGGTTCGACCACCCGCGCCTCCGGCCCGTAGAGGATCAAGACCGCCTGCTGGATGATGTAAAGCAGCCCGATGGTCGCGACGATGGTGCCTTCGGGGTTGTAGTCGATGCGCTTGAGGATCAGCCAATCGACCGCGACCGCGATGCCGCCGACGACAAGCGGCCCGATGATCAGCGCAAGTAGGAACGCGACCAGCGGCATGTCGCCGACCATGAAGGCGACCGACCAGGCAATCACCGCGCCGAGCATGAAAAACTCGCCATGGGCCACATTGACCACGCGCATGACCCCGAACACCAGCGACAGGCCGAGCGCGGTCACCGCCAGCACGAAGGCGGAGACGGTGCCCTCCAGAAACGCCAGAAACAGTTGGGCGCCGAAGCTCATGTCATGAAACGCGGTTCAGGGTTCGGCCAGAAGTGAGGGTATATTTTGCAACGAAAAGTCCCGTGTCACCAGCAACACCACGTCACTCCCGAGAAAGCGGGAGTCCATACGCTTGCATTGGATTCCCGCTCTCGCGGGAATGACATGAGGCGGCTGGGCACCTCAATCGGAGCTCCGCTACCGCGCCCGCCCCTCAACTCTCGGCTTAGAACGCCTGCTTGGTGTAGTCCGCCTCGGGCTCGTAGAGGCCGTCTTCGATGGTGGTGGTGTGGACTACCTTGAGCCGGTTGTTCTCGACCCGAGAGATGAACTGCTGGCCGAAAACTTGATGCAGCTGGCCGACGAACTTCTTGCGGCCCTGCGGATGCTCGATGCCTTCGTCGAACGACGTCATATTCTCCAGAGCCTCGATCAGCGCCACCTTGTTCGCGCTGCTGCGGTAGCCGCTCTGCTCGACCGCGGCCTTGATCACGAACAGCGTCTCCCAACAGCCGAACATGTGCGAGAAGGTGGCGACGTCCTTGGAGTCGCTCATGCTCGCGCCGTTGGCGTCGACGCCGACCCGGTCGCGGTAGAACGCGGCGGCCGCGGTCGGCAGGCCATCGGCATAGCGCGGCATCGCTTCCCAGAAATAAGAACCCTCGAGGTAGTCGAGGCCGGGGCTGGCGATGTCCACGGCTTCGAGCGAGTCGATGAAACCGAACAGCTCGGGCCGGTTGTTGCCGAAGAACTCGCCCATCTCCTTGACGAAGGTAAGCACGGCCGGGCCGACCATGACGTGGTAGATGACCTCGGTGCTCGGCGGGATCTTCGCGAAGTACTTGGTGAAGGACGACTCGGTCGGCGGGATCGGCAGCAGCGTGGTGATCTCGCCGCCCAGGCTTCCGGCCGCCGCGCTGAAGAAGTCGCGGTGGTCGTGGCCGAAGGCGTAGTCGGGAAAGATCATGGCGATCTTCTTGCCGAGATTGCTGGTCACCCAGGGCGCCATCGAGCTGACTTGCTGGCGTACGTCGGTAATGCCGGGCTGGAACACGTAGCGGTTCAACTTGCCGGAGGCGACGTGGTAGCCCTCGCTGACCACGAAGTAGGGCATCTTCAATTCGCCCGCGCGCGGCGCGGAGCCGATCACGACGTGGGAAAACAGGGTGCCGAACACGAAGTCGACCTTGTGCTGGGTGGCGAACTTCTCGACCACCTCGGCGCCGCGTTTGGGGTCGGTGCCGTCGTCCTCGATCACCATCTCGATCGGCCGCCCGCCGATGCCGCCGGTCTCGTTGATGTAGTCGACCGCGGCGCGCGACGTGCGTTCGTACCAGCGCCCGTAGGCCGCGCCGATGCCGGTCCTGTGGACCTGGAAGCCGATCCGGATCGGCGCGTCGCTGCCCGATTGAGCGAATGTCCTGAGGCCGGTCAGCGAGCTCGCCGCCGCCACGCCGGCCAGCACGCCCGCGCCCTTGATGGCGGTCCGCCTCGACACGCCGGTGGCGGAACCGTCGGCTTTTCGTCCCTTGCGAATGTGGTCCGGCTTGCCTGTCATCGAATCCTCCCTTGCTGAGCCCTGTTGTCGTTGGCGGCGGTTCGGCCACGGGTCGGCGCTGCCACCGGTATTTTTATGGGCCCTGAGTGTACATGGGCCCTGAGTGTACATGGAATCGCGCGGTCATCCATCACCGGATTTTGCCGCGGCTATCCGATGGCTGGCGTCGAAAGCAGCCACAACCCGAACAGGGTGTAGGCGATCATCAGGAGCGTCAGGGGAATCTGGCCGAGGATCGCGGTTCCGCGTGTGTCGCTGCGGGAAAGCGCGATGCCGTGGGCGGTCGCGATGGCAACCACGTGGGCGATCACGATGGTAGCGACCTGGACGTGCCAAATTTTGCGTACCGAATCGAAATCGTAGAGAAACGAGGTGGTGGCGTGGGCCCCATGCAGCCCGAACAGGTCCCAACCCCGGCCGAGGGGATCGTTGAACGCGATCGCCGCGTACTGGACATCGACCAGGAACACCGTCAGGTAGTGGGCGAAATGATAGCCGAGGGCGATCGGCAGGACGGAGATCGCGTAGGCGCCGTAGGCCGCGGAAAACCGCCCGGGCCGGCCGGTCAGGCGCCAACCGAGCCAGACCGCGGCCCCGTACCCGGCGATCAGCGCCGCGAAGCCGCCGAGCAGGCCCCAGGTGTTGACCGCCGCCAGCGCCGATCGGCCCGGAAAATCCAGCGGATTGACCCCCATGCCGCCGAGCCACCAATAGCTCCGCGCCAAGCCATCGAAGGACACCGAGGCGAGTACCAAAAGCACGAAGGCGCGCTCGGTGGTGTGGGCGAAAGCCGGCGCCGGCAAGACACCCGCGACGAAAATAATTCCTACAATGAGCGTTTTTATGGGTCGCATCGCCACCAATGCCTATAGCCAGCCAGGTCCGCAGCCCGACCCGAGTCCGGATCGCCGCGCAACCGGAACCCGGCCCCGAAATTCCACTTTCCGCCCGGCCGCCACGCCCTGTAACCTTGGGGAATGGCATTGTACTTGCGGCCGCAACGGCTGGAGGATGCGCTCGACGCCTTGGGTTCGCGGGGACTCACGGTGCTGGCCGGCGGGACCGATTTCTACCCGGCCCGGGTCGGCCTGCCGCTCGACGAGGATGTGCTCGACATCACCGCCGTGGGCGAGCTCCAGGGCATCCGCGACGATGGCGATTGCTGGCGCCTCGGCGCCGGGCTCACCTGGAGCGCGCTGCGCGAGGCGACCCTGCCGCCCTGCTTCGACGGCCTCAAGGCCGCGGCGCGGGAAATCGGCGGATTGCAGGTCCAGAATGCGGGCACCCTGGTCGGCAACATCTGCAACGCCTCGCCCGCCGCCGACGGCCTGCCCAACCTGCTCGCGCTCGACGCCAGGGTCGAGCTGGCCGGCGCCCACCGCCGGCGCAGCCTGCCGGTCGCCGACTTCGTCACCGGCAACCGCGAGACCGAGCGCCGCCCGGACGAGCTGGTCACCGCGATCTCGATCCCCAAGCCGGCTCCAGACACCGCCAGCAGCTTCGCCAAGCTGGGTGCGCGCAAGTACATGGTGATCTCCATCGTCATGCTGGCCATCGTCATCGAACCCGAGGACGGCCGGGTCGCCTCCGCGCGCCTGGCACTCGGCGCCTGTTCCCCGGTGGCGCGGCGCCTGCCCGCCCTCGAGACCGCGCTCGGCGGCCGCCCGCTCGACGGCGCACTCGGCGAGGCCCTGGAAGACGCGCATCTCGACGAAACGCTGGCGCCGATCGACGACATCCGCGCCTCGGCGGCCTACCGGCGCGAGGCGGCGGCGACGCTGGTGCGGCGCGAGCTGTCCGCGCTCGGGGCACGCCTGGGCGCGCAAACATGAACGCACCGCCCCAGGCCCTGCGCTTCCATCTCAACGGCCACGAGGTCGCGGTCTGCGCCGCGCCGCTTGCACGCCTGAGCCAGGTTTTGCGCGAGGAGCTCGGCCTGACCGGCACCAAGGTCGGCTGCGATGCCGGGGACTGCGGCGCCTGCACGGTGTCGATCGACGGCCGCCAGGTCTGCGCCTGCATGACGCCGCTGGGCCAGGTGGCCGGGCGCAAGGTGATCACGGTCGAGGGTCTGGCCAGCGGCGGCGCGCTCACGCCACTGCAGGCCGCCTTCCACCGCCACGGCGCGGCGCAGTGCGGCATCTGCACGCCGGGCATGCTGATCGCCGCGCAAGACCTGCTCGACCGCAACCCGGCGCCGACGGAGCCGGAGGTGCTGGACGCGCTCGGCGGCGTGCTGTGCCGCTGCACCGGCTACCGCAAGATCGTCGAGGCGGTGTTGGACGCAGGCGGACTCGATGGGGGCGGCGGCAGCGCGCGCGCCGAGAATCCGCCGGCGGGGCAAGCGGTCGGCGCGCGCTTGGCCAAGGTCGACGGCATCCCCAAGCTGACGGGCACGGAAATCTACGGTGCCGACGCCGCGCCGGAAGATGCGCTCTGGCTGCGAGTCTCGCGCGCGCCCCACGCCAGGGCACGCTTTTCGCTTGGCGATCTCGCGCCGCTCAGGGCGAAATATCCGGGGCTGGCCGCGGTGCTGACCCACAAGGACGTGCCGGGCAGCAATGTCTTCGGCATCTATCCGAGCGGCAAGGACCAGCCGGTGCTGGCGCCCGGCGAAGTGCGCTACCGCGGCGAGGCGGTGCTGGCGCTGGCCGGCGACGCGCCGACGATCGCGGCAATTCGCGACGAGGAGCTACCGATCACTTGGCAGCCGCTGGCGCCGGTCGTGGGCAGCGAAGCCGCGCTCGCCGAGGGCGCCACGCTGGTCCAGGCCGAAAAACCCGGCAACATCCTGGTTCGTGGGCGCGTCGTACGCGGCGATACCGAGGCCGCCTTCGCGCACGCCGCCTTCACCGCCGAGGGCGCCTGGCAGACTCCCTTCGTCGAGCACGCCTACATCGAGCCCGAGGCCGGCTGGGCGCGGCGCGACGGCGACCGCCTGACCGTGGCGGTCACCACCCAGACCCCCTACATGGACCGCGACGAGATCGCCCACGTACTGGGCATCGAAAAGGAACGGGTGCGGCTGATCCCGACCGCCTGCGGCGGCGGCTTCGGCGGCAAGCTGGACGCCTCGGTGCAGTTGCTGGTCGGCCTCGCCGCCTGGACGCTGGACCGGCCGGTACGCTGCACCTTCACCCGGCCCGAGAGCATGGCGGCGACCACCAAACGCCATCCCGCCAAGATGCGGGCGCGGGCCGCCTGCGATCGCGGCGGCAAACTCCTCGCCTACGCGTTCGACGGCACCTTCGATACCGGCGCCTACGCCTCCTGGGGGCCAACCGTGGCCGATCGGGTGCCGATCCACGCGGCCGGCCCCTACGCCGTGCCCAACGTCCACAATACCAGCGTCGCCGTCCACACCAACGGGCCGCCGGCCGGCGCTTTCCGCGGTTTCGGCGTGCCCCAATGCGCCCTGGTCCACGAGGCGCTCTGCGACGAGCTGGCGGCGCAATGCGACCTCGACCCGCTCGAGTTCCGGCTGCGCAACGCGCTCCGCAAGGGCGATTCCACCGCCACCGGTCAGGTGCTCGAGGCCAGCGCCGGCCTGGCCGAATGTTTGGAGGCGCTGAAGCCCCACTGGGGGTCGGCACGCGAGCGGGCCGAGGCCCATAATGCTCGCGGCGGCGACTTGCGGCGCGGGGCCGGGATCGGCTGCATGTGGTACGGCTGCGGCAACACCGCGATGTCCAACCCCTCGACCCTGCGCGTCGGGCTGAGCCGCGAAGGCCGGCTCACGCTCTACAGCGGCGCCGCCGAGATCGGCCAGGGCGCCAGCACCGTCATGGTCCAGATCTGCGCCGATGCGCTCGGCGTCCCGGCGGCGTGTTTCGAGGTCGTCATGGGCGACACCGAGTTGACCGCGGACGCGGGCAAGTCCTCGGCCTCGCGCCAGACCTTCGTCTCCGGCAGGGCGGCGCAACTGGCCGGGAACGACCTGCGGGCGCAAATCCTGCGCCGGACCAATGCCGGCGACGACGCCGCGCTGGAGATCGCGGAGGGCGCGGTGATCCTGCGCGAGGCGGGCCAGGACCGGCGCCTCGACCTCGGAAATCTGGCCCCGGACGCACGCGGCGACGTATTGCTCGGCGAGGGCACGTTCGACCCGCCGACCACGCCGCTCGACGCGGATGGCCAGGGCACGCCCTACGCCACCTACGGTTTCGCCGCCCAGATCGCCGAGGTCGAAGTCGACGTGGCACTGGGACGGGTCGTGGTGCGCCACATCGTCGCCGCCCACGACATCGGCCGCGCGATCAATCCGATCCAGGTCGAGGGCCAGATTCACGGCGGCATCGCCCAGGGACTCGGCTTCGCGCTCATGGAGGAGTACGTTCCAGGCGTGACCGAAAACCTGCACGACTACCTGATCCCGACCTGCGGCGACGTGCCGCCGATCGAGATCGTCCTGATCGAGGATCCGGAGCCGCTCGGCCCGTTCGGCGCCAAGGGCATCGGCGAGCCGGCGCTGATCCCGACCGCCCCGGCGATCCTGGGCGCGATCCAGCACGCGACCGGGGTCCGGCCGCGGGTGCTGCCGGTGACGCCGCACCGCCTGCGCGCCGCCATTCTCGCCGCGCAACGGGAGGCCGGCCATGCCTGACGACAGTGCCCAAGCTGCGCCAAACCCCGCGACCGACATCATCACCTGCGACGCCTGCCCGGTCCTGTGCCGCATTCGCGCGGGCCGGACCGGCGCCTGCGACCGCTACGGCAACCTGGACGGCGTGCTGACCCGCATGGATCCCTTCGTGGTCACCCAGAAGGTGGCCGAGCGCGACGGCGAGCTGGTGCCCTTCGGCGAACAGGTCTGGGACGGTTCGCTGATCTCCGGCGCGCCGACCTTCGTGACCGGTATCGGCTCGGGCACCACCTATCCCGACTATAAACCCGCGCCCTTCATCGTCGCCAGCGAGCACGACGGCGTCGACATGGTGACCGTGGTCTCCGAAGCCATCTTCAGCTATTGCGGTCTCAAGGTGAAGATCGACACCGACCGCTTCGTCGGCCCCGAGACCGCGGCGGTGCGGGTCGCGGGCGAGCAGGTCGGCCACGTGACCACGGCGGAATACGGCTCGCAGATGCTTTCCTTGGGCGGTGTCCGGCACCTGACCGGCGGCTCCAAGAAGGAGGGCACGGTCACCTGCGATACCATGCTCGCGTTGAGCAATCGCGAGGCCATCGAGATGACCATCGACGGCGGCGCCGAGCTCACGGTCCAGGCCGGCAAGCCGCCGGTGATCGGCGGCAAGCTGGAAGAGCGCATGCGGGTCGGCTGCGGTTCGGCCACCATCGGCATCTTCGCCAAGCAGTGGCACGGCGAGGCCGACGAGGTGATCGTGGTCGACGATCACATCACCGGCGTGCTTAGCGAGCATCAGGCCGGCCGCTTCCTGGACATGAAACCGGCGGGTCTGCGCGTGCGCGGCCGGCGCTCGACCCCGGGGCGTTACTTCCAGGTCGCCGAGCCGGGCACCGGCTGGGGCGGCACCGACGTGACCGATCCGCTGACCATCATCGACAAGATCGACCCCAAGAAGGCCTGGCCGGGTCTGCGCCTGTTGATGGTCAGCACCACCGGCGAGGACGCGGCCTTCTTCGTGCTCGACGACGACCTCGAGCCCCAGCCCACCGAAATGCCGGACAAGCTTCAGGTGGTGGTCGAGCGGATCGGCGAGAACTGCGAGCCGGCGCTCTCCACGGTGATATTCATGGCCGGCGCCGGCGGCAGCCTGCGCGCCGGCGTGACCGAGAACCCGGTACGCCTGACCCGTTCGGTCAGGCAAGCGCTGACGCGGGTCACCTGCGGCGGCGCGCCGGTCTACGTCTGGCCCGGCGGGGGCATTACCTTGATGGTCGACGTCACCACCATGCCCGAGGGCAGTTTCGGTTACGTGCCGACCCCGGCCATCGTCGCGCCGATCGAGTTCACCCTGCGGCTCGACGACTACGGCAAGATCGGCGGCCACCTGGACGCGGTGCGAAAGGTCGAGGAGATCGCCGGCATCGAGCGCCTCAAGACCGTCCGCTGGCACGCGCGCACCGACTGGCCGGGCGCCCCGCTCAAGACCGACAGGGAGTCAGCCGAATGAGCGCGCCGCCAAACCACGCCATCCTACCCGACGGCCGGCGGCGCCATTTCCAGCACGGTCCCATCGACCTGGTGCTCGAAGCCTTCGGCGCGGCGCGGGAAACCGAAACCGCCTACGCGCGGGCCTGGACCCGTTTCGAGACCGTTCTCGATGAACTGACCGCCGAATTGCCGGCCTTGCGCGCGCCCGCGACCGAGGCCGCACCCGCGCTTACCGGCCCGGTCGCGCGCGCCATGGGTCGGGCCTGCGCGCCGCACCGCGACAGTTTCGTCACCCCCATGGCCGCGGTCGCCGGCGCGGTCGCCGATACGGTGCTCGCCGCCATGACCGAAGCGCGGGAGCTGGAAAAGGCCTATGTCAACAACGGCGGCGACATCGCGCTGTTCCTGTCGCCGGACGCGAGCCTGACCACGGGCCTGGTGACCCTGGGTGCGCGGCCCAGCTTCGACGGTTTTGCCCGCGTGGAAGCGGCGAGCCCGGTGCGCGGCATCGCCACCAGCGGCTGGCGCGGGCGCAGCCTGTCGCTCGGCATCGCGGATTCGGTCACGGTGCTGGCGCGGACCGCGGCCGAGGCCGACGTGGCGGCGACCTTGATCGCCAACGCGGTCGATCTGGACGATCCGGCGGTGCGGCGCGAACCCGCCCGCGACCTCGCACCCGACAGCGATCTCGGCGCGCGCCTGGTTACGGTCGAGGTCGATCCCCTGGCCCCCGATCGAATCGACCTGGCGCTGGCCCGTGGCCTGGAACGCGCGCGGGTCATGGCGCGGCGCGGGTTGATCGTCGATGTCTGCCTTGCGCTGCAGGGCGAGACGCGAGTCATTGGCCGCGAGCTGGTTTCGGCGGCATGACCCCGCCAGCTAAGGTTACGGCGGCCAAGATTATCGGCGTCGACGTCGGCGGCACCTTCACCGACCTGATCCTGATGGACGAATGCGGTGGGCCGCCGCGCGTCGCCAAGGTGCTGACCACGCCGGACAACCAGGCTTTCGGCGTATTCCACGCACTGGAAGAGACCGGCGTGCCGCTCAATGAGGTGCGCACCATCGTGCACGGCACCACCACGACCACCAACGCCATGCTCGAGCGCAAGACCGCCAAGGTCGGCTTGATCACCACCGAGGGTTTCCGCGACGTGCTCGAACTCGGCCGCCGCACCCGGCCTCAGCCCTACGGTTTGAAGGGCCGCTTCGATCCGCTGATCGACCGCGAGCTCCGCTTCGAGGTGCCGGAGCGCATGGATGCCGAGGGCGAGGTGCTGATACCGCTCGACGAGGACGCGGTGCGCGCCGCCGCGATCGAACTGCGCGAGGCCGGCTGCGAGGCGCTGGTCATTCACTTCCTGCACGCCTACGTCAACCCGGCCCACGAACGCCGCGCCGCCGAGATCGCCGCCGAAGTCTGGCCCAATAGTTACATCACAATGGGCCACGCGGTGTTGTCCGAATACCGCGAGTACGAGCGCGGCGTCACCGCCACGGTCAACGCCTGCATCCAGCCGGTACTCGACCGCTACATTTCGCGCCTGCGCGAGGGCCTGGCCGAGCGCGGCTATCCGCACGATCTCTTGGTCATGCAGGGCAACGGCGGCACGGTGTCGTCGAGCATCGTCGCCGAGGCGGCGGTCAAGACCATCATGTCGGGTCCGGCCTCGGGCGTCATGGCGGCCGCCTACACCGCCAAGGCGGCGGGTATCGATAATGTCATCACCTACGACATGGGCGGCACCAGTTGCGACGCCGGGCTGATCCGCGGCGGCGTGCCCGAAGTCAGCTCGGAGCTCGAGCTCGAGTACGCCATGCCGATCCACGTGCCCATGGTCGACGTGCACACCATCGGCGCCGGCGGCGGCTCGATCGCCTCGGTCAACGACGCCGGCATCCTCCAGGTCGGCCCTCAAAGCGCGGGCGCCGACCCGGGTCCGATCTGTTACGGACGTGGCGGCGCGCGGCCGACCATTACCGACGCCAACCTGCTGCTCGGACGACTCAGTTCCGAGGCGCTGCTGGCCGTCGATCATCCGGTTTCGCTCGACGAGGTGCGCGCGGTTTTCGTCCACGAGCTGGGCACGAAACTGGACCTCGACGCGGAGCGGGCCGCGGCCGCGGTGCTGCGCATCGCCAACGACCGCATGGCCGGCGCAC
>SMVA01085520.1_pt1 | contig 14712 bp, 11 predicted proteins | sample 2456451 | NCBI WGS metagenome assembly SMVA01 (sample SAMN11095933, study PRJNA526329) | marine sediment metagenome | biome: Marine sediment; feature: Surficial sediment; material: Deep marine sediment; isolation source: Hadal surficial sediment | place: Pacific Ocean | collected 2014-05 | depth...
CTGAAGTCCTAAGGGTCGGAAGCCACAAGACTGCAGGGGATCGCTTCGTACGCGAAAACATGTCGCCCGAGGAACGCGAACAGCTCGGTGGCCTGGCTGACGATTTGTTCGAAGCGCTGATCGATGCGATTGCGACCGGCCGGAGGTTGGAGCCCGATGCCGTACGTGATGCCATCGACCGTGGACCGTTTTCGGCCGCGGCGGCCGAGCACGAGGGACTCAGCGACGGATGCCTCTATCCCGACGAAGTGGAGCGCGAACTCGTTCGGCTCGCACCAGACACGGCATCCGAAGGCGAAGACGAGCTGCCGCAGCTGCTCGATGCGCTCTTGTATCACGCGCTGGTGGTGGCGGATCCGGGTTGGCGTCCGCTTCTGGCGGACCTTCCCCGGATTGCTTACGTCGTCGGGACGGGAACGATCCATCGTGGAAGCGGCGCCCGAGGCATCGCCTCGGAAACCTACCGGGATATCTTCGAACGGATCCGGCGTGAAGATGGCATCCAGGGAGTCGTGCTGCGGCTCAACAGCCCCGGCGGTGATGGGGTGGCGTCCGACCTGTTGTGGAGATCGATCTCGCGAGTGTCCGAGAAAAAGCCGGTGGTAGTCTCCATGGGCGACGTGGCCGCATCGGGCGGCTACTACATGGCCGCAGCCGCCGACGTCGTACTCGCCGAAGCCGGCACCGTCACCGGCTCGATCGGCGTCGTCGGTGGCAAGATCAACTTGCAGCGGGCCTACGAGCGGCTGGGCGTCGTGAAGGACGGTGTCGAGCGCGGTGCTCACGCGGGCCTCTTCTCGGAGGCGCGCGCCTACACCGGCGATGAGCGTGCCGCAGTCCAGCGGCTGTTGGACGCTGTTTACGACACCTTCGTAGATCGCGTCGCCAAAGGGCGGAATCTCTCGCGGGAAGCCGTCGCCCGGGTGGCCCAGGGCAAGATCTGGAGCGGGGTACGCGCCCAGACCCATGGCCTGGTCGATGGCTTGGGGGGGCCGCTGGATGCGCTCGCGGAGGTACGTCGTCGGGCCGGTCTCCTGGACAGCGATCGCTTCCTGCTCGAGTGCTATCCCAGGCTGCCTACGATTCCGAGCCTGTTCTCGTTGTTGCGGTTGCTGCCCGGCCGGATGGAGCTGTGGTGATCGATGTCGCGCGCGCTCAAGTACGATATTCCCGGCCACGACTGGCGCATCACGCCCGAGGAGATCAAGGAAAGGGGACTGCGCGAGAGCTTCAACCGGCCGCCGGAAGAGTTCGTTTCGCTGGTGGTCGACCTCGGCTTCGGGCGTGGAGAGTTCTTGCTGGCGCTGGTGCAGAAGGATCCCGATACGCTCTTTCTCGGCGTCGAGTACTCGTTCAAGAGGGTGCTGAAGATGGCGAGACTGCTGGCGCGCAGCGGGTTGACCCGGATCCGTCTGTGCGACGCGACCGCTGAAGAGGTCGTAGAGGAGTGCCTGCCCGATGCCTCGGTGCGCGAGTTCTACGTGAACTTCCCCGATCCCTGGCCGAAGCAGCGACACCATCGGCGCCGCATGCTGCAGCCCGCCTTCATAGCCCAGATCGTCCGGTGCCTCGAGGCCGGTGGCGTCCTCAACGTCGCGACAGACCATCGCGGCTACGCCGAGTGGATCGACGAAGTGCTGTCCAGCGAGGCAGGTCTGGAAAATCTCTACGCGCCCGACTGCTGGCGTGACTCGGTCGAAGGTCGGCCAACCACTTCCTACGAGCTGGCATGGCGTGCCGAGGGGCGCTCCTTTCATTTCTTCCGGTACGGGCGCCGGCTTGGGATCGAGTTGCCGGATTCAGCGCGCCATCGGGCGCAGAGCTAGACTCCTGGTCGTCATGAGCGGTCGTCCCAACCTGAAGGACTACTCCATCGAGCGCCTGCGACAGCGCTTTGGAAAGGAGGGGATTCCGCCGTATCGGGCGGAACAGCTCGCCGGGTGGCTGTACGGCAAGGGTGTGGACGACATCGGTGCCATGACGGATCTGTCCCGGGAGCTTCGTGAGGCGCTGGCCCGGGATTGGGAATCCGTCGCACTCGAGGTGGAGAGCCTGCACCACTCCGGGGACGGAACAGCGAAGGCCATTCTCAAGGCACGGGACGGCGCTCGGGTCGAGTCCGTGGTGATCCCGGAAGAGGATCGGACCACCCTGTGCGTGTCGACCCAGGTGGGCTGCCCGCTTGCGTGCAGCTTCTGTGCGACCGGAAAGCTCGGCCTGACCCGCAACCTGTCGACCGCTGAGATCGTCGATCAGGTGTGCCGTATGAGTGCCGTGCTCGGAGAGGGTCGGCGCATCACCAACATCGTCTTCATGGGAATGGGTGAGCCGCTCCTCAACCTCGACAACGTCATCGAAGCGATCCGGCTGCTGATTCATCCCAAGGCCTTCGCCATTGCGCCGCGCCGGGTGACGGTTTCGACGGTGGGCGTGGTGCCGCGCATCGAGCCTCTGCTGCGCAGCGTGCCCATCAACCTGGCGGTCTCGTTGCACGCGACCACCGATGAGGTTCGGAACGAGCTCGTCCCCCTGAATCGAAAATTTCCACTCGAGGTGCTGCTTGGGACTCTTCGGGACCTCGACTGTATCACCCGCCGACGTCCCGTGTTTTTCGAGTACACCCTGATCGCTGGCATCAACGATTCACCGGAAGACGCGCGCCGACTGGCGCCACTGCTCCGGGGAATTCCCTCCAAGATCAATCTCATCCCGATGAACCCCCACGAAGACTCGCCCCACGGTTCTCCATCGGAGGCAGTGATCGATCGCTTCCTGCGGGAAGTGGCCGCCACGGGGCTCCGGGTCACGCTACGGCGCAGCCGGGGCTCGGACATCCAGGCGGCCTGCGGCCAACTGGCCCTGCGCTCTGGACGCGAGGTGGCGGCCTAGCGACCGGTCAAGCGCTGCCCCTCCGGGGCCGAAGAGACAAGCGGGGATACGATGCTCTACGCGGTCGGCGACATTCACGGAGAGGTCGAGCTACTCGAGGAACTGCTCGAGAAGCTGCCCTCCAAGAAGGATGACCGGTTCGTGTTCGTGGGCGATTACGTTGACCGCGGCTCGGATTCCAAGGGCGTCGTTGAACTGCTGATCGATTTCTCCAAGCAGCGCGACTGTGTGTTCCTGCTGGGCAACCACGAGTCAATGTTCCTCGACTTCATCGGCTGGAAGGCGGAGGAGTATTTCGCCGGCGACGCCTTCCTGATGAACGGCGGCGATCGGACGCTGGCCAGCTACGGATACTTCGAGATGCTCGAGCCGGACCAGGAAAAGTTCAAGCTGCCCCGGAGCCACCAGAAGTTCTACAAGAACTTGCGACTCCACTATCTGGAAGGCGACTACCTGTTCGTTCACGCCGGCATCGGTCGCGACCTGTTGGGTGAGACGGACGTCGATTTCGCCATGGAGAAGGCCCACCCGGAGGATCTCCTGTGGGACCGCGGCGCCATTGATCGTCCCCACAAGCTGGGGCTGACCGTCGTCTACGGACACACGCCATCGCCCGACTTCGAAGTGCGCTGGAATACGCCCTTCAGCATCGGTATCGATACGGGCGCCGTCTACGGCGGATACCTCACGGCGATCCGTCTTCCCGACGAGACCCTTTTTCAGGTCTGAGGGCTCGAACGAGGTCGCCAGCCCTTGGACAGCAGCCACAAGTGCGGCTTCGTCACGGCTGCTCCAGCCAGCGAATGCGGCATCAGCCCATCCGCCGTCGGCCGCCATCGCCTACCCGAGAAGAACCTTCCCGAAGACGCCGAATTCAGCCGACCCACCCGCCTCGAAGCCCGCTGCGCGTGCAATCTCGCATTGAGCAGCACGGAGCGCAGAGCGTTCCGCACCGGGAAAGGCGTCTTCAGCACCGACAGTTGATGACGATCCTCGAGCACACGCCCCTTCCGCCCAAACACCCGATTCACGGCCCGAGACAAGCGTGCCCCGAGCGACATCATGCCCGCTCCAGCGGTACTTCTCTTGAAGCCCGAGTTCGAGCGGGGTTCCCGGCGCGGCATGATGAAAGGTCGCCGCGACCACCGCGTCGCAGCAGCGATTCTGTCCCTCGAAGGAGTCTCGATCTTCCTCAACACCTCGCGCCGCGGAGAATCGGTATGCAGGTGTCGTGTGACGGCGGTCCCGTATCGGGGTCTGCGTTCTCAGGACCGTTCGTTGCGTGCTTCGATGACCGGGATGACCAGCGGGGTTCCCGCGTGAAGCTTGCCAAAGTCGAGGTCGGGGTTGTACTGGCGGAGCAGCCAGATCGGCACGTCGAACTTGCGGTTGGAGATGTACCAGAGCGAGTCGCCGCGGCGCAGGGAGTACGACAGGGTTCCGGTCACGATGTAGGCGTTGAAGAAGTCCTGCTGCAGGCCACGGTGGTACTGGAGGCGGCGTTGCTCGAAGACCTCGGGCGTCACCCGGCTGAAGTCAAGCCTCTTCTGACGGCCGATCGCCAGCGCTGTGCCGTAGCGCATGCCGTTGAGTCGGCGCAGATCACTGGCAGTGACCTCGAGCCACTCGGCGTAGTGGCCCAGGGTTTCCTCGGCCTGGACGGTGACCTGGTCGTTCTGGTGGACGGCGTAGTTCGAGGGATCCGGCAGCGGGACCGGGTCGCCGTTTCCGGCGACGATGACGACCTCGCCGCTCGGGAGCTCCGCCAGCGAAGGCTCAGGCTGGGTGACGGCGGCAACCACGGGGCTGGAGCTTTCGAATGGCGCGGGCGGAGTCGATTCGGTCTTGACGGCGGTCTCTTTCGGCGGGGTCTTCGGGGCCACCGCCAACGTCGGCGGCGTCAGGCTGGAGGCCCGGGGCTCGGCCGCGCTGGCGACGGCGGGTGCCGACACCCGCAGGCGCTGTCCGACGGTCAGCCGATTCGGGTTCTTGAGGCGGTTCCAGCTCAGCAGCAGCTTGGGCGTGACCCCGAAGCGCTGGCTGATGACCGTGATGTTGTCGCCGCGGCGAACGGCGTAGATGCCATCGGCCGGAGGCGCGATTCGAGAGACGTGGACGACCGGTGCGCTGCCATCGTCGGGGAGCCGCAACACCTGCCCGGCGCGGATCCGGTGGCGGCTGCGCAGGTTGTTCAGCGCCATGAGTTCACGCTCCTTCACGCGGTAGCGGCGCGCGATTTTCGAAAGGCTGTCGCCGCGGCGGACCTTGTGGAACCGGTCGCGCCGCTGCTCGGTGAGGCGTTGACTGCTCGGGATGTTGGCTAGCGCAGTGATGAACGGAGTCTGCACGACGTCGGCCGGGATCTTCAGCGGGTAATTCTTCGGGATGAGCTTGGCGCCGATCCAGACCGACGAACGGAGAGCCAGGTTGTGGTCACGCAGCATCGAGACCTTCACGCCCAGGGCGCTCTCGAGGGTCGTAGCCATGTAGTAGTGGTCCGTCTCCAGGACTGTGTATTGGATCGGCCGGGCGCGCTGGATCGCGCCGAAGTAGCGCTCGGGGTCTTGGTCGATCTGGGACGCCGCCAGGAACTCAGAATAGAAATTCCGGGAGGCGAAACCGAAGGTGCGACCGTTGTACTCCCGGGAGATCTTCCCGATGTCGTGGGTGTTGAGACTTTTTACGGCACGCGCCATGCCGCCGACACCGTGGTTGTAGGCGGTGATCGCCAGCGGCCAGGTGCCGAGCCGCGCGTAGTTTTGGAGAAGCAGTCGGGCGGCGGCGACTGTGGCCTTCTCGGGATCCATGCGTTCGTCCACGACGTTGTCGATGCGCAGGAAGCGGCGGCCCGTGGATCGCGTGAACTGCCACAGGCCTGCGGCGCCCGCGTGGGAATAGGCGCGCGGATTGAACGATGATTCGACGTGGGGCAGGGCGGCCAGCTCGACCGGGACCTGATGGTCGACCATGATTTGCCGGAAGACGTCGATCCAGTTTCCCGAGCGGATCAACCCCTCCCGGAAGCGGTCGGACTGGCCCAGCTGGAAGCGCAGCCGGTAGGCGGCGCTTCGCAAGGTCTTGTCGCTCACGCCTTTGGGCCAGCGCGCCAGGACCCTGGCTTCTTCCTCGGTCAGAGCGTCGCGCTTGCCCGTCGCCAAGCGGCGCAGGATCGTGCTGTAGTGCTTCTTCGACTTCCCGACAAGTCGCTCGCGGGCGCGTCGGCTCAGGCCTTTGGGAATCCCGATCGTTTCGTACACCACATCGAGATGTCGAGCGTCGTGGATCAGGCCGCCTCGGGTGTCGACCTCGGTGTAGATCCGGGTCCAGAAGCGGACGTTGGGCTCCAGCTCCGCCGGCAGCGGCAGCTTCAGATTGCCGTCGGCGGCGAGGGAACTCGTCGCGACACAAAGCGTCGTCAGGATGATGATCAGCGGCTGGCGCATCGATTCTCCAAACATCGGCAACGAGCCCGCAGAACCTGATGCCGGGCACCGGGCACCAAGCAGCGGGCGCCAGGCACCAGGCGCCTGGCAATCCGCCGAGGCGGCGCACGGCGCTCCCCGAGGGGATGCCGTGCCGGTCTCAGCGCTTTCGGTTCCTTCTCCGCGCTTTGCGAGCTTGCTTCCGCTTGCCTTTTTGTCTCTTTTGATTGCGGGCCTTGCTGGGCTTGCTGCCCCCAGCCATCGGGCCCATCCCCCCCAGAATCGCCCCGGGGTCCAGCGCGCCGGCTGCGCCGGCTCCCGCCAACCGGCCCATTCCCGGGATCCGGGAGAGCAGGCCGCCGGGCGAACCCAGGGACGACATCACCTCTCGCATCTGACCGAAGCGCTCGATCAGCTCGCGGACGTCCTTCGAGCGCCGCCCGCAACCGCGCGCGATGCGCGACGCGCGGCTCTTGTCGATCAGGTCGGGGGTCGAGCGTTCGTCGGGCGTCATCGAGCGGATCAGCGACTCGACCTTGACCATCTCGCTCTCGTCGACCTGCTCGGCCATCGATCCGAACATGGGCATTTTGGCGAGGACGTCACGCAGCGGGCCCATCTTCTGGATCATCTTGAGCTGCTTCAGGAGGTCGTCGAGGCCGAACTGGCCTTTCAGGAGCTTGGCGGCGTCGGCTTCGGCTTCCTTCTCGTCCGTGACCTCTTCGAAATCCTTGACCAGGCCGACGATGTCACCCATCCCGAGGATGCGGGAGGCGAGGCCCTCGGGCCGAAACTCTTCGAGGCGATCGAGGCTCTCTCCGGTTCCCACGAACTTGATGGGAACGCCGGTCACGGCCTTGACGGCGAGAGCGGCACCCCCCCGTGCGTCACCGTCGAGCTTCGTGAGCACCAGGCCGTCGAGTTCGAGGCGCTCGGAGAAAGCCTTGGCGACATTGACGGCGTCGCGCCCCATCAGGGCATCGCAGACCAGCAGCGTGTTGGCGGGCGAGGTCACGCGGTTGATCTCTTCCAGCTCTTTCATCAACTGATCGTCGATGGCAAGGCGGCCAGCGGTGTCATAGATGATGGCGTTGAAGGACTCGTTCCGGGCCCGCTCGGCAGCGGCCGCGCAGATCGATTCGGGAGACTCGCCTCCGGCGCCCGCGTGCACCGGGACGCCGATGCTTTCAGCGAGCTGTTGGAGCTGAAGCACGGCCGCCGGGCGATAGACGTCAGCAGCCACCAGCAGCGGACGCTTGTTCTTCTTTTTCAGGTAGTTGGCGAGCTTGGCCGCCACCGTCGTCTTGCCGACGCCCTGAAGTCCCAGCAGCAAAACCGAGGTCACGCCTCCCTCGGAGCGGGCCAACTCCGGGTTGACCGGACCCATCAGCTCGGTGAGTTCTTCCTGGCACGATCTGACGAAGTGCTGGCCGGGAGTGACATGGATCGAGCGACCGGAGGCGTCGCGGGTGCGGGTGCCCACCTTGACGCCCAGCGACTTCTGCTTCACCCGGGCCAGGAAGTCCTTGACCACGGCGAAGTCGACGTCCGCCTCCAACAGTGACATCCGGACGTCGCGCAGGGCTGCGTCGATGTTCTCTTCGCTGAGTTCGCGTACCCCGGCGAGCCGCTCCCTTGCGGCGGTGAATCCTTGCGTCAGCGTTTCTAGCATCGGATGCGGCAGGATAGCGTCGCTTGCCGGACCTTGTATCCGCGTCTTGCCGGACCTTGTGTCCGCGTCTTGCCGGACCTTGTGTCCGCGTGCACCATGAGAGCGCCGCCCTGCGCGCCCAGCGAGCGCCCGGCGCGGCGAGGAGGGCTCATGGCGACCGAGGTCGAAGCGCAGATTGCGGGGAACGTGTGGAAGATCGAGAAGGCGGTCGGAGACGACCTCGCGGAGGAAGATGTGATCCTCATCATCGAGTCGATGAAGATGGAGATTCCAGTGGAGGCTCCGTGCTCGGGTCGCCTGAGCGAGATCCGGGTGGCAGAGGGGGATTCGATCGAGGAGGGCTCGATTCTCGCCGTGATCGAGTGAACGCATGTCCAACGCTGTGACGGCCCAGCTGATGAGACGGTCTGATTGCGCGGCAGTGGTCGAGTATCTGGCGCGCGATCCCCTGCCGAACCTGCTGCTCCTGGAACTCGCGAGTCGGCTAGGACAGGCGACCACAGCCGGCGAAATGCGCAGCGAGATTGCTGTTGCGCGCCGAGCTGGCGAGATCATCGGCGTGCTGGGCCTGCGACCGACGGTGCTCCTGGATGCGGCGGTAGAGTCCGAGGCGATCGCGGCCTTCCTGCCGTTGCTCGAGACCGTCGGGGTCGGCCTGATCAAGAGTCCGGTCGGTCCCGCCACCGAGCTCTGGGATCGGATGTGCCAGCGGGCGGCGCGAAGCACGGTCATTGATCGCCGCGAGATCGCCTACCTGGTGCGGCCGGACGATGCTCGACTGCTGCCGACCCGCGACCGGGTTCCTGCCCGATTGGCCCTGCGCGGTGATCTGGAGCCGCTGGTGATCGCGGCCCGAGAGAGCCTGCGGGAGGAGGGACGGCCCGACCCCTTCGAAGGTGACATTCGCGGTTTTCGTCGTTGGGTGCGCGGCCGCTCGCCCCGGGCGCGTGTGATCGAGTCCAAGGGTCGCGTGGTCTTCGTGGGATATGCCGATGTTCGGCGGCCGGAAGGCTGGCTGCTGCAGGGCGTCTACACCTGGCCCGAGTATCGGAAACAGGGATTTGCCACCGCGGGGGTTTCGGATCTGTGCCGGGAGGCCTTCGAGGCCGGTGCCGACCACGTACAGCTGGCCGTCGTCGAGGGCAACGTCGCTGGCCACCGTCTCTACGAGCGCCTGGGATTTCAGTCGTTTGCGACCCTGCGCACGATCCTGTTCATCGAGGCTTGATCCACCTGTCTAGCGTCGGGTAGGATGCGCCCCGCCGGGAATCGCCCGGATTCACCGGCGATTGTCATGGCGCGGCCGAGCCGCGCATTTCCTCAGAGAGGGAAGGGAGGCGACCATGGGTTTGCTCGATGGGAAGGTTGCGATCGTCACGGGATCCGGCGGCGGCATCGGCCGACAGCACTCGCTCGCACTGGCGAAGGAAGGCGCCGCGATCGTCGTGAACGACCTGGGCGGTGCTCGCGATGGCAGCGGCGCGGGTCACAACATGGCCGACACGGTCGTCGAGGAGATCAAGGCCGCCGGCGGTGAGGCGGTCGCGAACTACGACTCCGTCACAACGGTCGAAGGCGGCCAGTCGATCCTCAAGAGTGCCCTCGACCGCTTCGAAAAGGTCGACATCCTGGTGAACAACGCGGGCATTCTGCGCGACAAGTCCTTCGCCAACACGACCGAAGACCTTTGGGACATCGTGGTCAACGTCCACCTGAAGGGAACCTACTGCGTGAGCCACGCGGTCTACGGCCACATGAAGGAACGCGGCGAAGGCGGCGTCATCATCAATACGTCCTCGACCTCGGGCCTGAACGGCAACTTCGGTCAGTGCAACTACGGTGCGGCCAAGGCCGGTATCGCGGGCTTCTCGCGCTGTCTCGCCATCGAGGGCAAGAAGTACGGCGTGCGTGTCTTCATCCTGGCGCCGGTCGCACTGACGCGGCTCACCGAGGATCTGCCTGGCTTCGATGAGAAGATGAAGGCCACCATGAATCCCGCCCTCGTGTCTCCGCTGGTGGTGTATCTCGCCAGCGATCTCGCCACGGATCACACGGGCAAGACCTTCTACGTGGGCCATGGCCGGATCGCGGAGATGAAGGTGGTGACCCACACGGGCATCACCAAGCAGGAAGACGGCGGCCTCTGGACCCCCAAAGAGATCGCAGCCAAGATGACGGCCGGGGAGATCCTGCTCCCGGAGTGATCGTGCCGGTCGCGGCGCGCCGGCGGCGCTCGCGCGACGCCCCCGGGCGCGCCCCCCGGTGCTGCTTTTCCCTGGAGTGGGACCGGGGTACTCTCTGCACCCCATGCCGGAAGATCCCCAGGATCCGGCGCTCGAGCCGTTGCAGGTCCCCGTGCCGTCCGCGGCCGCGCCGGTCGCCGCCGTTGAGGAGCTCGGCGACCCGATCTCGGCGATGACGCGCCGCTACAACCTGCCGGTACGCTCGTTCTCCTGGCGGTTCTTCCGGGACTTCCGCCTGGACGATTCGACCGTCGAGCGGCTTCGGGCGCTGGAAGCGCAGGGCTCGGTCGTGTACGTCATGCGCTATGCGAGCCGGCTCGACTACTTCCTCTTCAATACGCTGTTCCGGCGACACGGTCTCCGGCTTTCGCGCTTCGCCAACGGAATTCGCTTCTACTACTACCGACCGGTGCTCGACACGATCCGCCGATTGTTCGGGGCCCGCAGCAAGGTCGAGGCCGTCGGCGACCAGCAGCGCTCGCGCCGCCACGTGCGTGAGTTGACCCGGGCGGGCGAATCGTTCTTCCTTTTCCTGCGGACCGCCCGACTGAGAATCGGCTCGAGGCGACAGGTCGTTCTCGAGGGCAGGGTCGAGCTCGATCTCCTGGAAGAGGTGGTGCGTTCGGTCTGGAACGGCGAGAAACCGGTGCACGTGGTTCCGCTGGCCATCTTTTGGCGCAAGGGTCCGCGTTCGCGCCGGCGCTTCTTGAATCTCTTCTACGGCGCTGCTACCCGGCCCTCGGATCTGGCGAAGGTGACTTCGTTTCTCACCACCTACCGCGATCTTGCGGTCAAGGTCGGTGACCCGATCGACCTGGGGGCGTTCATCGACGCGCGCCGGGCCCAGGGTGAACATGCCGTGGCACGCATGGTGCGTCGCTCGATCTTGACCTTCCTGTACCGCGAAGAGAAAGTGGTCGAGGGGCCGACGCTGCGGCCGCGTCACAAGATCCAGCAGGTGGTGGTCAGCGATCCGGGCGTCCAGCAGGCGATTCGCGAACGCGCGGACGACCGGCACATTCCGATCGAGCGCGCTCAGGCCGAGGCCGAGAAGATGTTCCGCGAGATCGCGGCCCACATGAACTCGACCTTCCTGGCGCTTCTCAACGTAGTAGTGAGCGCGTTGATCCGACGGCTCTTCGCGAACGTCGAGGTGAACGGAATCGACAAGGTCGCTGGCTACGCCAAGCTGCACCCGCTGATCCTGGTGCCGAGCCATCGATCCTACTTCGACTTCCTGATCATCTCGATCGTCTTCTATGCCAACTACCTGGTTCCGCCCCACATCGCGGCGCGCGAGAACATGGGCTTCGGACCGTTCGGCTTCCTGTGGCGCCGCGTCGGCGCATTCTTCATGCGCAACTCCTTCGACGACGCCCTCTACAAGCAGGTGTTTCGGGCCTACCTCTCGCATCTGCTGAGCGAAGGCGTGACCCAGGAGTTCTTCATCGAAGGCGGCCGCTCACGGACCGGCAAGACGCTTCCGCCGCGGCTGGGGATCCTGTCGTGGGAAGTCGAGGCCTTCCTGGGAACGGCGCGCCGCGATCTGTTCTTCGTGCCGATTGCACTGACCTACGAGCGGCTGGTGGAAGAAGGCGCCATGGTCGACGAACTCGAGGGCGGCAAGAAGAAGCGCGAGAGCCTGCTGGGCCTGGTTCGAGCCCGGAAATTCCTCCAGCGCCGCTTTGGCAGTGTGATGCTGAACTTCGGTGAGCCGGTTTCGCTCGCCGCCGCTCTCGGAGATCGACGGACGCGCCTGGCCGGCGAACAGACCCCCGAGGTCGTGGCCGAGAAGCGGATCTTCATCGAGAACCTGGGCAACCGGATCGTCGAGCGGATCAACTGGGCCATGGTGCCGAACGCGACCGCCGTCGCAGCTTGTGGTCTGCTGGGGGGTCGCAGGCGCGGCCTGTTCCGGACGGAGCTGGTGGAGCGCATGCAGGAGATCGTGGAGCTGCTGCGGCTTCAGGACGTGAAGCTCACGCCCGCCCTCGACCGCGATGCGGGCACGTTCCAGGAATCGATCGTCTCGATCCTCCGCATGGATCTGGTTCGTTCGGCCGAGGATCCGCGCGGCGAGATCCTCTACTTCGAGGAGTCGAAACGGCGGGCCCTCGACTTCTACCGCAACTCGATCGTCCACTTCCTGGCCACCCCGAGCTTCCTGGCACGAAGGCTGCTGGCGGGTCCGGTAACCGAAGACCTACGGTCCGAGGTGGGGGAATGGCTCCGCGTCTTCTACCGCGAGTTCTTCACGCCCCGGGGCGAAGTGATGGCGGCGCACCTGGACGGCTTCATCGACCACTTCGAACGCAAGGGTTGGCTCGAGCGACGGGAGGGCGAGATCCGGACCACGGAGAAGGGCGTTCCGACCTTCCGCTTCCTGGCCGAGCAGACCCGGGCCTTCGTCGAGGCCTACTACGCCACCTGCTCGGCCGTGCTCGATGTCGTCACCGATGGCGAGGCCACGGTCAAGGAGCTCCGCAAGGCGGCGGAGGAGCAGTTCGAGCGGGCCTCGATCCTGGGTGAGGTGGAGCGCCGGGAGGCCGCCAATCCGATGAATTTCGCCAATGCCGTCGCCTGGCTCGTCGACGAACACATCCTCGAGCAGGTGCCGTCCCCGGGCAAGGGAGATCCTACCTACGGCCCGGGAGAAGCTTTCGGAGAGCTCACGGCGCTTCGCGAACGTCTGGCGTGCGCGCTGCCTGCCCGGTAGTCTCCGCTCCCCCATGGACCCGCTCAACGCTCTCGACTTCGACAAGGGCGATGGCCTGGTTACAGCCATCGCGTTGGACGACGCCACCGGCGACGTGCTGATGGTGGCGTTGATGAACGAACTCTCGCTGCGCCGCACGATCGAGACGGGCGAGGTCCATTACTGGAGCCGTTCGCGTGGCAAGCTCTGGCACAAGGGCGAGCAGTCCGGGAACACCCAGCAGGTGAAGTCGATTTACATCGATTGCGACGGCGACTGTGTCGTCATCCGGGTGGAGCAGATCGGGCGCGCCGCCTGTCACACCGGCAAGCGCAGCTGCTTCTACCGTCGGCTCGAGGATGGCAGCTGGCTGGACGAAGGCGAGCAGGTGTTCGACCCGAAGGAGGTCTACGGGAAATGAGCCCGGCCAAGCGCAAGCTGCGCCTGGGACTTCCGAAGGGCAGTCTCCAAGCCACGACCCAACGGCTGTTCACGCAGGCGGGCTACCAGCTCCGGATCCCGGAGCGCTCCTACTACCCCGACATCGACGATCCGGAGATCGAGTGCATGCTGATCCGCGCGCAGGAGATGGCGCGCTACGTGGAGCAGGGCGTGCTCGACATCGGCATCACGGGCTTGGACTGGACGCTCGAGTGCAAGGCCAAGGTGAAGGAGCTGGCCGACCTGCGCGCCGCCTGGCCCAGCTACGGGCCTGTTCGCTGGGTCGTGGCGGTCAAGCAGAACTCGAAGATCCGCAGACCCAAGGACCTGCAGGGCAAGCGCATTGCCACCGAGGTGGTGAACCTGACCGGGCGTTACCTGAAGCAGCACAAGGTCACGGCCCACGTGGAGTTCTCCTGGGGCGCAACAGAGGTCAAGCCTCCCGTGCTCGCCGACGCCATCATCGACGTGACCGAGACCGGCTCGAGCCTGCGAGCCAACAACCTGCGCATCATCGACACGGTGTTGGAGAGCACGCCGCGGCTGATCGCCAATCGCGAGTCGGTCAAGGACCGCTGGAAGCAGGGCAAGATGGACCGCCTGCTGATGATGCTGAAGGGTGCCATCGAGGCCATCGAACGGGTCGGGCTGATGATGAACGTGCCCAAGGCGAAGCTCGAGCGGGTGCTGAAGGTCCTGCCCGCCCTGGGAACGCCGACGATCTCGACTCTGGCCGACGAGAAGTGGATGGCGATCAACACGATCGTCGAAGAGCGCAAGGTGACCGAGCTCGTTCCCAAGCTGTCGGCGGCCGGCGCCAAGGCCATTGTCGAATACCCGCTGAACAAGATCATCGAGTAGCCGTGTCGGGTCTGGTTCGGCGCCTGGCGGGCATCCTGCCGAGCTACGCGAAGATCGCCTGGTTCGGGCTGGTAGCGCCGCGCATCCACGGGCCCCTCACGGTTCACCAGGGTGTCATCCTGTCCGCGGACGAGCCTCAGCGGGTGCTGCTGAGCGTTCGCCATGACCTCCGCGGCTGGGAGCTGCCGGGCGGCCACGCTTCGGGGGACGAGTCGGGGGAAGTGGCCGTCTGCCGCGAGGTTCTCGAGGAGACCGGCCTCGAAGTGCGCGTGGAGCGCCTGGTCGGCGAGTACACGCGCACCGGCTTCCGGCCCCACACGGCCCGCATCTACCGGTGTCGCCCGACCGGCGGCCGCGAGCGCCCAAGCCTCGAGACCCCCGTGGTGCGTTGGTTCCCCGTCGACGCCGTGCCCGAAACCCTGCTGCCCTGGTATCGCGGCCCGCTGGCCGACGCCCTGGCCGACCTCGATACGTCCATGCAGTGCGAAG
>SMVA01325818.1_pt1 | contig 14712 bp, 15 predicted proteins | sample 2456451 | NCBI WGS metagenome assembly SMVA01 (sample SAMN11095933, study PRJNA526329) | marine sediment metagenome | biome: Marine sediment; feature: Surficial sediment; material: Deep marine sediment; isolation source: Hadal surficial sediment | place: Pacific Ocean | collected 2014-05 | depth...
ACCGTGAAGCATCAGGGATATTTGCGTGGCATTCCAGAACCAGCAGGATGAGTTTTCCTGACAAGAACGGCGTGGACTTAAATAGAGATAGCTTTTATTTTACTTATATCCCAGCAGTTAATAATTCTGGTCTGCCAACATTCTGCCAATAACTGTCCAGATTTAGAACACCGATAACGTCATCGAAAAACGGGCTTCCCCTAAATCCTTCTGACTCACTTGCATAGAGAAATTCCACGTCGATATTTTTTTTCTCCCCCGCATACTTTACCAGTGTCCTATAAGCACGTTCCCATTCTTCGAGTATCACCCACCAGCCAAATTCAAGTCGCGGTTGAAGGGCTCCCTCCTGAATCAGACGTTCAGATAATACAACAAATTCCTCCCGGTCCGCGATATCAAACATAGCTGAGATCTGTTCTATGATTGGTTCCAGCGCGCCATCGGAATGCAAACCACGCAGAATTTGTTGTATTTCGGATATATCGCGATTCCGAACCAGTAGTAACAGGTAGCCTGTATTAATCCTATTTACAAAACCGAGATTTGCACCAGCATTGAAAAGGCGGCGGGCCTCCTCATCCTGATTCAGCCACAAGTTTGTAACGGCAAGCCTGTCGTTGACTACCGGCGATACCGGGTCCAGATCATACGCGAGCTGCGCTTCATTTAAAGCTTCCCCTGGCCTCCCTACTGCAGATAGAAATTGCGAATACCATACATGGGTATTTGCAATATTCTCCTGGCTGTCGATGGACTTCTGGAAATATTGTTCTGCTTCCAACCAGCGCCATTGCCTGAATGCGATAAATCCTCTAATAGCATCTGCATCTGCGCTATCAGGCTGTTGCAGTGTGCCCAGTTGTTCTGATGCCAATGTTAACGCCGCATCTTCGTTTTGCTCAGAGTAATAAGGTAGAAGTGCATATGAATTTGCTAATCCCAGTCGTGCACTGTCAAAAGAAGGCTCTATATCGAGGGCGGCCAAAAACTCATCAATACTGGCCAGCAATGGTTCATTGCCACGAAGCTTGGAAAGAAAATGGCCATTCAAAAAATGTGTATATGCCGCAAGGTCAATCTCTGCTCTTGGCTGCAACTGAATATCGAGATCAAGCTCCGCATTGATTCCATTGATAATTGAAGCTGATAAATTGCGCTGAATATCCAGATATTCATCTGCCTGACTTTCATAGGAATCTGACCAGACAACTATATTCTCATCTGCAGATTTGAGTTCAGTGACAATTCGAACGCGGTCACCGGTAAAACGAACAGTACCCTCAATATAAAAATCAACATCCCCTACCGGGATTGTCGACTGAGTTCCCGTCAAGGAGCGACGTGACACAATTCTAAGCAATGGCGAACGATTAAGGCTTAATATAATTTCATCTGTTAATCCTACTGAGAAAAACTGATTCTCCTGATTCTCACCGATGTCAAGGTATGGAAGTACTGCTATAGTATAGCGAGGAATTGTTTGCTGACCTAACGGTCCCCATTTGTACAAACCATAGGTGAGGGAAAGTAGTAACATTAAGGAAATTGCAGCGATTGCAGCTTTCGGTGCTGATTTAGGCTGCCATTGCTCTTCCGCCTCGATTACCGGAGAGGGGTGAACTATAAGGCGGTAGCCTACTTTTGGTACTGTCTCAATATAAACAGGATTGCGCGAATTATCTCCTAGTTGGTTTCTCAATATGGAAATGATCCGTGACAGAACTTCATCGCCCCCATAACTGCCTTGCCAAATTTCATTAATCAGGGTGTCTCTGTTTACTGTTTCTCCCGCTTGACCAGCAAGAATTACCAGCAGCTCCATCGCCTTGGGCTCCACGTGTCTTTCGTCAGAGGGCCGGGTAATAGTGAGACGACTGGGTATAATGGTCCACTCGCCCAATTTGAAGGATTCATTGAGATCTAGCACTTGAATTTTTGTCCTTGTTGTTTAACGCATTGGCCTGAACACGACAGTCAAAGATCAAAAATCTATCCACCGCAAGATACACTATCAATGCTCCCAATATAAGCCTGTTCACAAACTCTTTAAGGAATTCACCAGACTGATAATAATAGCGATAGAACCCAACCCAAGATTGAAATGATTAAAGTAGCCGCTTCTATCAGGCAGCCTTAAACTGACTTTACCATCAGCGTAGTCAAGAGGTGCGACGCAGTTTGACTGTGAGGTAGTTCATTGCTTCAGTGGTTCCGTCAGGTTCTGGTTCGCCCAATGTAACTGAATGGAGTATATAGCAGGCAGCAACAACAGATCTGCAAGCATCGCGGCGACAAAAGCAACCGCTGCGATCATGCCCATATCTCTGATCGCCAGTAATTGATTGGTCATCATGCTTAGAAATCCGCCAACCAGAGCAAGCGTAGTAAAAACAACCGCACGACCTGTACCTTGCAGGGCCTTTTTGATCTGTTCATGAACATCCCCGTTGGGGTTCAATTGTGATCTCAATCGAATAATAATGTGCAATGTATTATCGACGGCAATACCAAGGGTGACCGCGAGAACAACAACGGTCCCGATCCGTAACACCGTGCCGGTAATGGCCATGAATGCCAGTGGAACCAGCAGGGGCATAATATTGGCAACAGCGGCAGCGACGAACAGTCGGCGCTCCCTGAGCACAAGCCACAACATCGGTAGCACTACGAATATGGCAACAACAAGGCTTGTAAGCATATCTGTGAGCAGTAGCCGCATGCCATACTGCGCAAGCCACCACTGACCGACAACTTCCACATGGTATTCAGAACCCCACAATTCCTGCGAAATTTGGGTGATTTGATCCCGATACAGATTGGACTTATGAGTTCCCAAATCGTCGATCCGTACAATAACTCCAAGCCGGTTCTGCCTTTCGTTTATAAGTTCGTGTACCCGTTCAGACAATGCTGGAATAGTACGCATCTGTTGCAATGCAGCTGACCGTTCACCAGTACTCATTTGGCTGCTTAACAGATCCACTACCGACCAGACATGCCTTGTATCGGGTAAGTCACGCAGTGCACTAATGAACTGATCTAGTTTTTGCAATGACTCGTTGTCAATGATGCTTGAACCGTTGACTCGCTCGATACTGATCTCGGGGCCAAGAAAACCGCCAAATTCTGTTTCCAATACCTGCTGTGCACGGCTGATAGGGTGCGACGCTGGTAATTCTTCATTGAAACGCTGATCGATTTTAAGTGACGGGATAACAGCCCCACAAAGCGCAGCGACTACCAGTGCGGTAGCTATAACCAGTAGTGGCCGTGACACGGAGAAACTGATTAAGCCGCTAACCAAATTGTCGATTAAATTATTCACACCACCGTCCGGCAGACTGCTTCCGGCATTTAGGTTGCGGACCATTATTGGAACAATCACCTGGTTGGCAATCCAGGCAACTAAAATTCCAATGGCAGCGCAAAGGCCGAAACTGCCGACGGAAACAAGATCCGCACTCATCAATGAAAGAAAACCGCCCATAGTAGTGACCGTTGTGAAAAAGCAAGCAGCTCCAGTCACCGTCATCATAGTGCGTGTTGCCGCAAGTCGGCCCAATCCAGCACCGCGAGACTCCAGCCATGCAGTTAGCATGTGCACTGCATCTGCTACACCGACAACCATAATAATCGCTGGTATTGCAGTATTAATGATAGTGACCGGTTGTCCCATCCAGCCCATCAGCCCCAGTGTCGCTGGTAATGCCAGTGAAACAGGTGTCAGACAAATGATGACAGCGCGAACACTTTTAAAGCTCCAAAAGATCAGCACAATAAGGACCAGTGAGGTTAATGCTGTCGCGATCAGCTGATCTCGCAGCACTTGCTCTTCGTAAGCAAGCTCAACTATCGAAACACCGGTAAACTGAACCTCTAGCCCATTACCCGCTTCGCTTTCTATTCTCTCTTTAAACTCTTCTATGACCGTTCGTCGTCCGTCCAAATCCTCCAACGGCAGATCAAGTCGCGCCGCGACAAGTAACCGTGAACCATCGGCGGATACCAGCCAGTTAACAAAACGGGAACCGTTCAGTAATGACGCAATCTGTAGTTCCAGCTTTTCCTGCTGTTCAGGCTCCAGCATCCACTGGGGAATCGCGTTGGTTAAAGAAATACTATCGTTTTCCCATTCGGGAAAGCTTGTAAATGTGATACTTGACACTTCCGATACATGAGGAATATTTCGTACCTTTTCTGACATCGTCGATACACTGCGAAAAAAATCAAATGTGGTTGCACCGGTATTTTCAACAATGGCGGTTATCCAGGCACCGGACGACTGTCCGAACACAGACTCAAACTCTAGGGTAGACTCGGCAATATCACTACCACTGGCAAACAGTGGCCGAAACGACAAATCGAGCTGTAGTTGGGATATACCCAGCGTCGCCAAGGAAAAAAGCCCGGCAAACAGCAAACTGACGACCATCGTGTATCGTTCTGCAAACACTTGTGCCCGTCGATACTGTATATCGAAGAATGTCACGTTATGCTTCGCAGGCAGAAACTCGAGTTTCTATCAAATCCAATAACTGGCCAACTGTAGAAATAGAGTTCATGTCAGCCTGATGAAAACGAACGTCGAATTCATCTTGCAACTCAATCACCATTTCCACTAACATGAATGAGCTGTTAACAAGCGATGTCAGCACCGCGTCATCGGCAATTGCATCAACATTGCACCCGAGCATGTTCGCCATTTTGTCCTTCGCCCTCGTTCTTATGTTCATTTCTTTTCTCCCGTTATCTGGTCGCCAGGCGAAGTTCACCCAGTCGTTCCTGGTGTTCCAATGTAGTCGCGCGATAAACCTCACGATCCGCCTCTGTGAAATGTTTTAAAGTCGCTTTGATATTGTCAGCGCCGTAATCTGATTCCATTTTCTTTAGTGCTTCCCGGATCCATTGAATATGCCAACATTCATCCTCCATGATGTCAGCGATCGTCTGTTTAACTTCGATCGGCACATCGGGAGATTTAGAATGCAATGTGTATTGACTCACTACGCGTTTCTCAAAGACCTGGGTTATGGCAAGTATCTCCATCAGATTCGTCGGCATACCTGCCGCAGCCAGATACTGGTTCTGGTATGCTGCACTAATTTTTAGCGGTTCTTTTCCCAGCTTTGCCAGGCAGTCCGTCCAATAGCGGGCGTGATTAGCCTCGTCAGCAAATTGGCGAGTCATATCCTGTTGGATAGCTGAAGGTCGAATTGTTCGGGCCAGCTCACCGAAAAACAAAGCACCACTGATTTCGGAACTGCGGTAAAAACTCAATATCCAGTGTAGATTGTCATCAACCATTATTGGGTCTCCTTGCAAGTCGCAATGGACAGGTAGCCGTTCTTATATTGTTCACAAATAACCGTCACGCAATGAGTGTGTCCGGTTATCGTGACATAGCATATGTTGTCTTGCGGATTCATAATCGCGAAGTCCAGAAGTGCCATACCAGCATTGTGAGGAAAGCTTTTGAACGCAGACTCCTTGATAGTCCAGAGTCTGATGAGGTGGTCGTTGGTTTTTACCTTACTGCCTATCCAGCACTTCTCGGATGTATTTAGAAACCAACGGGCTACATTTGGAGTAACATTTCTCAAGGGCTCATAATCCACACCAATACCTGCTTGGTTCGCGGCATTACCGATGGCAAAAGCGAGGTCGCCGGCATGGGTCACAGAGAATTGTCGATGTGGAAACAACAGCTTGCTCGTATCACAATCCTGATGGAGTGTCGCAAGTACCTGTTTCATTGCACGGCGACTACGCAGCCACTCGATTTTGCGCTCGTCGGATTGCAGGCTTACGAAGTAATCATGCTCACCGGGCGTCAGTAGTACCGGTTGATTGACACTGTCTGCCTGTACTATAACCAGCGAACAACCAAGTCCGTCCTCTGCTTTTCTTTCGCAATTGTAAAGCCTCATGACAATTCTTCAGTTGGACGCAAACCCCAGCGTGTCAATGCAAGTTGGGCTGCCACGGACTTTAGTAACTCGCGTGAAGGCGGTGCGTGATATTCTGGAAGCACTTCGCTTAGCTGGGTTGTCTGTATGTACTTGTCGCTGAACAGTTGCGGTGCAAACGGCGCCAGGCTCTGTAATGATTGAGAAGCGGCGCCTCCTAACTGGTCAACTGCTGACATCAATGAGTCGAAGGCCTGCTGATCACAGAACAACGGTTTCAATATGCGCATTCTAGAAAAACGCGAATCTTTACTGAACGCGTCGTAAACAATATCGATGACCTCTCCCAGGTGGAGCGCGTCACTCGCCGAATCAGAGATATGATAAACGCCGTCTTGTAGCTTGAGTGTCAACAATGCACCGATTGTGGACGTGACAAATTCAGTGCTGACCATGTATACACGCGTATCAGCCCTGCCGGGAACAATAGACAACAAGCCGTAATAGAATAAGCGCAATGTGTTGTGAATGACGTTTTGTTGTACAACCCTACCACTACTGTCCTCGCCGATAATCGTTGCAAGGCGGTAAATGTGCCAGGGAATAGAGGAATCATTCGCCACTATTTGTTCTGCTTGCCACTTTGACCACTCGTAATAGTTAGCAAATTCAGGTTCGTTGCGATCAATGAACTCGTTTACGACTCCGTCTCGCAGCCCTGCCGTATACAATGAACTGACAAAGCAGAATCGTCGAAGATCGGAACATGTTTCCGCGAAGCGGACGAGTTTTCTTGTGCCTTCGATATTGACCTCGCGTGCTGTCTTCTGATCAACAGCGAAACTGGTTACAGCAGCGGAATGAATAATGTTTGTTATCTGCGCTGGCGAAACAACATCGAAAGGCTTTTCCTGTCTCAAATCTGAAAACGCCACACGGCATCGGGAGCTGCTGGCAAGCTTGCCCAAGGAACTAAGCTTTCGCGACTGCTCATCGCTGTCTGTTGCACGCACCAGCAACAATAAATTTTCGTCAGAATTTTCAAGCAGCCAGTGGGCCAGCGCCTTGCCGACGTGTCCGTCGGCGCCGGTAATCATTGTGGTACTCATCGGGCTGCTCCCGGCTCGGGCCATTGGCTGATATCCGGACCGTGGGCTGCGAACATTGCGAACAGCCATCGTTCGATACCGAAAGCAACACAGGCTGATTGAACTGGCTGGTCGTTGAGCCAAATGTCGTAGCACTCGCCAAAGAAATTCCTGTGCTCGTTAATTGACCCAATGGCGAGCCCATTTTCAAGGCACAGCTCCTGCTTGGTTGGTGCGAGGATTTGCGCCAGTGCTTTTGAATCTCCAGCCGGATCAAAGAAAGGGTCTGTAGCAACCTGCCAATTACAGGTGATCTCCAGGTATTGGGCGAGCCGGTCAACACATTGCCGACAATCTTCAATAAAACCTGCAATTATTTCCTCACTACCGAGGCAAACGAGCTCCCTCATCTCAAAACACCATTGTCTTTGCAGAGGTTGATAAAATTCTTCGCGACGATAGCATTGGCACTTGGTTGTCATGAATTTCGCTTCAGTGAGACGTTGACCGGCCAAACGAGGATAAAAGTGATAGCAAGCTGCAGGTGTCAACAATTGCCGAATCGGTTCCATGAACTCGCCAGGCACATTACCGTCAGGGGCAGACGACAAATCACTCAGCACTGCCGGATCACGGTCAGCGGCGACGGCAAATGTCGCCAGATGCGGAAACGACTTCAGGTACGAAATCGGTGCAAGACTTTTCGCAGCGATCATTGTTGGGAACCGATGGTCGACTGCACCGAATTCCTCGGCCCATTGAAGAAATACCTTATCGAGGGCCGTTGCCCAGTTGAGCAAATTTCCACTGATGGCAGCATAGCCATCCTCGGACCAATGCAATCCATCAATGTTCAATCCAGAAGCAATATTCATGGGTGATCTTCCGATGACAGAAATACCTTCGCAATGGTATTCACATCGCGGAAACTTCCGGCCACCAACTGGTTACGAGTGATCGATCGACCACTGGCCTGCTCCAGGTGAATTATCAGGTCCAGCACATCAAGCGAGGTGATAATTCGCGTTTCCAATAAGGCGGCATCGTTTGTCAGGCAACCAAGATCAATTCCCGGCTTCACTGACCTCAGGCATTCCCGTACTGTTTGTATTGCCATCTCAGTGTTCATGCAGCCTCCAGTAAATTGAGCTTTGTCAAAAATTTCAGTCGCTCGCGATTTACGGTAGTTCTGTGATGAGCGGCAGTTTGACTATTAGCGGTGGCTTTCCAGAGTTGAAAGGCATCCGGTAGGCCGGCGTCTTTATATACCCGCGGGTTGTAGTATTCTTTCCAGACGTAGTCGAGATAATCCATCAGGCTCGATTGCAACTCTGCCCTACGACTGACTCCCCAGGTACTGATATTCCGGTCAAGGCACTGCTTGAGGAATTTTCTACCGAACGCCAGGTGGCGCACCTCTTCGACATGGTGTATGCGATTAATCTCACGTACTATCGGTGCCAGTCGCTCATCACTCGCCATGGTTTTGTTGTAGTGATCAACGATTTCCTCAAACACATTGATGCGGGCAAACAACATGAACATGTCGTATTCAGCATCGTCACTATCGGTACCATGGATCGTTCTGTCGGGATAAATCACCCCGGCATAGCGCTGGCAGAAACCGGAGAAATACATCATGTGCCGCGACTCTTCATCAACGAAGTGCAACAGATAACTGGACAACTTTGCGTTGTCACTATCGAATAATCTTCTACTGACTTCACTGATCAGGTACTTCTCACCGTGCACATTCAGACTGAAGAAATTCACCGCCTCAAAGAAACTGAGCCTCTTTTGATGAGCCTCATTCATGGAGTGCCAGGTGTCTGAGCCATATATTGAAATCAGCTCCGGCGTGAAGTACCAGGCGTCATCGTCAATTACTTCTGGCCACTGTAGAGATGCCGGATCAATGTAATCCCGTTCCGATATAGATGAGAGTTTCTCCAGAAATCGCTCAAAGTCTATGCTGCTCATACCGCCTCCAGTAAGGCACACTGCCAATTGCTGCCGTAACCTGCCATAAAGGTCAGGACAAGGTCACCTTCTTCAAGATGACTCGAGGATCTCAGCTCCGCAAGGTTGATGATATTGTCAGCACTGATAACGTGGCCGGTCTGCTTCATTGACGGGAAGAACGCCTGATCCACATCCAAATCGAGTAAGCGGCTTAATACTTCCCAGGCTTTACGGTTAGTGTTTTGGGGTACGACCCAACGAACCGACGACATTGCAAGATGATTTTTATCGAGGGTTTCACCAATAAGGCGCACCACATAGTTGAAATAACTCCCAACCGTTTCGTCATCTGAAGCATCAACCATGGCGCCGTTGCTGATGTGATGTACATCCAGTAATCGAAAACCTTGTGCGTCGCGTGAAACACGACATACTGCGGCACCGTCCGAAATCAGATTATAGGCCTGCTCATATTTTGCTCCTTTGGGAAAACGATCGGAGGTCACACACAACACATTGTTGACCCCATTTTCCGCCAGTAAAAAATTCCGGGCGATCCGCAAGGAGCCAAGCATTCCAGTGCAAGCCTGCTGATTGAGTCCGATGATGAATGCATTGTGCATCTCATACTCTGCTTGGAGTTCGCTCGCCGGAAATCTCATGACATGTTTAACGTCGCCAGATTCCTCGAAAAGAACGTGGTTGCTTTGACTTCCATTCATAGGCAGACAGGTCGCATATACAATGACGTCAATTGACTGAGGATCAATATTACTTTGGGAAAAAGCGCGAGACGCCAGGTGATAACTGTTTTCGTTGTCGCTACAAATTTGGTGACGGTCAAACCCGGCTTCCCGTAATGCTGCCGCCGATGAAATCAATTGGCCAGCGGTTTCGGCTTGCTCAACACTTTGGTTTTTGCTTCCGAGCGTACTTGCGAAATTGCTGATGTAGACCTTATTCATGACAGCAGCCTTGGAAAAAACCGACCCGATACTGACAAGTAGACCAGGTAGTCTTCACCAAATTCAGATTGCTGCAGACGCCGTTCTTCACCAAGCGCTGCTATGGTCAATACCGCCACCCCGTAAACAAAAGCAATCAACGTAGATGGGTGAGGAAACCCTATCGCAGCCGCCGCAAATGCCAGCAAAAAACTGGTGTAAAACGGATGCCTGATGTATGCATACGGACCCCAGGTAACCAGGTGAACTGGAGCGTCATTATCCTGGTGCCATAATGCCAAGGGGACTCGATGAGTGCCGACAGTCAAGGCAATCAGTGCGATGGATATAGCAGAAAGCAGTACAGCGATAAGGCTAATGTCGGAAATAAATGCGATTTGCAGAACATCAATACGGCCCAGAAATAATAACAGTGGCACGACAAAAAAGGGTGCACTGGTAACTAACCAGCGGAGATTGTATTCACCGTCTGCACGAAAGAAGAACAGTGGCAACAAACCGATAACAGCAAAATTGCAAAACAGTAATATAAGAAGTGAGTCTGATATCATGACAAGATCGCCTCCTGTGCGAGCCATTCAAATAGATTGTGTCTTCGAATTTTTTTGGAAGTAGTACGTGGGAGTGGTCGATTACTTAGAATGATGCGAGTAGGGCGTTTAAACGGGGACAGTCTTTGTGCCTGTTGTTCTATCGCGCTGCGGACAATTACACCCAAATCCAAAGAGTCGTCTTTACAATGCCTGATGGCATCTTCGCTTGGCACTGCAACAGCGCAAACCTCTTCTGTGCCCTTCAGCAATCCCCTGTCGGCAATCGCACCGACCACACAGCCTTCCTTCATATAAGGGTGTTCAAACAGAACATCCTCAACCTCCTCCGGCTGAACTTTCTTGCCACTGCCAAGTACGATAATGTTTTTCTTGCGGCCAGAAACGAACAGGTAACCGTCTTTGTCGATGTGCCCGATATCACCGGTATGTAACCAGCCATCACTATCAATAAGTTCAGATGTTAATGCTGGATCACCGAGGTAGCCACGCATGACATGGGGTCCGCGAGTCAGGATTTCTCCCTGGCTGGCATCAGAGATCTTTAATTCAACGCCTGGCAGAGGTTTCCCTACTGAACCGGGTCGGTTCGCCCTCGGGCCGTTGGTAGTTATGACCGGACTGGTTTCAGCCAAGCCATAACCCTGGAAGACCGGCATTCCTATCTGATCAAAGAACCTCAGCGTTGCAACATCCAGTGGTGCACCACCCGACACGAAATACTCGAACTTTCCACCGAGCCGTTTATGGATTGGCGAAAACAACCAGCGTCGGACTGACATCGGAAGTAATACGGCAGCGTTAATCGACAAAGCAAATAATGCGCGCCTAAATCGTGATTGCCCGGCCACTTCTTTACGAATTGATGTGGCCAACAGTTTCAGAAATAGCGGTACTGTGACCATGCAAGTTGGTTCGTGCTCCTGCATCGCCGCCAGAATTTCATCCGGCAATAGCGTATTGCAATAGGCGATACACCCTCCACCGTATAGCGCCCCAAGAAATCCCGCTGTTAATTCGAACAGATGACAAAGAGGCAGTATCGAAACGCACACAGTATTAGCATCATTTCGTACAATTTGACGCAGACTGCGAATCTGGTGCAGCAGGTTACCGTAGGTTGTGATGACACCTTTCGAGCTACCGGTTGTTCCGGATGTGAAGGTAATAATTGCTGAGTCGTTTTCTCGTCGTGATACACACGGATGGAGTGCTGTCTGAGCAGGAACGTCAATAGATGGATAAGTGGTATCTGTGTATGCTGCTTCGACACTCATTACCTGAATGTCACATAGTGCGTTTATCACTAATTCAGTGGCGACGGCTTCCAATTCACGAGAAACCAGCAATATTTTCGGTTTTGTCTGAGCAAGAATTTCGTCAAGCTCGGCGGTGGACATACGAAAATCCAGAGGAACCAGCACGCCGCCAGCACGAACCGTGGCAAAAAATACTATGCCCCATCGGGGTCGTGAATCGCAAAGCAAGGCAACAGTATCATCAGCCTGAATGCCACGCTCGATGAACTCAGCCGCAAGCCTACCGGATGCTTCGTTGAGCTGGCTATAGGTGTATTGTTCGGCAACATCACCACCATGAAGACAAAGGGCCTTTTTCGGGCCCAATTGCTGAGCTTTCGTGAGTAACAGTCGCGAAATGTTTTCAGTTTCCATTTCAGTTCACCTCATCACATGCTTGATCGGTTTGCGCGTTTCGAGGGTTGTCATTCTGCACATTGCGCGCACAATAGAACTGAGATTTGTCTGATTATTTCCTTAGGATTTTATCCTCAAGGTTTTGAAACTCCAGCTGAAGCCGCTAAATCACTGTTGTTCAGGGAGTTCCGTTGCCAGGATCAAGCTGCAATGGAGATTCTCAAGCTGAATTAAACCTGGTTAGTCTTTTAACCGACTCCAGTCTTTAAAACAAAGTGAATGCAACATGCACAGTGCTATACAACACAGCTCACCATTCTATTTCAACTCAGCTATGTCTTTTTATTTACCACTGTAATTTTAACTTCACGGCAGGCACAGAACATGGGCCCCATTACCCCTCAAGACTATGGAAAGTGGGAAACGCTTGGTTCCGGCGTTCTTTCCTTAAATGGAGAATGGCTGGCTGCTCTGGTAACAAAGCCTCGGGTCAACCAGACTCGGTTTCACGGTGTGTTGGCCTACAGGGATGTAGGTCAGGGGCGTGAGCAGGACGCGGAAGCTTCGCGCCCAACAGCAAAGAATTGAGGTAATTAGCCTGCGAAGAGGTGTGCAAGCAGTAAATGAAAGTGTGTAAGCGGTGTGTAAGCAAAAAAATGCGCTCATAGAACGAATATATCCTCTAACGCATTGATATTGCTATATATAATGGTGGGCCCACCAGGACTTGAACCTGGGACAAACGGATTATGAGTCTTAAGCAAACAACTAGCTACAACAAACCACAACTCAAAATAATACACACATCAACAAGTTACGAAATTGAGTGTGTTGTGACTAGTCGCAAATTGTTCCCTTCTGTTGTGGCTTAGTGCGCCACTAGTGCGCCTTCAACCGATATTATAAATCTAGCCAAAATATTTGAATTGTCGATATATCGAACGGCGGCTTCCGGCCAACAGCAGTCATTAATCATGTTCATTTCCTTCTGCCGTCGATCGGAAATCTTCCATATAGCTACGGAACTCTGGAGAAAACGCATACGGGTTGTCTTTCCACCAGTCATAGACGCCTTGAGAGCCCATCAGATGGGAGAAACTCTTTTCCTCAGCATGCAGCAAGTTTCGCTCACCCGTGCCACTCTTGGCCGAGTAGAACAACGAGTCAAAGACATGGAAGTAAGCTAGCAAGAGAAAATCAAAACGTTGTCGTTCTACCTCGGTGAGGCAACCTCTATCTGCGAGTCCTGTTACCATGATTTGGGCAAGGTCCGCATCCTGAGCCACAGCCAAATTCCCCTGGTTCAGGGAGTCCGTGACAGCGTGATGTGAAGCGGTTTGCATTGCGCTAGTGTTCTGGCGAATCTGTACAGCTAGGTAGATCAACGTAATTATTACGGCAACCGCTCCGATAGTTTCACTAATAGCTCCAAGGGCATCCCAATTCATTTTATTCTCTTATTTTTGCTATCACATGTGTCGGCTTTCGGCCAACTGCAGACGTTACAAATGTTTCTAAACGCCCAGCCTCAATGGAGAGCGAACGCAGTGAGCGATGCCTTTGGAGGCCATTGTAAAAATTTTTAATGAACATTTAGTAATTGTCCAATTTTAGCACTGTAATGTTTAAGCTCAGATTCACTTAAAGTGATACTAAATGCTTGAGTAATTACTTGCGAAACAGCCTTTTCTACAGGTAATTTAGCAACTTCTATAGTAGAAAGTATATCCATTGCTTCATATTTGTAGCCCTCTAGGCTATCTATTGTTGCAGCCTTATCCCCAAGAGGATTCCAGTCATCAAGGATGTTAGCTACTGAGGATATTATTTCATCGTTCATGATTATTTATGTAAATAACATTTAGTTAAAGGGGAAAACTCCATATTTCAGAAAGCGTGCCTACCCTCACATCTTGAAATCACTTCTGCTTCCGGCCAAAAGCGGTCATTGAAGGTTTATTTGAACCGTCCATTTTTCCGAGAAAATACCAGATTGCGGTCTTGTACTTCGTAAGAAGTTGCGCCTTGCCTAAGGCGCCTTTAGACCCAGTCGCTCAAGCGCCGCATCAAAACGAGGATCGTCGCGGAGATTGTCCAAAAACCGATCGCCAAGAATTTGTACTAGCGCCAAATCACGCCGATCGATAGCCCGATTCAGCCACGTGAATGCCTCATCTAGTTCACCGCGATAGGCGTGCACCATCGTAATCTCGTAGGTCCACCTAGACCCGGGCGCTATTATTTTGTCCAGTTCGGCAGCTGCGCGCTCGGGTTCTCCCATCGCCTGAAATACCAACGCTCGACCAGCTATTCGCTCACCATCTATCACCTCTTTGTCCATCTCCTCGAGTGCAGCGTCGTAGTCGCCATTAATGAGCAGTGCCCTGCCGAGATAGTAATGAGCCCCGCCCACTAAAGGATTCAGCGCAATCATTTCACGATATACAGACATTGCTTCATCGATGCGACCTGCGTCTAAGTAACCGAACCCAAGGAACAATTTAATTTGCAGATTTAGCGGATCTCCTAATGCGGCCTCTTCGCCCAACCTGATGGTCTCGTCATAATCACCGGTGAGATAC
>SMVA01325418.1_pt1 | contig 14704 bp, 11 predicted proteins | sample 2456451 | NCBI WGS metagenome assembly SMVA01 (sample SAMN11095933, study PRJNA526329) | marine sediment metagenome | biome: Marine sediment; feature: Surficial sediment; material: Deep marine sediment; isolation source: Hadal surficial sediment | place: Pacific Ocean | collected 2014-05 | depth...
CTGCGCCATGCGGCCTATGCGACGCCAGAATACGCTGCCGAGCATCACCCGGAACGCCAAAATTCCACCGCCCGCTGGGTTGGTTGGGGGTCGCCTGATGACCGCCCGGAATGGATTGCCCGGTCGCCCTTTCCACACCTGGCCGTCGGCGGGCATTTCAACAATATCCAGATCCAGCAAGACGCCGCCCGGCGTGGTCTGGGCATAGGCTATTTCCCTTGTGTGGTGGGCGATGACGCCCCCGACCTGGTGCGCCTGTCCGACCCCGAGCCCTATATGAAAGTGTGGCTCTTGTCCCACCGCGACCTGCGCGCCGCCGCCCGCATGCGCGCCTTCCGTGAATTTGTTTTCGGGCACCATGACCATATAGAGGCCAGACTGGAAGGACGCGTCTAATTTGGAGACATCTATTTCGGTGACAGTTTACTAATTAGATTAACATTACCGATTATAATCAACGCGTTATATTTCTAATTAGTAAACTGTCACCGAAATAGACATGTTGTGATAGGTGCCATCCTCAGTGAAATAGGTGACCAATTCGTCGGGGTCCAATCGTGACCAGGCGTTGATGAATTCTGTGACGATCTGTTCGTTGTTCGTGGATGGGTTCGTGGGTGGGTTCATTTCTTGTTGGATGGCGTCATCTGCAACGGCCGGTCCTGCCAAAAGAACAATCAAAGCTATTACGCCTAAAAATCTATGAATTATCAAGATGATGGGATCCTTTGATTTGTCGCAATGAAGTTTGGCCGGTCGAGGGCCAAATTACCCTACCTGTCAGAATCGCTAATAGACGGGGGCAGCGCGGCTGGGTACATTACAGAACAATCTTTGGGAAAATCGCGGGAACCAACAATGAATATTGAAAATCAAGGGGGCATGAAGCCCGGCGAAGCACGCACTGAGGGCCAGAGCACGCGGGACGTTATTTTGCGTGATCCGATTGCGCCGCCCTGGGGCATCTTGCAGCAAAGCTATGAATTCCTGGGTGATGCCGACATTTCCTATGACCGGTATATCGACCGCGATTTCTACGACCAGGAAATGGACAAGATGTGGAACAAGGTTTGGCAATGGGCCTGCCGGGAAGAACACATCCCCAACCCTGGCGACCAATTCGTTTACGAAGTTGGCACTTATTCAATCCTGATTGCGCGTACGTCTGGCGGCGACGTCAAAGCCTATTTCAATTCTTGTATGCATTGGGGCACGCAGTTAAAGCCAACGGGTTTTGAAGGCCACAGCGACCAGATCCGCTGCCCTTATCATGGTTGGACGTGGTCTTTGGAAGGCAAGCTGATCGACCAACCGTGTGATTGGGACTTCCCGCACGCCAAGCCCGAGGATAATTCGCTGCCAGAGGTACAGGTTGGCCTGTGGGGTGGATTTGTCTTCATCAATATGGATGAAAATTGCGAGCCGCTGGAAGACTATCTCGGCCCCATGATCCCGCATATGGAAAGCTTTTTCCCGCTGGAGCGCAAAGCCATCGAAGTGCATATGCGCCGCAAGTTGCCGTGTAATTGGAAGGCCGGGCTAGAGGCATTTCTGGAGGCGTATCACGTGCGCGAAACTCATTCTGGTGGCACGCCCATCGGCTGTGCGGCGACCAATGCAGAATATGACATCTTCAGCGATAATATGACGCGGTTTATCCACACCATCGGCTATGAAGACGTGCATTGGCCGGCCGAGGAAACCGCCGAACAAATCGCCACGGCCATGGCAGGCCGCATCGCCGGTGCCCAGGCCAACCGTGACGCGTTGGGCGAGAAATATGGCATGGACCTTTCCGAATTTTCGGAATGCGAAATGATGGATTCCATCGAATATTACCTGTTCCCCAACATGTTCATCTTCCCCGGGATCACGCTGCCCATGATCTATCGTTTCCGTCCCGCCGATGATGATGTCGATACGTGTTGGTTCGACCTGATGTTCCTGCGCCCCCTCAAAGATGGCGAGATGCACCCCGAGCCACCCGAATGTGTGAATTTGGACGTGTACGAGACCTATGCAACAGTGCCCAATATGAACCCGGGCCTGGCCATTGTGTACGAACAGGACACATCCAACATGGAAGCCCAGCAAAAGGGATTTAAGGCGTCCAAAAAGCGCGGCGAAACCCTCGCCAATTTCCAGGAAGCCCGCACGAGGCAAGTGCACATCACATTAGATAAATATCTGAACGATTGATCTCGCTCACGGTAGCGCGCATTAGCGCGCGGCTCCGCCCATGTCGAACGCGCGTCAAGCGCGCTAGGGAGCGGGGCGAAAAAGTTCGCCGGGCCACTTGTGGCCTTCTTGCAGGTGGCGCTGCAGACCTATTTAGTAAACTCTTGCAATTAAAGGGACACAATACTTAATTCCCCTAAATCGGGGTTTGAGCCCCTCCTTTGTCGGAATTAAGTATTGTGTCCCTTTAATTACTGCCCCCAAATAAATGCTAATTAATTGGCTAAGTCTTGCGTGGTTTTTGTGGGTTGGGCGGTTATGATACCGCCATGATTACACATCGTTTTATCGCCAGTCTTCGTCGCCTCTTTTTCCCCGCATTGTTGATGATGGGGACAGTCGTCATGCCTGCCCATGCCGGCATGACCGATTGGCCGGGCGGTCCCTTTGGGGCGGTGTTCCGGCCTGATGCGAACGCAAGTGTTGCACAGCGTCAGGAAAAGAATGACACGATCTTTCAGGAATTGTTCCTGCCGTCTTTCAATCAGTCGCCAGACCAACTCTATGATCTCGACTTTCTGTTCCTTGGCGGGCTGGGCCTGCCGTCGACCCTCGACAAGGGCATGGCATCTTACACGCGCCTAGCCGCACAGGGTGACGCCGAGGCGCAATTTATCTTTGGTGCCATGCTGTTTCAGGGATTGGCCCTCAATCGGGATATCGACAGCGCCACAGAATTGTGGCAACTCGCGGCTAGTCAGGGTTACGTCAAAGCACAACATGCCTTGGGCATCGCCTATATGGCGGGCTTGATCACGCTGAATGGCGGTGGGGATGAAGGCGTGGACGATGGTGCAGAGGCCACCAAATGGTTTCAACAGGCCATCGAGGCGGGTAACACCGACGCACAGGCGCTGATCGGCGTGCGCTATTTTGCCGGGATGGGTGTGGACCAGGATTTTGCCAAAGCCCGGGAATGGTTGGCGAAGGCGGCAGATCTTGGCAATGCCGAGGCCCTGTATTTGCAGGGCGTCATGTTTGCCAAGGGGTATGGCCAAGACGTGGATGAGGCCAAAGCCGTCGAATTGTGGTTGGCAGCAGCACGCGGGCACACAAGGGCGCAACTGGCCCTGGCGCGGGCCTATGCCTTTGGTTTGGGCGTTGACATTGACCAGGAAACTTCCCGCCAGTGGTTGTTGCAGGCCGCCCGCAGAGGCATTGCCCAGGCCCAAACTGGGCTGGCGCTTGTATTCCTGACGGGGCAGGGCGTCGACATTAATTATGATCAGGCCATGCGCTGGTTGTACCAGGCGACGGATCAGGATTTTGCTTTGGCACAGGAAGTCCTGGGCCTGCTGCATTGGGAAGGTGTGGCCGTCCAGCGTCATCGCATACAGGCTGTGGAATGGATCGAGAAGGCCGCCGATCAAAGCCGCCCCTCGGCCATTTATCGCATGGCGATCATTTATGCCCGTGGGCTAAGCGTCCGCCAAGACGACGACAGGGCGTTCGAGCTGAACCGCCTGGCGGCAGAACTGGGGCATGCTGAAAGCCAATACAGCCTGGCCCTGTCCTACAATAGCGGCGAAACGATTGAGAAAGACGAAGTAGAAGCCCTGAGATTGTTCAAGATGGCCGCCGATCAAAATCATGCCGAGGCACAGTTCAGAATTGGCAAGATGTACGCCGATGGCACGGGCGTGGACAAGGACAATGTCGAGGCGCTGAAATGGTATGAAATGGCCGCCAACAATGGCTCCAGCCTTGGTCAGGTTAGTTTGGGCAAAGCCTATAGCGATGGCGAGGGTGTTGATGCTGACCCGGTAAAGGCGCGGGAATGGCTTGAGAAAGCGGCGGCTCAGGGGAACGCAGTCGCCGAGTATTTTCTGGGCCGGTATTACCTGGAAGGCGATGTATTCGACCAAGACTACATCCTTGCCCGGCGCTGGCTGCGACGGGCTGCCAAAAATAACCAAGCCGAGGCGCAGTTGAAGCTGGGATACATCTATCTATTGGGCGTCGGTGTCGAGGGTGATGCCAAAAAGGCCTTGCAATGGATCAGGGTGGCAGCGCTCAGCAAAAATAAAGAAGCCCAGACCATATTGACGAAGCTGGAAGATATAGAACAATACAGGGTGGATGCCCTGGACGATATTCAGACGATCTATCGCGAAGGCAGCGCCCAATCTGTCGAAGGTGATTTGTTTGACCGGTCGTTGGACGATTTACGAACCAGCCTGGTCGCTGGCAATGCGGCAAGCCAATTTGAAAAGATATTGCGCGCTGCCGAGGCGGGGGACACCGCCCAACAATTCCTGGCGGGACTGGCACAAATGTTTGCCATGGGTACGCCGATGGATATGGCGTCAGCTGCCCATTGGATTCATCTGTCTGCCGAGAACGGGTTTTCTTTGGCGCAGTTGCAATTGGCCGCTTTGCCGGTTTCGGAATTTCTCCCTCTATATGCTTTCGAAAAACTTGACTGGCTGGAGCAGGCGGCAGATCAAGATTTTATACAAGCACAGGTGGCCATGGGCCATGCCTATCGATATAGCCAGGGAGTGGAACAAGACCTGAACGAGGCCGCCTCGTGGTACGAAAGAGCCGCAGCCCTGGGCTCTAAAGAAGGTCAGTTTCGGTTAGGTGCAATGTATGCTGGCGGTCAAGGCGTCGAAAAGGACGAGGCAAAGGCCGTGCATTATTGGCAGCAGGCCGCCGAACAAGGATCGCCGACCGCCCAGTCCAGATTGGGGACGGCCTATCGCAACGGCGCAGGCGTTGACCAGGACATCGATTTAGCCATCCACTGGTGGGAAAAAGCGGCCGAACAGGGACGTTTAGAGGCGCAGTATAGCCTGGGATATCTTTACACCACGAACATCGCGAACAAACGCGACTATGCTCTTGCTGCTGAATGGCTGCAACGCGCGGTCGATAAGGGTCACGCCAATGCCCACTTTGAGATGGGGGTGCTGTATTATTACGGCAACGGGGTCGAAAAGGACCCCCAGAAAGCCGCCGAGCTGTGGCAGCCGGTCGCTGATATGGGGAATGCCAAGGCGCAAACGCGCCTGGGCCGCCTGTATGAAGACGGCAAGGGTGTCGAGCAAGATTATGCCAAGGCGCGCGCGCTCTATCAAAAAGCGCGACTGAAGCGGAATGGCGAGGCCTATTACCGGCTGGGCCAAATGTACTATCGGGGCAGGGGTGTGGCGGCGGATGACGAAAAGGCCTTTGAATATTGGTCGGCTGTGGCACCGTTTGAACATGCCAGGGCCCAGTATTGGCTGGGCTATCTATATTATAATGGCGAGGGCACGACCAAGGATCTGACGCAGGCTGCGCATTGGTGGCAAGAGGCTGCGAACCGTGGCAATACCGCGGCACAAGTGGGCCTGGGGACTATGAGGATCAGTGGTACAGGCCTCGAGGCAGACATCGTGAAAGGCGTCATGTGGATGATTTTGGCGGCTGACAAGGGCGACGAAATAGCGCAGCTCAATCTGGCGAAACTGACCGCCGGGCTCGACCCGACGATCTTGGCCGAAGGCCAGCGCCGGGCCCAGGTCTGGAAGGTTGAACACCGCTAATACGGCCCATTGCATGCGGGCACCCCCTTGTGTACCTTCTGGCCCAATAAATTACAATGTAAACCAGAGGGCATCATGGCATTCGAAAACATCACTCCCCCCATCTCACATAGGCGCGTGGAGACAAACGGTATTACTCTAAATTGTGCGGAGTTGCTGCCCGCATCCGGGAGTGGCCCACTGGTGCTGATGTGCCATGGCTTCCCCGAAAGCTGGTACAGCTGGCGCCACCAATTTCAGGCAATTGCCGATGCAGGCTACCACGCCGTGGCCGTCGACATGCCCGGTTATGGCAAGTCTGACAAGCCCTATGCCATTGATCAATATAATCAAAAGACCCTGGTGGATAATATGATCGGGCTGATCCCGGCGCTGGGGTACGAGACCGCCATCATCATGGGCCATGACTGGGGTGCCCCCACGGCCTGGGGCGCTGCTGAATGGCACCCGGACAAAATCACCGCCGTGGGCGTGCTGTCGGTGCCGTTTTCACCGCGCGGCGACTTTGCGCCCCTCGATATGTTGACCAAGGTGTTTGAAGGCAAGTTCTTCTATCAGCTGTATTTTCAGGAACCCGGTGTCGCCGAGGGAGAACTGGGCGGCGACGTGCGCACGTTTTTACGCAAGTTCATCTATATGGGCTCGGGCGAGGGCGGTGCAGCCGCAGCGGCGATGGCCGACCAAGGGCCGGACGCCGACCTGTTGTCGGCCCTGCCAGACCCCGACAAGATGCCATCTTGGCTGAGCGATGAAGACCTTAATTATTATGTGTCGGAATTCGGGGGCAGCGGACTGCGCGGGCCGTTGAATTACTATCGTAATCTCAATACTACATGGCGCAATACCGAAGGCGCGCCGGGCAAGATCACCCAACCGGCGATGTTTGTGGCGGGTGAAAAAGACGGCGTCATTGCCATGTCGGGCGATGCCCATAAAAACATGCCGAACTTTGTGACAGACCTGCGGATTAATGAGCTGATCCCCGACATTGGCCATTGGACCCAGCAGGAAGCGCCGGACCAGGTCAACGACGCAATCACGCGCTTTTTGGGAATGCTGAAGTAAGGCGAGGCGAGTATGAGTAATATTGCACCCCTGAACATCGCAATTGTCGGCGCGGGCATTTGCGGCCTGGGGGCGTCGCTGGCGCTTGCCCGCAAGGGCCACAAGGTCACGATCTTTGAACGCGATGTGCCTCCACCTCCGGGCGGGGCTGATGAAGCCTTTTTTGATTGGGACCGCAAGGGGGCGGGCCAGTTTCGCCACCCGCATGCCTTTTTGGGCCTGATGTGCAACATTCTGCGTGATAACTATCCAGAATTACTGACGGATTTCGAAGCCGCTGGCGCTCGCCGCGTGGGGTTCGAGTTGATGTTGCCGCCGGAAATGGCCGCCAATTATGTCCCCGAACCCGGCGACGAAGATTTGTGGGTGCTGATGTGCCGCCGCGCCGTGATGGAAACTGTGTTGCGCGCTTATACAGAGCGCCAGGGTAATATCACCATCAAATCCGGACAGACCGTCACGGGCCTGATAGGCGAAGGGACTCCGGTCAATGTAACCGGCCTACAATTGGGCGACGAAGAAGTGTCGTTTGATATCGTGGTGGATTGCTCTGGCCGTACAACGAAATTCCCCGGCTGGCTGCGCTACCGTGGTGCAGTGATAGAGGTTGAAGACGACGATGCCGAGATCGTTTATTTCACCCGCCATTACAAAGTGAAACCGGGGCAGGTTGAACCCGCGCCCGGCGGCAAAGAGCGCGGGGCGGGCGACCTTGGCTATCTGAAATATGGGGTGTTCCCCGGCGAGAACGGCCATTTTGCCATCATCCTCTGCGTGCCCACACCCGAGGTCGCATTGCGCAAGGCAGTCAACGACCCAGTGCAATTTGATGCCATCTGCCATGCCATCCCCGGCACCCGTGACTGGGTTGACCCCGACCTGGCTGAGCCCACCACCGACAGCTTTGGTTTCGGCGATATCCGCGCGGTGTGGCGGCATTATGTGAATGGGGAAGATGTGGAGGGGTGGGACTCACGGGTGCCCGTCGCGACCAACTTCTTCGCCATTGGCGACGCCGCGGTGCGCACCAACCCGCTCTATGGCCGCGGTTGTTCCACCGGCATGTTGCACGCCCATATTCTCGCCGACATCTTGGAAGAAGAGGCCGACCCAATCCAACGCGCCCTGATATTGGACCAGCGCACCGAAGACCAATTGCGCCCGATCTTCAAGGCCAGCCTTGATGAAGACCGCGCCGGGATCAAACGCTCAGCCGCCCTGATGAACGGCGAAGACCTGGCCAGGCCGCACAGCCTGAAAGCCTGGTTTGCCATGTCCTTCGGCGACGCCATGGCCGGTGCCGCGCTGTCAGAAATCCACGTTATCCGCGGTTTCATGCGCACATTTCATTTGCTGGAAAAACCCGGCGACTTCCTGAAAGACAAGCGTATCCGCAACACCATCCTGCGTTACATGCTGCGCGGCCGATCAAGGAACGCCAGCGCCCGCATTGTGAATGGGCCAGACAGGGCCGGAATGCTGGCGGTAATCGCAGATGAGGGGATTAAGCGGGCGGCGGAGTAGTGGGCAGGTAACTCCAATCCCCAGCCGTCACCCCCAGCGAAGGCTGGGGTCCATTTGGCCATCATGCGGGAACACGCCGACTAGTTGATCTTCGAAAATGGCGGGCACCCGCAAGCCGATGAATGGATTCCTGCCGGAGCCCGTCCCTGCGGAGGCAGGGGCAGGAATGACGATGATCAAATTGGATCTAAAGTGTCAAAGTATTTTGACCTATCCCTAAATCAAATCTGGATCTTCGCCTTCTTCCGGTGGGTCCTGGAAGGACAGGTGTACGCCAGGGGCCAGGGATACGTCGATGGTGATGGTTTGCAGTGGCATGTCGTAGTCGCTGGCCACCGTTTCCCAACTGGCGATGCGCAGCAGGGCCGACAGCGATGTGTTGACGATGCGGCTTTCGCTGTGTTCCTTCATCACGGCTTGGGCGGTGTCGCGGTTGAAGTTGGGCAGGATGTGAAAATAGGCGAGCAAACGCGGCGACAGGGTCATCTCCAAATTGATCGCGGCCAGATCAAATCCGGCCTCTTCAAAGACCGGGCGGGCCGCGACCAAGTCGCGTTTTAGGGACATCAGGCCCTCGGGCCCTAGTTTGCGGATATGGAAACCGTCGGGGAGGATGCGCTTGAGGAACTCACCCATCGCAGACGTATTGGCGCGGAACAACGCATAGCCGCTGCGGGTCTTGTCCGAAAAATCGCTGAACGCCATGTTGTTCCCCCTGCCTGCACTATATGGGAGGTGGCCGCCGAATTGAAAGGGTGCCCTGTGGTGCCGACCTTGGGGTTGGACTAATTGGTAAACTGTCCCTGGAGAAGGGCTTACAAAAACACGTCATCCCTGCACCCCGCCTTCGCGGGCACAGGCTCCGGCAGGGATCCATTAAGCCGCAAGGGAAAGCCACGCTGACTGATACAGCCCGTGAAAAATATAGCTCACGCGAGCCGATCAATGGATTCCTGCCTTCGCAGGAATGACGGGGAGGGGGCACGAACGGGATTGGGATTGGGAGTGGGAGCGGGATTGGTTGGGTGCGTTGGCAGCCCTATTCCGCCGGGTGTTTGATCTTGCCCTTGGCGGCCAGGCGTTCGTGGCGGATATGTCGGGCGTGTTGCGGTGAATAGCCCATCAACCGGATCGACGGGCTGAGCATGCCCCCAATGGCAACAATAATCATGAAGGTGCCAGAAACGTAATAGAGCATATCGAGCCCCATGGCATCGATGCCCCAACCCCAGAAGGCCGCTGATATAGGCGCCACGCCCATCATGGCGAACATCATTACGCTCATCATGCGTCCCAGTAGCGAGATGTTCACGCGGGTCTGCATCCAGGTCATGAAGAACACTGATGTGTAGCCCATCAACAGGCCAAAACAGCCGAACAACACCAACACGCTGGACAGGTCTGTAATGAAACCAAGCGACAGCATGGTCAAGCCGCGCAGGGCAGCAATCATCATCATCATCGGGCCGTAAAACGCATTACTGGGTCGTGCAAAAAAGCCTGCGACTATCGACCCGATAACAGCGCCAACCCCGGCGCAGGCACCAAACAAGCCAACAATGGCGGCAGCAGGCAGTTGATACAGGTCAACACGCAAGGTCGCCATCATCGGCTGGCCAACCATGATGTTGCCCATCATGAATAATTGCGACAGGGCGATATAAATGATGAAGGCGCGCAACGGGGCATCGGCCCATACGGCCTCAAAGCCAATCCAGATAGATCGCAACATGCTCTCGTGGCGTTCTATCGGTTCGCTGGGTTTCACGATCACGCGGCTCAGCATGATGGCCGACAAGATAAAAGTGCCCGCGTTAATGATGAAGGCATAACCATAGGCCGACAGTTCTTGCGCCGGGTCGCCGCGCAGGCCCTCGGCGGCCATGATGTCATAGCCTGACAGGAAGGCGATCAGAAACCCGACCACCATGGGGGCAAAGCTTTGCAATACTTGTTGTGCCGTAGTGTTCAGCGCATTGCCCGAGGGCAGGTCTTCCTGGCTTAGCACGCTGGGCATCAGGGTCATTTGCGCGGGAAACAGAAAGGCGCCAACCGTGCCGCCAAGGGTCGCGAGCACATAGACCATCCACATTTCGACAATGCCCATCAACGCCACGGCTGCCAGTGTTATCTGGATGACCGCCATGAGCACGCGGGCCAGCATGACCATTTTGAAGGCCGAAAACCGGTCAATCAACACGCCGCCCATCAGGATAAGGACGACCCGGGGCAGGCCCGATACGGCCATCAATGTGCCCAATTCGCCAGCATCTCCGTCCGTCATGTTGATGATCAGCAGCGGCATCGCGATCATGGCGAACAAATCGCCAAACCAGCTGATATTGCCGGAAATCCAGTATGTCAGGAAGTTTCGGTCTTTCAGTAACGCCAACCGTTCACGCAAACTGCGCTCTTCCGGCATGCCGCCGCCGGTGGGCAGGCCTGTCGGATCATTGGGAGATTGAACGGAAGAAGACATGGGGGTTTTTTACGGGAGTGCGCAACGATGGTCAATCCGCCACACAAGCATCTGTGACTTTTTAATGTAAAGTGTTGTAGTTAGGGCGCGGTTTAGTCCAATGCTCTGTCACCCCAGCGAAGGCTGGGGTCCACTTTCACGCAGGGGAAAGCCATGTCGACTTGTATGGTCATTACAAGTGGCTTGAACACTCGATCCGACAAGTGGATTCCAGCCTGCGCTGGAATGACGAGGAGAGGGTGGGGATGACGGGCTTACATAGGCATTAACAATTCGCCATCACTTCCCTGGCAAAGTCTGCAAACACGTCACGTCGGCGGCCAAAATCTGGCAGCAACACGATCTCCTTCATGCCGTTTTTCTCCATCTCATGCACGCGCTCGATAATCTCGTCGCGGGTGCCGACCATGCCCAGGGTGGTGTGGATCAGGGTGGGCGTGACGAATTTGCGCTCGGCCTCGGTGACAGATGAACAATGGCCTTCGTGCAAAAACTGGTGGCGACGGTCGGCAGGCATGTCGTTTTCAACATGGGTTTTATAGTCTTCCCAAATGTCCCTGATCACCTCGGGAATGAAGTGGTCGGATCCCTGCAGCTGGTACAGCTCGTAATAAAAATGCAGGCTCGACACCACTTGGCCCGCGACTTCCTCAATCACCCGGTCGTCGGTTAACTGGTCGCCCGGTTGCAGCACACAGGCATAGGTCAAGCACGATGTATGAAAGTCGTCGGGCAGGGTACGGCCCGCTGTTTCGGCAGCATCATGGATACGGTCCAGATTGCGGCTGAACGTTTTGGCAGGCTCGTTCCCCGCCGAAATGCGGCCATCGCCATAAGTGCCGGTGGCGGCCAGCGCGCGCGGACCATTGGCGGCGACATAAAGCGGGATGGGGTCATCGAGGTTGAGGCATTCAAGCTGGCGATCGAGGAATTTGATCGGCTGCGCGTCTTGGCCTGGGGGTGCGTAGGCAACTTCTTCACCGCGCAACAGGCCGGTGATGACCCGTAGATGGTCTTGAAAATCGTCTATTTTGATGGGATTTTGGCCCATCACCCGCATCGCTGTGTGGCCCGTGCCCATGGCCAAAAATGTGCGCCCCGGCGCCAATGTGTTGATGCTGGCGATGGAATGGGCGGTGACAGGCGCCATGCGGGTCCCCGCAATGGCAACGCCCGTGCCTAACCTGATACGCGACGTGTGATGCGCGGCCAGCGCCAGCGTGGCGTAACAGTCAGACCAGATCATCTGGCTGTCTGGTGCCCAGCCGCTGTCATAACCAAGGTCTTCCAGAAAGGGGAAAATTTCCCAATCATCGATTTTTGTCGCGACCATCCCGCCGAATTTCATGGCACTTTCCCTCCCAATTTGCCTGGCCCCCCAATTTGTCTGGCCCTCGCAGACTTTTCGTGTCCTGATCCTAGTGTGTTATAATCAGATTGATAGGAGCATACATGCGCGCAACTGCTATCATCATGGCCGGTTTGGTCGCCCTGGTTTTTGGGGGGCAGGCCTGGGCTGCCTCGCAACCAAAGCACCGGCCCCAGGGGCAGGTGATCTGGCTGCAACCGTCACCCGTGATTATGCAGGGCACCATCATGATCGAGACCGGCTTGACCGATCAGGTCATCAAGGGCATGGCCCTGATAGCGGCGGAAATGCAGCGCAATCTGATGCTGTCAGACCAGGCTTCGGCGCGTAATAATCTGTGCGTTGGCCACCTGTTGCTCAAACAATTCGATGCCGCCCTGGATGAATGCAGTGGCGTCATCCGCCTGTGGCCCCGCCTGTGGCAGGCTTATAATAACCGCGCCAACGCCAATATGGCCCTGGGCAATTATGCCGCCGCCATCCCCGACTACGAAAAAGCGGCCGAGTTAAACCCAGAGTCCAACACCGTCCAGGGAAATTTGAACCTAGCAAGAAAGCAACTCTCTGGATTAGTCATCTTTTGACGCCAAAATTAATTGGGGACAGTGCATAACTAATTTGGCCGTTACCCTGAAATAACAATAGGTTGAGGAATATTAATTATGCACTGTCCCCAATTAATTCTTCGTTGCGGGGCTTGGTGTTTCGCCTACTTATCGTCCGTTTGGGCTAGAAATACCCCTGTCCCCATTGGTCCTTGTGGACGATGTCCTTCAGCGGCCCGCGGCCGACAGGACCGAAATTGCCTTCCGCGTAGCCGATGGGCAGGATTGCAAACGACATGATGCCGGAGGGCAGGCCCAGGATTTTGTCGACGTCCTTGCCAAAGATCATGTGGCGTGATGTCAACGTGGCCCCCAGGCCCAGGCCGCGGGCGGCCAGCAACATGTTTTGTACGGCGGGGTAAATCGAGGCGCCGCTGCCACCATTGGCGCCATTTGGCCCAACATTCAGGCAGGCGACGATCATCAATGGGGCTTCATGGTAGTGGTCGGTCAGATGCTTGGTGGCGGCGACCTGGCGTTCAAACTTGTCGCGGTCCGGCCCTTCATCCATATTTTCGATGATCGATGCGTAATGCGGCCCGACCAATTCGTCATAGGCCTTGGCGTAATAGGTCTGGATCTGCTTTTTGATGGCCGGGTCTTCGACCACGATAAAACCCCAGGCCTGGGCATTGCCGCCATTGGGTGCGGCCTGTCCGGCGCGCAAGATCTGTTCGACCATGTCGGCGGGCACAGGGTCAGGTTTTAACCGCCGCATGGCCCGCATGTTGAACATGGTGTCGAATAGAGCTGGTTGTAAATTGGTCATGACTTGTCCCCTTTGACAGCACCATAACGCGGCCCGTAGAGTCAGGCCCAATAAAAAGGGGGAATGATAATGATTAATGGTGCGCATCACACATCGATTTCGACAGGCAATATCGACCGGTTGGTGGCCTTTTATGGCGATCTGCTGGGCGGTAAAGTAGTCGTCGATGTCGAGCTTGAAGGCCCTGAAATCGAGGCCGTGACCGCGTTGACAGGGGTCAAGACCCGTGCGGTGATGGTGCAATTCAATAATCTGCATATCGAATTGTTTGAATATACCGCCCCCCAGCCAGCCCCCAATGTGCCGAACCGGCCCGTGAACAATCATGGCCTGACCCATATCTGTTTTGATGTTACCGACTTGCACGGCGAGTATGAACGGTTGCTGGCCGCTGGCGTCGAATTTCACACCCCGCCGGTTAATTTGGGCCCCACGGTCACCACGACCTATGCTCGCGACCCCGACGGCAATGTGGTCGAGTTTCAGGAAATCCTGACCGACCGGGGCAAAATGGTCATGGACTTCGAAGGCTCACCCATCCCGTATTGGCGGGCGACGAATTGATGATGTTAAGGCAGCCTCTAATAATTAAAGGGCATAATTAAAGGAACACAATACTTAATTATGACTTTGTCGGTATCGGTCCATACCAGTGACAACCTCCATAATTAAGTATTGTGTCCCTTTAATTCCCCTAAATTGGGGACAACTGCACTGGCGGCTCTCCGCATCACCCCCTATATTCCAGTGGAACCGGAGGACACCATGAACCCTATCAATCGCCGTCATGCGATCGCTTTGCTGGCGGGCACCACCCTTGTGACCCTGTTGCCATCGGCCCTGATGGCCGCCGCGCTCACCCCAGCCCCGGCCAAAATTACCGTCCACAAAACACCGTGGTGCGGGTGTTGCACGGGATGGTCTGCGCATTTGCGAGACGCGGGTTTTGATGTGACCGAATTGAAGCATGATGATTTGGCCCCGATCAAAGCGCGCCTGGGTGTGCCTGTGGCGTTGGAAAGTTGCCACACGGCAGAGGTTGGCGGCTATGCCATCGAGGGCCATGTACCCGCCGCCGATATCATCAAATTATTGGCGGACCGACCCAAGGCCCTGGGGCTGGCC
>SMVA01100996.1_pt1 | contig 14700 bp, 7 predicted proteins | sample 2456451 | NCBI WGS metagenome assembly SMVA01 (sample SAMN11095933, study PRJNA526329) | marine sediment metagenome | biome: Marine sediment; feature: Surficial sediment; material: Deep marine sediment; isolation source: Hadal surficial sediment | place: Pacific Ocean | collected 2014-05 | depth 0-1...
ATCCCGTTTCAAGGGAAGTCAGCACTCCGTTTTGCGCGGCGACGATCAACTGCCCTTGGCGAGATATCGTCAGCGGCGCATCTGACTCGGCTCCAAGATCATAACTCCAGATAGGGGTGTTGTTCGGATTAATCGCATTGACGCGAGTTCGATTCACGAAGTAAACGACTTCGTTTGAATCGATGGCTGGCGTACCGACATCATCTGCCGGATACACGAAGCGAAGTCTCGGCGTGAACGCATCGATCTCCCCGTTTAACGCGACCAGCCCGGTAGACGTCCCGATATAAATCGTTCCGTCCGAACCGACAATGGGACCCGAACGAAGCGGTCCGGAGAGGAGCTCTTTCCAGAGAACCGATCCATCTGTTCCCGAGATGGCGTAGATGAATCCACTGTTTGAGACCGCATAAATAATATTCACGGAGACGATTTCCTCTCCGCCCGCCGGAAGAGAAACTGAAACGCTTTTTTCTATGATCGCCATCCCGACCATCACGCTACCAATATTCTCTGACGACTGCCAGAGAATGGATCCGTCAGGAGATAGGGAATAGACGTAGCCATTCCCAGACGCGACAAAAATCGTACGGTCTTCCGCAATGACGGGCGGAGTGATGATGGCTTCCAATGTGACGTTTACAGGCCACGAACCCGATAGAGGTTGGCCGTTAAAAGAACTCACGGCGTGGACTCGGCCGCCAGCATCACCAAAATAGAGGGCCCCTTCAACGCCCAGAGTGGGAGATGACCGAAGTGCGGATCCGGTGTTGTAGGCAGTCCACAACGGGTGTCCGTTCGAATCAAATCCATAGAGTCGTCCGTCCTCGCTTGTCACGAAGACGTCTTCGTTGTTTCCAACCACTGGAGATGATCTGATTGGCCCGAACGTACCGTATTTCCATTTCAGAACGCCTGTTGGAGAAAACGCGTAAAGTGTATCGGTGGACGAGGCCACGTAAATATCGTTATTGAATCCAATGGCAACAGATCCGCGAACGTCGCCACTGTATCCGACGGTGCGCCATATTACAGACCCGGGAACTCCGCGGCCGTCCGGATCATCGGTTGCGGCGATTTGGACAGTGACGGACTCAGAAAGTCTGAACGTAGCAGGGCCGCTGTAGGCTTTGGCCTCGACGATGTGACCGCCCACTATACTGCCTGCCGTATTCCAGTCAAAAACGTAGGTGTCGCTGCCGGATGATTGAGACGTTGACAAGACGGACACGCCGTCGATAAGAAGATCGATTCGGTCGACTGCGGGTTGCCCAGGTTCCACCTGGACCACGATTCGAACGATTCCTGAAACTTCTTCTTCTTCAAAGGGGGCTAGGATTCTCGTCTCGGGTCCAATGCCCTGGCTCTCGTTTTCGACAGTGAGTAAAACCGGAGCCGATATGCCGCGAGCCTGGTTTCGATCATAGGCTACAGCTTCAATTCTGTATGTGTCATCCGACAATTCGGTGGTGTTGAGACGGAATTGAAAAAACCCACCTTCTGACGTGGCTTCTCCGATTTTGTCGCTATTGATCGTGACATTGACGAAAGAGATCCAGTTGTCCGCTCCGAGAGCCTCGGATTCGATCAAGATGAGGACATGCTCGCCGGCAACGGTCGCACTTCCACCGGGATGGAGAATCGCCACTCGTGGTGCCCGATCATCTATCGCTGAACCGAAAAGGTCACAACCGATGAGAAGAATGGAAAAAGAAAAAAATATGAGCCAAAACCCTTGAACGGAGTTGTTACACCGAATTTGGAGTTTGCGGCTGCCTCGAAACTGCATGCGATTTCAAAGCGCTGTTATTGAAGTATAGAAGGGTCCAGTTGTCACGATGACGCATGAACACACGTCAAGAGTGCAACTTTCGGTCCAAAATCTACCGGTAAGAACGGTCCCGAATGATTCTACAGCACGCGGATCAATTAGCGGAAAAATGTGAATCCGATTATTCATTTGATACAAAGGCGTCCACACCGTGTCGTTAGCGAGACAAAACGCCCGAGAATGTAGAGTTTCAGTTCGTTCCGCGTCCAAATGTGACTGATTTACGCGGTCCGGAAAGTGCACGGTCCGTTGATTACAACACGGCACACCGTTTGATAGATGTCCGGTTTTGACTTCAAGATCGGATTTCCTCTCAGGTAAACATGAACCCACAAATCGATTCCCCTCCTGGGTTTTCCCCGAAGCATCGTTCGGGTATCGACGTCATTGACGATACCTGGGGTGGTCTATATCGTGGAGGGGCCTATCTCGTTTATGGAAAGGAAATGAGTGGCCGCGGTCTTCTCGCATTCATGGTCTGCCAAACCGGCGTATCTCAACAGGAGAGAACACTTTTGATCTCGTCGGATCGTCAGAAAGACCTTTTTATCCAGGCAGCATCTATAGGATTCGATCTTCGTGCCGCCCATGAAACGGGTCACATCCGTCTGATGAGAGTGCCGAACTTAGCCGATATTCGGCGCGAAAACGACGAATACGTTTCGCAGGCGCTCACCGACCTGGTAGACATCATGGTCCGCTTTCAACCGACGAGAGTGGTCATGAACGATTTCATGCCGTTCATCGCTTTCCAGTCTTTTCGAAAATTCCAAAACGAGTTTATCCGATTTCTTGAGCGAGTTGATGCGCTGAAATCGACGATCGTTCTCGTTATGCCCGAGCCGGGGAATGATCAATCCAGACGTGTAATTGAGTTCATGGGACTCCAGATGACGGGCTCCATCCATATTGAACTCGCAGAACAGAATCCTCAATCAACGAAGAGAAGAATCTCTCTCATTCCCCATATCGGACACATTCGACACCGCGTGGTCGACTATTGGGATCTGGAGGACATTGTTGACGACACCGTGGCCGACGAACTGAAGGTGTCCGAGGGTGTTTCTGTAGGAATTGCTTCTGGAATTGCTGCCGACGACTCGGCGGGCGTTGCAGCCGACATTCTTGTCGACGACCCCCCACCGGGTGCTACCGCCGACGCTCCTCCCACCGTTTCCGTTCCCATACCGCCGCTGGAGGAACCACCTCGGCAGACTGACCCAGTCACTCTTTCGGTATCCGAGATACCCGGCCTACCCGATTTCTCGGACCGCTCCGCTTTCGAGGAGAGACTACAACAAAAGTTTGATCAGCCTGTCGCCGATAGGGAGCCGTTCCTTCTTCTCGCGATGCGCATGGACAGGGGTAGTGATAAAGTGATCAGACCGTTCGACTTCGATTTTCTAATGGATCTCGTTCAGGACGCACTTAGGCCTAAAGACGATATGCTCGTTGACCTGGACAACGAACGGCTAATCGTCTGTCTTGACAAGAGTAGCGCCAGTGGGGCTCAAGATTTTTTCGCTCGGCTCAAAACGAATTTGCGAAAAGAATCTCCGCAACGAGCGGATCATCTTCTCCATAGCGTTGCGGCGATCGTTGTCCCGGATGGGTCCCCTTTTCAGTCGGCAGCGAAATTTCTGCAATACGCACTCGACAATAACAACAAGTGACGTTATCGGCACCTCGGATGCCTGAAGCCCACTCCAAATACAGCCCAACGGAGCGCCGCAGAACAAGCGGCGATCCGAACAAGGCGACGGATTTATTCAACATGATATCCGTCGTTATCGTCGTTTTTACGCTCGCCGGTATACCGTCTCGTTCGTTCGGCCAGGAAACCGATCTCTATCAACAAGTCCTCGAACAGTTTGAATTCGGGAATTTTGACGGGGCCGATTCACTTATTCATTCGTCGACCAAACCCGATTCGCTGTCGATTGAGTTGACTCTTCTTCGGGCTAGAATCCGAATCGAGCAAGAGAAATTTAATGCAGCTGCCGTCGACTTCAGAAAGATTCTATCCATCGAGCCGGGTCATCCGGAGGCTGTGTTCGGGTTACGGCGGCTGGGTGCCGACGTTTCTCCTTTGGTAGAAATGCGAGTCATCCGGTTAAAAGATCTTGTCGACGAATATCCGGATGATCTGACGCTTCGCCTTCAGTATGCCGATGAGCTGGTGCTCGAAAGAGATTACAGCGAAGCCATCAAGCACTACCGAATCTACTTGGAGGGCACCCAAGCTTCGCCACAGGTATTGACTGATATCCTCGTCGTGATCGCGAAATCAGGCCAGTCATACGCCATGGGAGAGAAAATCGCCATGGAATACACGGCAACGTATCCGAGCAGCGATGACCTTCAAATGAGGCTGGGCTATTTCCGACTATGGAGAAGGAGGTTCACGGGCGCCCATGCAGCCTTCGATCGCGCGCTCGAGATCAATCCGTCGAATCAGGACGCCAAGGAGGGAATAACAGCTATCGCCGAGGCCATTCAAGCCGAAAATTCCCTACAAGTTAGAAATACCGAGCTCGTCGCTTCCGTCGAGAAATCCCCCGATGACTACGAAGTGCGTTTTCGTCTGATCGATCACCAAATTCGGAACGGCCAATTATTTGATGCGAGCCAGCACCTGGCGTTTCTTGAAGGACAATTCAAAAATCAGGAAAAAATTCAATCGCGCGTCTCGGCCGCGCGCAAGAAACTTCGATCCTTCAACGCCGCACACTCCAGCTCCAGAATCGACCGCATCTACCTTCAGCTCATCCAGGATCCTACAAGCTCGGATCGTCGATTCAGTCTTGTGGAATCGCTCCTTTCACGCGAACGATATTTTGAAGCCTACGATCAACTGACACTGGTCCAGGACTCGCTACAGGCCTCCGAGAGATGGAAAGCACTTTTCACGCAAGCAGATAATGGACTGATTCAGACGATCGGGTTTTCTCCTCTGTATCCCGTTGATCGTCTTCTCCACCTGGTTCAGATCAATCCTGGTGATCTCGCCATGCGGTACGCGCTGATTGATTCGCTTGTTGTCTATAACCGTTTCGTCGAGGCGATGGATGTGCTGTTCCAGGTTCCCGAGCCCGATTCGATCGACAAGTTGAAAGATGAAGGCTACCAGGGAAAACTCAGCAGCATTGTCACGAAGCAATTTGAGTTCGCTGAGATACGAATTGTAGAGCTTCGTCAATTTCTGGAAGAGGCTCCCGCTAAAGAGTTGTTCGAGTTACGCAGGGAATTGATTGATCAGTACATGATTGTCGGCAACCCGTCCCTCGCAAGGGATGAGTTCGAACAGCTTCTGTCAAGTAATCAGTCGGATGTGACGCTGGAGCTTGAGTGGATCGAATTCCTGCGAACAACCGACGATGCCAAGTTGGCAGCGCGCGAAGCCAAACGCTTGCTAGACCGCTTTGGTGGAAGTGAAGATGTCCAAAAAGCATTTGTACTGACTCATTTCGAGCCACTACTTGACGATGCAACAGAAAAGCTGCTCGCGCAACTGGTTGGTGATTCTACACTCACCGATTCTGGTTTTCTTCTTGAAGTGGCCAATTACTACGTCGATATCCATCAGGTGGAATCGGCGCAAGAGTTACTTGACCGGGTCGAAAAGCTCGGAATTGGCAGTCGCTCATCTCGATTCGAGTCTGTGAGCCAGCTTCTCACAAGAGAACGCTTCCGTAAACGAGATGCAGAACTTTTGGCAAAGCTAAATCACGCAAGACGACTTGTAGCGTCAGGAGAATTCGACGAGGCCATTCGTGAATACGAGAGCTACTTTGAGGCGCGTGGTATCCGGCTTCGATCGGAAGTAGAAGAACTGGCAGCCGTGCATCTTGCGGACTCCAATCGGGTCTCGGCGCTGGAGATGATGAAAGAACTTCAGGAAGAAGTGTTTTCGTATGGACTGGCTAAGGAGATGGCTCGGATCAAGGTCCAAAAGGGCGACTACCCAGGGGCCCTCAACGTTCTAGAGCGTCTTGCAGCGATAAATCCTCGAGATTTAGAATCCAGCCTGAATCATGCCGATGTCCTCAAAGAGTTGGACATGCTTGATGAGGCGCAGACGGTTGTCGACAGAGCAGCCTCTGCGGCGCGCGGATCCAAAATTCTCGGCCAGCAAGCCGCGAATATCGAAGCCGATATCCGCAGGAAGCAGTCGGAAAGAGGCGAATGGGCGAGCTATGATTTGGTCGGAATTATCGTACCAACCGCCTACTCCATCCATGCGAGTGGAGGTGGAACGGAATACGATCGTCGAACAGAGGGTCTGCGCGCGGAAGTGACTCTTCCCACCGGTGCCGTGGTTACGGCTGGATTCAACACCCACTCAATTTCTGGTTCGAGGCGCCTCGTCTCCGGCTCCGAGCACGTGAAGAACCGCGTCAATCAAATATTCGGATCCGTATTTCTGGACTTGACACCCCCTGTACGCTCTGAAAAAGCCAGTTATACCAACCGAATTTTCGTAGAAGCGGGGATCTACGACTACGAGGGGACCCGGTCCGTCGGCTACTTTAATGCCCGGTACTGGCGACAGGATAGAGGCAAATTCTTGGGATCGATTGGACTGCGAACGAACGAAGGATCGATCGATCTATGGACGGCCGGAGGGGGAGAATTTGATCTCCGACTCATGCGTCTGGACGTGACAGGGTCTTACGTGGCTGCGCTTCCCGACTCAGTTCTCCGTCTGGGTGGAAGTCTCGCTATGAATATTGTGAGCGACAATTTGGCACTCCCTGGAGGTTCAAACGATCGAAACATAGGCTCGGATGTGATGCTCGAAGCCGCGTATAAAGTGATCGATCATACCTATTTGGGAATTGCACATCACCAGCTGAGCTATCAGTCCAGAACCGATATGTACTTCTCGCCGGATCATTACGAGGTGACGGAACTCTTCCTTGAATTCGAAAAGGAGCGGTATACGAAATGGTATTTGAGGTTGAGAGGTTCCATTGGCGCCGTATCTCGGAGCTCAGGATCGATATCGCAACGTCTGGAGCTGGATCTGATCCGACGTTTGACGGACCATATTTCGATTACGGTTAGCTCGACACTGGGCGAAGCTTCACGGGCATGGGGTGGAGGCTCTTCCGCTCTATTTAATAAGTATAACACGTTTCACCTGACTGGAACGCTTCGCTGGACACTTTAACCATCCCAGAAATTTTAAGATCGCACGCAGCGGTTTACCAGTTGAGATGATGGAGCATTTAAATACGACAACGGACACACCGACCGGAACGATTCAATCGACGCCGGAGACCCAAACCCATGAGTCGTTGGGCGTTCATCCGTCAACTCGTCGTCGGTTTCGTCGCACCGCCTTTACACCGGTTCGCCGAAGAGAAGCAGACCTGCCAACTCCTCGAGAAACCAAACGAGTGCTCCGCCGGCGGATCCTGGTTTATGGACTGTTATCCTTGTTTCTCTTTCTCGTGATTTACGTTTTTATCCGAGATCCGGGTGGATTTTTGTTCCGTGCGTCGGGCTGGGAGAGTACGCTGAGATGGAGCGGTCTCATCGTCTATTCCTCAATCATCGCCCTCGTTTTATTCCTGGTGATCCTGTTATTCAGATACCTTTCCCTGATTAACATGGCGTATATCAACACGACCCGACACACGATTAAAAACGGACACGATCATTCATTTTTGCCCCCTGTGTCCGTCGTCGTACCGGCGTTTAACGAAGAAAAACTCCTCGAAGGGACGGTGATGTCGCTTCTAGCGATGGACTATCCTTCTTTTGAAATAATTATTGTAGATGACGGATCGACGGACCAGACGAGGGCTGTCGCATCGCAACTCGTTGGACTGTATCGAGATGGCGCCGTCGAAGTGAAACTGGTCGAAAAGTCAAATGGTGGCAAGGCCACTGCGCTCAATGCGGGGATCCAAGTCTCACGATATGACTTTCTTCTGAATGTCGACGGAGATTCGCAGCTTTCTCCGAATACGCTACGAAAGACCATTCGCCATTTTGTCGATCCGCGACTCGGTGCGATTGCAGGCAACGTAAAGGTTTCTAACCGCCACAACGTTTGGACGACGCTACAGGCACTGGAATACGTCGAAGGACTGAATATGGCTCGATCTGCTCAAAGTGTCGTCAAATTGGTAAACATCATTCCGGGACCCTTGGGATTATTCAGGAAGCAGGCCATTTATGATGCTGGATGGTACAGCTCCGACACGTTCGCCGAAGACGCAGACATCACGCTGAAGATTATCCGGGCAGGCTGGAGAATCGAATACGAGCCTGAAGCACGGGCCTATACCGAAGCCCCTGATTCTGTGGTTGATCTGCTGAAGCAACGGTATCGATGGACCCGGGGAATTATTCAGGCTGTCCGAAAGCACGGCGACCTTTTCTTCAATCCTGTGATCAATTTCGGCGGAACGATTGTGATGTGGTCCATGGCTTTTGAGTCGTTGATCTGGCCGATCATGAACATTTTTGCGAACGCCTACTTCATTTTTGTCGCGTTGGTGTTCGACATGAACTCGTATCTGGTCTATTGGTGGTTGTCTCTGACGATCCTGGACCTGATTGCCGCCCTGTATTGCACCGCGGTTGAAAAAGAAGAAATTCGACTGGTCTTTTACTCTCTGTTCTACCGGATTTTCTTCATTCTGATCATCGATGTATGTAAAACCATCGCGATCATTGAGGAATACCTTGGATTTGGAATGAATTGGGGTAAGCTCGAGCGCAAGGGTACCGGTACCATGCGTCGGCCGTCTCATTCTGAAGCAGTTTCCGCCTGAAAAACGACTAGAACGAGTCCAAAAGTGGCGATTATGGCGATTGTTTACGCGATTCCAATTGGGCACAATGATTGTGTAAACCAGTTGAGATACTAAGGTATTTATACCCTCGAAACCCACCTTCACGATGGAACTCGTTCCAATACTATCGACCATTATTCTGGTAGGAACCGTTGCGACGTTTATACTCGCCGTTGCTGCCTACATCTTGTACAAAATTCGAGAGAGAAGGGATTTCGAGAATGGATCCTTACACGTGTCTACTGAAGCAGACCCTCACGTCCTCGTTTCCCCGCAACCGTACCCTGTTCAAAGCGCTCCCTCCCCTGTCGAAGCCCGCACACCACCTGTGGCGGGCCTGGGACAAGTACCCTCACGACGGAGTTCAGTGTTTTGGGAATACACCGACGAAGGATTTGTACCGGTAAGACCGCAGGCATCCGACTCGTCTTCGACGTCTGACGCATCCGAGCGCGCTCCGAATGGAGGAACCGCGTGGCTATAGTACAGCTGTTCCCTGCGGTTTGGGCAGGATATTTTTTCTTGAATCGCACACAACATTCGACATCCCCTCACCAAAAAAGAGAGTGAGATGCGGGCTGTTCAAATTCAGCGAATAAATATTTTCTGGTTTCTCACGCTTGGCGTGACTGCTCTTGCAGCTGCATTTCTCGTGTATCTGCTATTGCTCGAAAGTGCCTTGGGCGCATTCCGGATCAGCGAGGCATCACCAGCCAATCTCGGTTCGATTCAACGACCAACGATCGGAATCCTGGAAAGCGCATCTTCGAGAGCTGCGTACGAACGACTATTTACGTCGGGGGTAGGAGCGGCCCGATATGATACATCGCGCGTTTCCTGGGAGCGTGTTCTGGCACGCCGGTCGGCTAACAATCTGATAGCGTTAGATGATGGGAATCTCTCGCTGGAATTGTCAACGCGAGCGAGCGACCCAGGCTCATTGATTGGAGAGAATCACGATATCCTGGTACTTCCAGCAGCGCTTTCGCTCAGCGATGAACAACTCGTTCAGATTGAAGAATTTGTACAATCCGGCGGCAGTTTACTGGTTTCATGGAGTGCTGGCCTCTACGATGAAAATCTGATCTGGCGAGGGTGGGGATTTCTTGAGACGACCATGGGGATTCAGTTCGACAGTTACGTCGAGTCTGGTCCCGGAGTGTTTCGCGTTTCTGCCGACACTTTTCCTGGAGTCGTACCGAGTGGAGTGTATGTACCAAAGTGGGTTTTCGACTCGATCAAAGCGGATCGGATGAACCTTATGTCTGTACGGGAATCCGGCGAATTTCTCCGTAGTCAACAACAAGCGGCAGCACATGAGTTCGCACCTCTTACCGACTATGTCTGGATTGATACGCTTGGAGTAACCAATCTGGATTTCGACTACGCGACGGTCGAAGGACCGGCGCGCTATCGGTCGGGTTCAACAACGACGGATGGGGTCATCGTCTCCTATTACACCAGGCGAGGATACCGAGACACGTCAGAGACACCTTTTCCTCGAACAGCAGGGACGACACGTCGATTTACCTTCCGAGGTAACACCCTGATTACCGCAGGTATTCCAGGTGGATATCGGGCCAAGATTCAAGTTTATAATCCAGGTGTAGCTGTTCGGATTACGGATCCAGATCGAGTTTACTCGGCGGGGTTCTGGTATGATTTTGCAACAGATCAAGGCGTTCAGTACGACGCTCTGAACCCGGTTTCAGGGTTGGTATACGGTACATTTGGCGAAGGCCGAATCGTATTCATGGGATTTGGTCCGGATGCCCTCGGTGCTTCGTTGGGCGACCCCGAGGATGAAGAAGTGTTCGGTCGCCTATATGACAACGTGTTGAGTTTTCTTCGGCGCGAACCCATTGTCTGGACGCACGACTGGCCACTCGGTCACGCAGGCGCCGTAATGATGACGGCCAACATGGATGGGCCGTCTTCGAACGCAACCCAGATGGCTACGTTTTTTGAGAATCAAAACGTGTCTGCGACCGTGTTCGTAGACGCATCGCTCGCTTCGAATTATCCGGAACTCGTCTCGCGACTTTATAACCAGGGCGACATCGGAATTCTTGATCCTGCGAGCGAGAAAATTGCAGGTTCTGTTGACGCACTTCGAACTCGGTTCCGCAGATATCGACAGACGCTCGTGGAGATCGTCGGTGGGCCTGTCACGGGATATCGATCAACGGTGCGAGGGGCCCTGTCCCGCAACACGAAGGAGGCATTGTCGTCCGAAGGATACACCTACTTTTTACCCGATTCGATTGGTCGGAGAACCACCCCAAAAATCATGGGGCCTCCATTTGAATCCTTGACACGGCTTGGAGTCACCATGCGAAACTACGATCGTCGTCAACTCCTTTCGAATCGAACAAACCCTACGGCGATGGACTCACTTTTACTGCCTGAGGCCTATCGAGTGTTGGACGAAGGCGGAGTGTTCAGGTTGACGCTGCCCATGGAGATTTTTGCATCCAATGAACAGGTGTCGATACTCGGGCAGTTCGTTCAGCGCCTGAGACAGGAAAAGTTCTGGTTCGCGTCCGGTTCTGAGATTGCCCACTGGTGGCGCTTGAGAAACGGATTGAATGTATCGGTCGAGCAGCGAAGCAAATCTCGAATTTTTGTCCGTGTATCCAATGATAACGGCGACACGGCTGAAGAAGCAACGGTCAGTATTGCGCTCGGTGAATCTGTCACGTCCGTCAATATTCGGCCTGAGTTGATCAACATATTGAAGTCCGTTCCTGACGAAATTGATGTGCCTCCGTACGTACTCAGAGAGAACGGAACCGTGCTGGATCTGATCATCAAGCAGTTGAAGCCGCAACAGTACCGCATCTTTCACATTGACCTCGTCAGTCCGGCATTCACTGCTAGATTCGCCTCGAACTGACATCTGAATGAATTCCCATTTTAGACACATACCGATGCTTCGAATCTGGTTGCTTTTCGTACTGGGGATATTCACTGTCGAAGATGGATATGCTCAAGCGGTTACCGTGCGCACTCAATATGAGTATCCAGCCCGTACAGTAACGCATGATATTTCGCGCCTGCAAAATGCGGCGAACGCACGTGTTGTCGTCATTCGGTCAAACCAGACGATCGTTCACGGGGATGACGATGGACGTCAGGTCAATCAGGCGGTCGTCCATTGGGAGCTTTTTCTATCTGGTCTTCAGATCCCATACAGCGTTCGGGACGACGTAAATCTAAATCGTCGAATATCCAAGAAGACCCTTGTCCTCGTACTGCCCGCAGTTGAATCGATTTCAGAGTTGCAACGCGGTCATATTTTGGACTTTATCCGAAATGGAGGAGGGATTATTGCTTCAGGGAGAACCGGCGTTTACGATGAAAACGGCTGGCCAGGAAAGAGCAGTTTCTTGACGAAAATATTTGGTGTGGAGGTCGTGGACTCATTTCCCGCTCAATCGTTTGGATTTTACCAAACGATCGAAAGTCACTCATCTCTGTCCGTCGGGATTTCTCCCGGGTTCGAATTAAACGTTGCTCCCCGGACGCGATTGCCCGTTGTCCGCCCAGGTTCGTCGACATCGTTGGGAAAAGTTAAGACATATGCAACGACGAATCGGGACCGTTTTGAAGACCTGACGACGATGGTAACGGGTTCGCACGGCAAGGGGAGGTTTCTGTGGACAGGGTTCCTTCCGCAGGACATTTCGCGGAACGAGGAGCAACAGGAGAATTACCAGCGCCTCATGATCAATGCATTGGCACACGTATCCGGATCCCTGACCGTCTCGGTTTCTCGGTGGCCTGCAGGCAAAGACATGGCACTGACGGTTGCAGCTTTACCGTCACCCGGCTTCGATGCAAGAACATACCTGGTAAACACGGATCATTTTTTGACCCTGATCGAAGACGCAAACATCCCGGCCAGTTTCTACTTCGCATCCGACGAGATTACGACCTTTCCGAGCCTGTATCGTCGCGCGATTTCATCGGGGTCTGAAATCGGTCTGACGGCTGACAACGATGACCTGATGATTGACTCGTCGTTGACCTACCAGGCTCATCGTCTGTCGACCGCAATTCGATCCCTTCGTCTGAGTAGAGCCCATGGGGTGTATCCTCCCGGGGGTTTTCTTGACGGGAATACGATTCGTGCCCTCGATAGAGTGGGTGCTGCTTACGTGATCCGAGCCGAGTCCAGACCCAGTGTACCCGGTATCCTGGACTGGTGGAATTTCGTCGATTTCCGGGAGTCGTTTGACGCCACAGAAGATGAAGACCCCGTGGCAGACGCTATCACAGACTCCGAATCGTACGAAATCGAGCGTTTTTCGAGTCGAATTACGAATTTTGACGAGGATTCTGGCTCGAGGAATAAGATGAGAGGTCGTTTGGCGATATCAATCGTTCCATTTTCCGCGTCTTTTGGAATCGATTTCGAGGCGGCGTACAGGCATTTCAAGAATAGCGGTGGACATTTTGTTCTACCATTCTTCCCGGAACAGTATGGACCCTACTCGAGGGCGAGCGATAATTTGAGTCATACACTCAAGATCGCGTCGGAAGACAATACGTGGATTACAACGGCGTCTGACGCACTGATCTGGTGGCGAACTCGAGCGAATCTAAAACCAGTCCTTAAACCAGCGGGTCAAAACGAAATCTACATTGTTCTCGAAAATTCGCTCGATCACACCGTGCACGATGTCGTGCTCGACGTGTATATGAATATGGAAACGACGTCTTCCGTCCACGTCTCGCCACCCGCGCGAATCATCCCGACCTCGGAGCTCGCGCGTGACATGACAGGAGGCGTTCTTGTAGACTTCTCAAAGCCCATCCAAATTCTTATATCGGACGTGCTCCCCGGACAGAATCGAATCGAAATCAACTGGTAGCGTTAACGGAAGAGTTTGTCCTTCTGCAGCATCGCCATCGGATCATCTGTGCCCATCGGTCCGTGTCGATAGAGAAATGGCTCGCCGTATTCGGCACCCACTCGGTACCCGTATGAGATGGCCCTGGCTTCGACGAGCTTCATGAATCCCGCATTGGAGACGAACGTTTCGGGCTCGTCGGACTTGCCTTCATAATCGGGATTATGAAATTGCGATCCGAATGCACGTAGTGCCTTCATCCGCCGTTCCCATACGCTACTCACATCCACGACAATCGTAGGTATGAATTCGATCGACTGCATGAAGTGCAGGACGTGTGTCGGGCGCCAGGGTTTAAGGATCTGTCCGTCATCATCCCTCACCTCGATTCGGATTAGCCCCGAAAAAAAAACTGCCTCAGTGACCAGACGAGTGGCATTTCCGTGGTCCGGATGGCGACAATCCGGTGCGGTAATCAACAGCATTTTAGGTTGGTACCTACGCAAGACCCGAATCACCTTTTCTCTGTTCTCGGCCGAATTTTCGATATTTCCATCGGACACCCCAAGATTATCTCTAACCGCTATCCCCAGGATTTTTGCCGACGCAGCCGCTTCCTGCGCACGAATCTCGGCCGTCCCCCGCGATCCCAGTTCGCCTCTGGTCAGGTCGGCGATCCCGACCTGGTATCCCTTTTCAACGAGTACGCAGACGGTACCACCCGCCGACAGTTCAACATCGTCGGGATGGGCGCCGATCGCGAGGACATCCAATGTTTTAGAATCAGGCAATGTACTTGAGCCGGTTTCGGGTTCGTGCTGGGAAGGGTGTCCGAGTTGGATGGTTGGCAGAGTCGGAAAGGGAGAATTCTCAGGTCAGTGCTGGTCTCAATCTACGACGAGGTTGACAATTCGGCCGGGAACATAAATTTCGCGCTTTATATCCTTTCCGTCCAAAAATTTTGCGACGTTTTGATCAGATTTTGCTACGGCGATGACGTCTGTTTCAGGGGCCGACAGTGATATATTTATGGATGCTCGAACTTTTCCGTTGACTTGAACGGCGATGGTTACCGTGTCCTCCACTAGAAATCGCTCATCGGCCATCGGCCAGGGTTCGTACGTCAGTGACTCCGTATGACCCAACTTGCTCCACAATTCCTCGGAGATATGAGGGGCCAATGGTGCGAGCAAAAGAATAAAGG
>SMVA01419934.1_pt1 | contig 14700 bp, 11 predicted proteins | sample 2456451 | NCBI WGS metagenome assembly SMVA01 (sample SAMN11095933, study PRJNA526329) | marine sediment metagenome | biome: Marine sediment; feature: Surficial sediment; material: Deep marine sediment; isolation source: Hadal surficial sediment | place: Pacific Ocean | collected 2014-05 | depth...
CGGATACAGGGCGCATACGCATGGAGGAAGCTCCTGGACACGGGGGCCCGGCTGGCTTTCGGATCGGACTTTCCCGTGGAAGGAGTCGCTCCGCTGCTGGGATTCCATGCCTCGGTCGCGAGGCAGGACCTGAAGAACTGGCCCGAGGGAGGCTGGTACCCGGGAGAACGGCTCACCCGCGAAGAAGCTCTCAAGGCCTTTACGCTGGATGCGGCCTATGCGGCGTTTCAGGAACGGCAGATTGGATCCCTTGAGGTGGGCAAGCGAGCTGATTTCGTTGTTCTGTCCGCCGACATCATGAGTATTCCGGCGGAGGAAATTCCCGCTACCCGGGTGTTGTCCACCTGGTTGGACGGAAAACGGGTCTACGCAGCTGACTAGCCGGCTGACGACGGCGTTCCCGGATAGGCTGTCGTAGTATTGTTACCCGTTGTTTTTGCGGAAGTGGTCGTGGAGCACGCGGGCTACACAGCAGGTAAGTTTTTTGCCTGTGGGGATGTGCAGGAATTCGTTCGGCCCGTGGGCGTTGGAATGGGGCCCCAACACGCCCGTTATCAGAAACTGAGCGTCGGGGTACTTGTCACCCAGCATGGCCATGAAGGGGATGGTGCCGCCTTCACCCATGTAGCACGCTTCGGCGCCGAAGTATTCCAGCGATGCGTCGTTCACTGATTTCGCCAACCATTCACTCAGCTCCGGCGCGTTCCAGCCGGAGGCGGCCTGGTCCGTTTCGAAATTTACTTTTGAGTTATAGGGAGGTGTCGCTTCCAGAATCTGTTTCATGGACTCGGAAGCCTGTTCGCCATCAACCGTCGGCGGAAGACGCATGGACAGCTTCAGCGTCGTCACCGGGCGCGAAACATTACCGGCGTTTTCCAGCCCCGGCAAACCCTCCGCGCCGATCACCGACAGTGCCGGACGCCAGGTGCGGTTGAGTACCAGTTCCGCCAGATCCTTGCCGGCGGGACGCACGCCGTCGTGGAATGGAAATTTCGTGTAGACCCCGTCTTCGAGGACATCGGCGGCTTTTTCCGCCTGTGTGACACGTTGGCGCGGGATCTCGGCATTGAAAGCATCCGGAAGAATCCGGCCGGTGTTTTCATCTTCCAGACGACTGAGCAGTTGCCGGATGACGCGGAAGCTCGAAGGCACGATGCCGCTTGCATCACCCGAGTGCACGCCTTCGCTGATGAGCTCCACGGTTAAATGTCCCGCCGCCATGCCGCGTAACGACGTGGTCAGCCACAGCTGATCATAATTGCCACAACCGGAATCCAGGCACACCACCAGGCTGGGTTTGCCGATCCGGTCCGCCAGCGCATCGATGTAATACGGAAGGTCGTAACTCCCGCTTTCCTCGCAGGCTTCAATGAGAATCACGCAACGGGCATGCGGGAGTTTTTGCTCCTTAAGAACGCGAATCGCCGTTAGCGACGCGAATGCAGCGTAACCGTCGTCGGCGCCTCCGCGACCATAGAGTTTCTCATTCTGAAGTACTGGCTTCCAGGGTCCGAGGCCTTCGCGCCACCCCGACATCTCGGGTTGCTTGTCCAGGTGTCCGTATAACAGAACCGTGTCGTCACCGGCGCCGGAAACCTCCATGTAGATCAGCGGCGTGCGGCCGTCGAGACGGATAACCTCCACGCGCAATCCTTCGATGGGCTGGCTGCGGCACCATTTCTCGATCAGCATCACGGCATCTTCCATGTAGCCGTGCTCGCTCCACTTGGGATCAAAGTGGGGGGACTTGTTGGGAATCTTGATGTATTCGACCAGTTCGGGAACGATGGACTCGTCCCATTGGCGTTCGACCAGGCTTGCCGCTTTTCTATGGTCCATGACGTTCGACCCGCGTCTCAGGTTCCGAGGGCCGCTAGTTTAGCCCGAGGGTGTTCTACATGCATTAGCGAAAGGCTATACACTGGTTCGCCCGCAAAGTCTGGTCTGCACAGTGAAACCCGATCCCGCCACTATCACGATTGCCGACAAGCGCCAACTGGTGGAGAACCTGGAGCAGGGCTGCAAACCGCGCCACCAATGGCGCATCGGCACCGAGCACGAAAAATTCGGCTACCGGCTGGATGATCTGCGCCCATTGGCATACGAGGGCGAGCAGGGTATCAGAGCCATGCTCGAGGGACTGCAGCGTTTCGGTTGGGAACCGGTGCTGGAGCACGGGCTGCCCATCGCGCTGGCCCGCGAGGGGTGCTCCATTACGCTGGAACCCGGTGGGCAACTGGAACTGTCGGGTGAGATGCTCGAAACCGTCCATGAAACCTGTTCGGAGGTGCACACGCATCTTGACCAGGTTCAGCAGGTGGCGCGCGAACTCTCCGTTGGTTTCATCGGCATGGGATTCCAGCCCAAGTGGAAACGCGAAGACATACCCTGGATGCCCAAGGAGCGCTACAAGATCATGCGCCGCTACATGCAGACCGTCGGTTCACTCGGGCTGGACATGATGACGCGTACCTGCACGGTGCAGACGAATCTGGACTTCGAGTCCGAAGCGGACATGGTGCGCAAGTTCCGCGTGAGCCTGGCTCTGCAACCCGTCGCCACGGCGCTGTTTGCCAATTCGCCCTTTACAGAAGGTCAACCTAACAGCTTCATGAGTTACCGCTCTCACGTGTGGACGGACACGGACCCGGATCGCACCGGCGTGTTGCCTTTTGTATTTGAAGACGGCATGAGCTTTGAGCGTTATGTGGAGTACATGCTCGATGTGCCCATGTACTTCGTGATGCGTAATGGTGATTACATCGACGCAGCGGGACAGTCGTTCCGGGATTTTCTGGCCGGGAAACTGCCGGTTCTTCCCGGTGAACACCCGACTCTCAAGGACTGGGCGGATCACCTGACCACCGTGTTCCCCGAAGTACGCCTGAAAACCTTCCTCGAAATGCGCGGCGCCGACGGCGGGCCATGGAGCATTCTGTGTGCGTTGCCGGCGTTGTGGGTCGGCCTGCTGTACGACAGCGAGGTGCTTGACGCCGCGTGGGATCTGGTTCGCGACTGGGACATGGCCGAGCATGAACGTCTGCGCCGTGAAGTGCCACGGCAGGCCCTGAAAGCGAAGGTAGCGCAAGCCACGATGAGAGAGTTCGCCCTCGAAGTCCTGAAACTCTCAGAAACCGGTTTGCGTCGCCGTGCCCGACTGGACAGCCAGGGTCGTGATGAAACGATTTATCTCGGGCCCCTTTTCGAAATCGTCGAAAGCGGTCGCAGCCCGGCGCTGGAGAAACTGGAACGCTTCCAGGGTCCCTGGGCGGGCGACATAGACCGCGCCTTCGCGGACTATTCCTACTAGGCTATCCGTTGCTTCTGGCACTGGGGGACCTGCCATACCGCGGCGTATCGTTTAAAGCTGGAGGAGTATCACTCGGGCCTTGTTGACAGGTTGGGAGGCCGCTCCCGGCGCTTGACATGAACGCGATCCACGAACACATCCACAAATCTGTCATGCCCGAATCGACACCGGTTTTGTCGCGCTATTTCGCGGAACTGAGACGCCGCAAAGTGTTCCAGGTGGCTATCGGCTACGTCCTGCTCGCCTGGGTACTCATACAGATCGCCGAAGCCACTTTCAGGCCTTTGCAACTGCCGGAGTGGACCAACACCCTGGTGGTCGTGATTCTTCTGATGGGATTCCCCATCGCGATGGTCCTGGCCTGGGCCCTGGAAGTGACACCGGACGGTATCCATCGCACCGCTCCGGGGTTGGACCAGGGATCCACCAGCCCTGCCGATTCCCAGCCCGAGTCTTCCATCGCCGTGTTGCCCTTTGTTGACATGAGTCCGGAGAAGGATCAGGACTATTTCTGCGAAGGCATGGCCGAGGAGATCATCAATGCCCTGGCGAGCATCAAGGGCCTGCATGTGGCTTCGCGAACGTCTGCGTTCGCCTTCAAGGATGTCAGCGAGGATATGCGGACCATCGGTCAGGCGCTGAACGTTTCCAGCGTGCTGGAAGGTAGCGTCCGCAAGGCGGGAGACCAGCTCCGGGTGACGGCGCAGCTGATCAAGGTATCCGACGGTTATCACATCTGGTCCCAACGTTTCGATCGGCGCCTCGAGGATGTGTTCGCCATCCAGGACGAGATCGCCCAGTGCGTGGTGGATGCCCTCGAGGTTCGCCTCAGCACCGGTGAGCAACTGGCGATCGAGAAGCAATCGACCGCCGACATAGGGGCCTATGACCACTACCTGCGGGGGCGCAAATTCCTGCATCGGCTGGGGGCCAATAACCTGGCATTCGCCCGGCAGATGTTCAGCCAGGCCATTGCGCTGGATCCGGAATTTGCGTCTGCGCACGCTGGTCTTGCCGACACCTGCTCGATGATCTGCCTGTACCTGAAGCGCGACGAAAAGGACATTCGCCAGGCGTCGGAGTCCAGCCAGCGGGCGTTGGATCTGGCTCCGGATCTGGCCGAAGCGCACGCCTCGCGTGGGCTGGCTTTGATGATCAACAGCAAATACGCCCGCGCGGAAAAGTCTTTCCGGGCCGCCATCCGGCTCAATCCCAAGTTGTTCGAACCCTATTACTACTACGCCCGTGTCTCGGTACAGCAGGGCAAGACGGAGGAGGCCATTTGCTGGTACGAGAAGGCCAGCAAGGTGCGGCCGGAGGACTACCAGTCACTGTTACTGGCCACTGCATTGATCAGAAAAACCGGTGACAAGAAGAAAATGGAACGCTTCGCGAATGAAGGTTACAAACGCGCCATGCGACAACTGGAGGTCAATCCCGACGACGCCCGTGCCGCCTATCTCAGTGCGGTGACCCTGGTGAACTTGGGCAAGCAGGACGAAGCTCTCAGGCTGGCCGATCGGGCCCTGGCCATCGATCCCAACGATTCCTTCAGCCTCTACAACGTCAGTTGTTTGTACTCGATCCTCGGCGAGACCGAGAAGGCGCTGGATCTTCTTGAGCGGGCTGCACCGGGTCAGGCGCTGAATCGGGATTGGTGGGAGAACGACCCGGACCTCGATAACATACGCGATCATCCGCGTTTCGCCAGGCTGCTGGAAGGCATTTTCGGGAGCGGATAAAAAAACCGCCCAGATTGCCGGGAGACAATCTGGACGGCCGGGATGGCCAGGAAAGGGGGATCCTGACCAAAGTTAAGGACCAGAGTTAACGTTCAGCTCTTTCCGTCTTCGATTTTGTAGATCACCGGAACCCAGTCCCGGGTGCGCCGGCTTTCCATCGGATTGTATTTGGCGCCGAGGTAATAGCGTTTGCCAGATTCGACGTTGATATCTAAATGCCCGCGCACGTTTTGGCGGTGCTCGATGGATCTGGCCAAGCTCGCATCGACGCGAACGACCATGGACACCACGATCTTGTGGTCGCCGGGCCGGACGTAGTAACTCAGTTGCGGCGAAACAATGTTCTTGCCGTTAATGGCAACCAGCGTTACCGGATAGACGTATTCGCCGGGTTTCAGGTTCTGGCTCACGAGTGTGCCCCGTGAACCCATTTTGGCGTTCGCCGATGAAATCGAGCCTTCGACTTCCGTGTTGATGGTCGCAGCGGCGCCCTCGTTGAAAAAGTAGTACATGCTGGGCTGGTTATGGATCGGTGAATTGGTCACCAGGGTTGCATGCGGATCGCCCGCACCGACGAATGCGCGGTGGGGGTTTGAACTGCAGGCAGCTACTACCGCCAGAGTCAGCAAAGCGAGTGAGATTTTGCCAAGGATATTCATCGCAGCCTCCTGAGAGCTTTCTGGAAAGTCCGTAATCAAGGTTCTGGACCCCCCGTCACCTAACTACTAAGACATTAGCACTAAATCATGGGGTTGGTCAATGTCTGATCAAGCTGTGCCAGGCCGCATGGACAAAGGCCTGACACCGTACCAGCGCTACGGAGACAGGCTGGATGGGATGTTGTCGAGGAGCCCGACGGGCGAGCGGCTGTGCCATCCCGCCGCCAAGGGACTCCAGGTCACTTCCGCCGGACGCCCAGGGTGCCGTGTTACTCGGGGAGCTCAGCGGGCGGCTTGCCGTCCCGCTGCAGCGGACGCCTTGCTCATGCAAGACGCCGCCGTCCGGGAACCTCTTGTCACTTCCGCCGGATGCGCGTCATTTCCGGGATGCCTGGAGAGCTCAACGGCCAGCTTGCTGTGTCGTTGCAGCGCACGCCTATCTGCAGGAACCGCTGCAGAGTTCGACTTATTCGACGTCGTGACCCGATACCACATCCGCGATCTTCGGTGTCGCATGGGGATGGAACTTCCCGGCTTTGAGCCGGCCAATATAGTTGTGATAGGCGCGCATGGCCTTGTAACCGAAAAACAGGGTAATCGGAATATTGACCCACAACATCACCCCGGTACCGAGGCTCGTGAGAGCGTCCAGTTGGGCGTCGGTGCGCATGAAACCCAGGGTAGCCACGACGATCAGGATGATGTAGATCAGCCGGTACGGCGTTACACCCCGTTGACCGAACAGGTAGACGATTCCCTGTTCCCCGTAGTAGTTCCAGGAGATCATCGTGGAAACAGCGAACAGCCATGCAGCCATGGTAACGAGCCATTTGCCCAGCCCCGGTTGAAACACGTCAAACGCTCTTCCGGTCAACGCGGCACCCAGATAGGCCACGAAGATCCGGTTGTCCCGCAGCGTGGGCTGCGTTTCGCTGTCATGAACTTGCCACTCCACAATGAAACCGCCGTCCTCGAGCTCGGCGACGATCCCTTCCAGCTTGTGCAGGTTGTTTCCGGAACTCTCGTTGGCTTCACCTTCGAGCACCACATAGATGCTGTGGCCGTCGGCCCAGTCGGCGCCCTGACGTTCCGGCAACGGGACATCTTCGAGCACCCAGCCACCCGCGGGGACGCTGATGACCTGGGGCGCGGCGGCGAACTCGGCTTCCGCGCTGCGTTTCCACACACCGCTGGTCAAAATGACCATCGCCGTGATCGTGCAAACGACAATGGTATCGATGAACGGCTCAAGTCCGGCGACAATGCCTTCTCGCACCGGCTCACTCGTCTTGGCCGCGGAATGGGCAATCGGCGAAGAGCCCTGACCTGCCTCGTTGGAAAACAGCGCGCGTTTCATGCCCCAGAAAAACGCGTATCCCGCGGAACCGCCGATGAAGGCATCGGTGGCTTCCAGCGGGTTGAAGGCGGATCTGAAAATCAGTCCAAACGCAGCCGGTATCTGTTCGATGTTCACGATGAACACCGTGATGCCCGCGATCAGATAGGCCCCGCACATGAACGGCACCAGGGTGCCAGCCACGTTGCCGATGCGCTTGATGCCGCCGATGATGACCATGCCCACCAGCATCGCCAGAATAGTGCCGGTGAAAATCGTCGGTATCCCGAAATACTGATGGGTAATCTCGGCGACGTTCCAGGACTGGAACATGTTGCCCCCGGTAATCGCCGAGACCAGCAGGGTGACGCAGAAAAGCCCTCCGATAAAAGTGCCCACACCTTTGAGTTTCGGGTTGATTTCGGCGAAGGACTTCTGCACTACCCACATGGGCCCACCGTGGGGGTTGTCAGGATCGTCGGTGTTCCGGTACAGCATGGACAGGGTGACCTCGGTGAGCTTGACGGCCATGCCCAAAAAACCCACGACCCACATCCAGAACACTGCGCCCGGCCCGCCCAGGCTGATGGCGATGGCCACGCCGCCGATATTGCCCAGCCCCACCGTGGCCGACAGGGCCGCCGACAGCGCCTGGAAATGGTTGATGGCGCCGGGGTCGTCCTTGTCGTCGTATTTGCCCCGGGTGACCGCGACCCCATGGGTGAGAGAGCGGTACTGGCCGAACACGCTCCAGACCGTGAAAATGACCCCGGTCGCCAGAACCACGTACAGGACGGTGTTCTGCCAGATGAAATCATTGATGGCGCCGAAGAAGGTGTTGAATGCGTCCATGGGGTATCCCGGTCGGTTATTCTGGGGGGCGCGCCAACCATACCGAAAATGGCCTCAGGGCGCATCTTGTGGGTGAATGAGGGCGAGTTACATGGCAGACAGTTTCAGGAAACAATTGCACGCTAACGCGGTGGCTATTATCAGCCTGGTGATCGCCATCAGCAGCCTGGGCTACAACACCTACCGCAACGAAATGAGCGAGGAAAACCGGAATATCCGGTTTGCCGCCTTCACCATACTCAGGGAACTGGGTGAATTGCAGGTGCTGGTTGACCGGAGTCATTACGGAAACATGCCCGATCCCACAGACTAGTATTCGGGATTCGGCCAGGTGGGTATGGTGCGTGATCTCTGCGGCGTCATGCCCGGGGCTACGCCGGGGGTCGGTACTGCGTTGTTCGAGGTCTGGCGGGCGAACGTGGACGATTTGTTCAGCGAAGACCGGGCCCGGTCGGGGGTGGCGGAGGCGGCCATCAGCCGGGAGATCATCGCGACTCGTGAAGCGGTTCTGTCGGGGTTGAAGTCGCTGGAATAGGAACTGGAGCACAAGCACAAGGAAATCATGGACAAGACGAGATTTTGCTTCGCCGCCCTGATCTTGTGGGCTGGCACGGCAGGCGCCGGCATCGCCCTCCAGTTCACGGACATCGCCGATGGCATGACTTCGGTGTTGCACGTGACCCACGCCAATGATGGCAGCAACCGGGTTTTTCTCGTGCAGCGCAGCGGTGTCATCTGGATCTACGACAACGGCGGCGTATTACCGAACCCTTTTCTCGATATCAGCGATCAGGTATCCGGGGGCAGCGAGCGGGGGATGTTCAGCATGGCCTTTCCGCCGGGGCTCGGGCCGAAGGATCACTTCTATGTGGATTACACCGACAACGACGGGGATGTGATCGTTTCGCGTTTCGGTATCAACCAGAATCCCAATGTCGCCAATGCCAACAGTGAGCAACAGATCATCCGGATCGCTCAGCCCCAGTCCAACCACAACGGCGGGCATATCGCCTTCGGGCCCGACGGGATGCTCTATATCTCTTCCGGTGATGGCGGTGGCGCCGGCGATCCGCAGGGGGCCGGGCAACGTCTGAACACATTGCTGGGCAAGATTCTCCGTATCGATGTCAGTGGGGGAGGTCCCGGATACGCCGTTCCTGCGGACAACCCTTTCGCCGGCGCCAAAGGCGGCGCCCGCGAGGAGATCTGGGCGTATGGGCTGCGCAACCCCTGGCGTATCGCCTTTGATCGCGTGACCGGCGAGTTCTACATCGCGGATGTGGGCCAGGACATCTGGGAAGAGATCAACCGGCAACCCGCCAACAGCCCCGGTGGTGAGAACTACGGTTGGAATGAGATGGAAGGTCCGGTCTGCTTTCTGTCAGGCTGCAATCCCCTGCTCTACACGCCGCCGGTGGAGTCCTATAACCACGACGAGGGATGCTCCATCACCGGTGGCCACGTGTACCGGGGCAGCCGTTATCCGGCCCTGGAAGGCCTGTATCTCTACGGCGACTATTGCAGTGGCCGCATCTGGGGCCTGGACTCGGGTCTTGCCCGGGGTGTCAAGGGTGGCGGCGTGGAACTGGCGGACACGGATTTTCTCATTGTCACATTTGGTCAAGACCAGGCGGGCAATGTTTATGTGTCCGACCAGAGCGGCGGTGTCTACCTGATCAGTGACGGTGCCCCGGTGCTGGATACGGTGGCCATCGGCCCGCAGCATTCCGCGTCCTGGTATGGCGGGCCATTACGGGACGGGGAGGGTTTTCTGATCGAGGTATTGCCCACCGGCCAACTGGTGGTTTACTGGTTCACCTACGACTCCGACGGCAACCAGATCTGGGTCGTGGGGGTCGGCAATATCGTGGGCGAGAAGGCGACGGTGCAGGGTTTCATCACCGACGGGGGCGTGTTCGGTCCGGCCTTCGACCCGGACGACGTCAACCGCACTTTCTGGGGGACGCTCACCTTCATGTTCGATGGCTGCAACAGCGGCTCCATGAGTTATGAGTCCGTGAGCTTCGGGTCCGGCCAGATGGATATCGTGCGCCTCACCGAACTCGCCGGGCTCAGCTGCTAGCAGACTGTTGAAAAGCTCTCAGGTGGCACGATTCGGCGTTAAAAACCGACTCAAAATGCTCATGTACTGACTGTGTGTACATTCCGCTTTCTCGTCGGCCATTTTTGCCTTGTCTCGCACTCAGCTGAGAGCCTTTCAACGGCCTGCTGGATCAACAAATAATGGTCCCGGGCAAATGCGTTGGTGGTGACGATCACACCGGCCCGATAACTGGGCACCTCACTCTTGCGGGGGAAACGATCCTGGGATCGCCGATAACTGGTACCCCCCCTTGTTTTGGCTTCGCCTTGGCAGCCTTCGGATTGCATCTTGGCTAAGGGACCCGGTTGAATCCAACCCCCATTTGAACCCCCCCAATCAGGGGCGTATGGTGGGGTGGAGTCCAATACTGCCTGGGAGGGGGAAATGAAGACCAAAATCCTGACCCTGTTCTCACTGCTGGTCCCGCTGCTGGTCAACACTGCCGGTGCTGCGACTATCGATGTGGCGGTGACCAACGATGTGTTCACTCCTGAGGATATCGTTATTCAGAAAGGCGACACCGTACGCTGGACCAACACAGAAGGCACCCACAACGTCATTGCCCAGAATGGCAGCTTCGCCAGCTTCTCCGACGGCAATCCCCAACCGCCGGGGTGGGTACACGAGGTCACCTTCACGGAGGCGGCGGTACATATCTATCGTTGCGAACCTCACAGTAGTACAAATTTTTTGTTCGGCATGGTGGGTTCGGTCACCGTTGGCGATGGGGGTGGCGACGATGACGACGACGATGACGACGATGACGACGACGGCTTCCTCGTCAACTTCGGCATCACCGGTTCCTGGGCGAACCTGGCGACATTGGGGCAGGGCTGGCTGTTCGAGATCCTCCCGGGCCTGGATCCGCCGCTCATGGTGGCCTACAACTTCACCTATCCGCCGCTGCTCGTGCAGAAAGGTGGCGATCCCGAATTTTTCGGCAACCAGATGTGGCTGGTGGGCGCCGCCGAGATCGTGGGTAATACGGTGACGGTCATGGCCGACCGGCCGTTCGGCGGGGCCTTTGACGACCCCTTGCCGCCGTTCTTTCCGGTCGAGTCCTATGCCACGTTCATTTTCACCTTCTCCGGCTGCTTCGACGCCATGGTGGAATACGACATCCCGTCGAAGAACCTGACCGGCGAGTACCCGATCGAGCGCATCACACCGGATGTGATGTGCGAAGACCTCGCGGCGCAACCGTAACCTTGACGATAAAAGGGCCCGCCGCAAGGCGGGCCCTTTTTTTGTGCCCGCACACGGGGCGCTTGACGCCCCATGGGCCACGCTGCACGCTACCCCAGCCTTCTCCCTGGGATAAATTCCTGAATGGACCTGTGGCAGGTCATTGTCCTGGCTGTCGTGCAGGGACTCACTGAGTTCCTGCCGATTTCCAGTTCCGCGCACCTGATCCTCACCAGTCAGCTGCTGGGCTGGCCGGACCAGGGTCTGGCCTTCGATGTGGCGGTGCACGCCGGCACGCTGGTTGCCGTCGTCGTGTATTTTCGCCGCGATCTGATGGATATGATCACACCCGGCAACACCGCGGGTCACAGGTTGTTGGCCTATCTGATGGTCGCCACCATCCCCTTGCTCATCGCCGGGTTTTTTCTGGCCGACATGGTGGAAACCGTTGCCCGCAACGCCCGGGTGATTGCTTGGGCAAGTATCGCCTTCGGTCTGTTGTTATGGGCAGCCGATCGCCTCGGCGCCAGGGTACGCACGATTGAAACACTGAACGGCAAAGATGCGATTGTCATTGGGCTGGCCCAGGTGCTGGCGTTGATCCCGGGCACGTCACGCTCGGGCATCACCATCACCGCCGGGCTTTTCATGGGGCTGACGCGCGAAGCTGCCGCCCGCTTCGCGTTCCTGTTGTCCATCCCGGCCATCGGCGCGGCGGGCGCGTGGCAGGCGCTGCACATGGATGCCGCCAGTTTCCACCTGGGTCCCGAGTTCGCCGTGGGCTTTTTGTGCTCCGGGGTTACCGCTTATCTGACCATCGCTTGGTTCCTGCGCTTCGTGCAGCGCGCGGGAATGACGCCCTTCGTCATCTACCGGGTGTTGCTGGGTGTGGCGCTTCTGGCGGCGCTTCAATGACGCACACGAAAAAGGGGCCCCACACCATGCATGGGACCCCTTTGTGCGGGTAGCAAACCGCTTTTAGTCAAATACTCGAACGATCGTCAGGTCTTGACCTCGATCCGGCGCGGCTGCGCCTTCTTGGCCTTGCCGATGCTGATGCGCAACACGCCGTCATCCACCTTGGCGTCGATGGCATCCGCGTCGGCGGTTTCAGGCAGGCTGAAACGCCGGTGGAAGGAACCGAAGCTGCGCTCGATGCGGGAATATCCCTTCTCTTCCGTGCGCTCTGCGTGCTGCCGTTCACCTTCGATGTTCAGCACACCGTTTTCCATAGTGACATTAATGTCCTCGGCCTTGACGCCGGGGACGTCCACTTCCAGCAGGAAGTGATCGCCTGCGTCCTGAACGTCCACCAGCGGCATCCAGCGGCTGGTGACCACGTTCGACTCGTCGCCGTCGTCCTGGCCGACGAAGCCGCGAAACATGCGGTTGAAGGGTGAGTCCAGGCCCCTCAGGCCAAATGGTTCATAACGAATGATGTTCATGTAATACCTCCAAATATCCGGGATTCTCTCGTGCCCCTTACATGGGGTTTGCCATCAGGGTTCCAAGGGCCGCGATCAGGCCGCGGCCGGCGACTTGATCCAGATCAGGCGGCCGAAAAAAAACCCGGCCCCGGAATTCCGGGGCCGGGCAGAGCTTCAGTCAGACCTGACGCGGGCTAGCGCCGGCGTATTCTCGCAACACCGGCAAAACCCAGCACCAGGGCCAGGAGCCCCAGGGCCCAGGGGCCCAGCGTCGGAATGGTCGGTGTCGCGCCCTTGACGATCACGCGACCCTCATTCTCTCCACCACTGTCGCCCTGATCACCATCGGCAAAGGCCACGTTCTCGATGATCCCGATGTCCAGGATCTCGACGGTGAAATCGCAGAACAGGGACTGCCCGGCCAGGATCGTGCCCACCTCCCAGCGCACCGTCCCCGGCGGGTCCTCGGTGGCGCAGGCGCTGCTCACGAACGCGATCAGGGGTGAGAGAGGATCAAGCACCACCACGTTGGTGGCGAACCCCGGGCCGTTGTTGGTCAGGATCAGGTGGTAGACGTACTGGTCACCGACAAAAGCATCCGTCGGCACGCCCTCGGCATTCTTCCCGAGGCTCAACTGGGCGTCCAGCTCCTCGTTGTTGAAGAAACACTCCACCGTTTCCCCGGGCTCCAGGTTGATCGTGGCGGTGAACTGGCCCGTCTGGGTACTGTTACCGTCGTCGCAGGAAATGCCCACCAACTCGAAGTTCAGCGGGAACGGATCGACCTCGCTCGCCGTGTAAGTTCCCGGTTCGACGAAATCGAACTGCTGCGACGCCCCGCTGGCCAGGGTGAAATCCGGCCCCGGTCCCTTCGCTGTCTCGGGGGCCACGTCCTTGGGAGCCGGCACGATCGGGATGTCGGTATTAAAGCCAAACAGTTCCAGCGTGGGCACATCGGTGTTCTTCGTGATGATGATCGTGCCCCCCTCCAGGTTGGTGAAGGTACAGGTCACGATTTCATCCTCCCACAGCGTGATGTCCACGCTGCGGGTGGCCACATCGATCACCCAGGTGCTGTTGGGCCCGTCGGACTGGCACTGGATGGAGTCCAGATAGAAGAAGGGCTCGGGATCGTTCTCCATCACCGTGTAGTCGTCCGGCACCAGATCTAAAAAGTCGGTGCAAAAGCCCGGTTCCACGAAGAAATTGCCCAGGTCACCGCTGAACGGGAAGCCCGAGCCGTTCTTGAGAACTGGGGCCGGCACGGTGTCCTTGCAGATCGTGATGGTGCCCGGCAGCACCTCGACGCTGCCCATGTCGCACTCGGCGAGCTGGATGCGCGATACCCCGCGCTGGTCCCGGTCCTCGCAGAACACGGGCACAAAGACGAAGCCCTTGGCCCTGAGCCGGTCGACAGACAGGTTTCCGGTCTTGGGCGTGGGGGGCGTGATCACCGCATCGATCACCGGACTGCCCGGCAGGGGCAGGTGAGTATTGCTGGGGCCACCGTTATCGCCCAGCGCACCCAGTTCCGGGTCCACGCCGGTGATGATATTCGTGCCGCCTTTCTCGATCCGGCTCTTGACAAGGAAGGTTTCGATGAGTGAATTTGCGACGGCTACCCCGGGCGCAATTCCCTTGCGATCGAAACAGGACTCGCTGATGGCGTCGCCGTCGAAGTCCGTAGCGCTGTTCAGGGAGTTGGCCAGAACGCTGTCGAAGATACCGGTGATCGCACCGCAGTCACAGATCCCCCCGTTGATGATCCCCTTGAACTCGCAGAAAGGATCGAGGTTCCCGGCTTCCAGGTGGAACACGGCGCCACCGCCCTCATCGGCACGGTTGCCCGACAGGGTGGTGTTGTTCATGAACAGGAAGCCGCTGACATTGATGATGCCGCCGCCAAGACCCGCGCCCTGGGCAGATCCTCCACTCCCCTTGGGGTCGGGAGCAGGATCGTCCACCCCGGTACCGCCGATGGCGGCATTGCCGGAAAACGTGGAGTTGATGGAAATGGCCAGGCCGCCGAAATTGAACACGGCGCCGCCCATCCCGGCACCACCGCCGCCGGACTCGAAACTCCCA
>SMVA01447949.1_pt1 | contig 14699 bp, 16 predicted proteins | sample 2456451 | NCBI WGS metagenome assembly SMVA01 (sample SAMN11095933, study PRJNA526329) | marine sediment metagenome | biome: Marine sediment; feature: Surficial sediment; material: Deep marine sediment; isolation source: Hadal surficial sediment | place: Pacific Ocean | collected 2014-05 | depth...
CTTTATTTAATTCTATGGATTAACTAAATACTGTATAGTATTGATTACTATCACATTGTATGTGTACGTTTTTCACCAGACAATAATTGAGCCAAGTGTGACTCGATAATGGTCTTGGCATGTGCGCCATCGGAAGTGTCACTGAACTGCACGCCGATTCCCGGCCGCCTGTTGCCTTGTGCGCCGGCTGGGGTCACCCAAACCACTTTACCCGGGATCGGCAGCCGTTCTTCAAGCTCCATGATGGTCAGCAACAGGAACACCTCGTCACCCAGCGAATAACGTTTTGTGCTTTGCACAAACAAGCCACCACCGTTAACAAACGGCATATAGGCGCTGTAAAGCGTTTGCCGATCCTTGATCGATAATGAAAGAATGCCTTGCTGTACCATGTGTTTGCTCCTTGCCCGTCGTATTTAGCCGTCCATTCAGATACTTTGTTCTGCCCATCTTATCAGCCAATCCTGCAAAAGTAAGTCCCCGCGTATTGGTGTGGTTGCTAAGCGGCGGTTCAAGTCCGCCTGTTTTTGTAGTTCCAGCAATGATTTTACCTCTAAATTCCTGTCCGCAGGCAGCCAATTTGCCGGAATGCCGGCCAGCACGGATTTTATTGCCTCCGCCACGGACATCGACAGCCAGCGCCAAACATCATCCGGGTTCAGATTGGCCAGGCCGGTGCTGATCGTTGCAACAGATCCGGGACGTGCCAGTAACGTTGCCAGGCCTGTCTGAACCTGGGTATAGGCATCGGCTTCAGGTGACTGCAGGTAAAACGCTGCACGCAATGGGCTGCCGCCTGCGGCGGTTAATGCCCTACCGACCTCAGCGCCTGATTTACCGGAGCTTGTTTCCAGCCACGGCAATACCACATCGGCATCAGGCTGGTTGACTGCGATGGACTGACAACGGCTGCGTATTGTAATCGGCAACCGGCCTGGCTGATGACACACCAGGATCAATACCGTATCACCGGCAGGCTCCTCCAGGCTTTTCAACAGCGCGTTGGCCGCCGCCAGATTCATGGCTTCTGCCGGATGGATATACGCTACTTTACGGCTGCTGATCGATGAAGTCAGGTTGATTGAGGCAATCAAGGCACGTATCTGATCAATCTTGATGACATCACTGCCTTCTTCGGGGCGGATATCAAAACGATCTGGATGAGCACCGCCGACAAGCAACTTGCAGGATCGACACTGACCACAAGCCTCGGCTAATTCCGCGCTGCACAACAACTTTGCCACCATGGCGCCAGCCAGCGCATCCTTGCCGCTGGCCGCCGGACCCTCGATCATCAAAGCATGCGCCAGCCTGTTCTGCTCAAGGCGTTGAAGAAAAAATGTCCAGTGCGGTGTTAGCCAGGGATAAATCATATTGATGAAATTTCTTGCAGGACATCCTGCACCTGTTGCCAGACACTTTCCTCACTCTGCGCAGCATCAATAACCCTGAACCGGACAGGAAACTCTGCAGCACGTTTCAGGTACGTGTTTCTGACCCGCTCAAAAAATTGCAGCGCCTCAGTTTCAAACCGGTCTGCGTGACCCCGATCTGCAACCCGTTGCAGCCCCAGCTCGATCGGCATATCAAATAACAAGGTCAGATCCGGTTGTAGATCATCATGCACAAACTTTTCCAATACAGCCACCGTCTTACTGCCCATTTCACGGCCACCACCCTGGTAGGCGTAGCTTGCATCGCTAAAGCGGTCACTGATCACCACCTTGCCCGCAGCCAGTGCCGGCCGGATAACCTGCTGCAACAATTGCGTTCGTGCGGCAAACATCAGCAACAATTCGGCACGCCTGTCGAGCCCTGCATTGCGGGTATCAAGCAGGACCTGGCGTATCTGTTCAGAAACAGCGGTGCCACCTGGCTCACGGGTTTCCACAACCTCTCTGCCACGCGCTTCAAACCACTCAACGATATGCACCTGTTGCGTGCTTTTGCCGGCGCCTTCACCCCCTTCAAGACTAATAAACAAACCCTTCCCCAATGAACTCACTCCTTTGCCTTGCGCTGCCCGGCGTTGCGTTTGAGCAAACGCCGGACCGCTTTATTGTGTTCATCCAGTGTAGCTGAAAACGCGTGGCCACCCTGCCCGTCAGCGACAAAAAACATCGCATCGCCCGACGCCGGATGAGCTGCAGCGTGTAATGACGCCAACCCCGGTAATGCGATGGGTGTCGGCGGCAATCCGTGCCGTGTGTACGTGTTGTAGGCAGTGTCTGAATCCAGGTCCTGACGGCGGATGTTGCCGTCATAGGCATCACCCAGGCCATAAATGACGGTGGGATCCGTTTCCAGTCGCCAGTGCTGCAACAAGCGGCGTACGAACACCCCGGCGATAGCGGCCCTCTCATCATCACGTGATGTTTCTTTTTCGACGATCGATGCCATGATCAATAACTCATAAGCGGTTTCATAGGGCAACTGCTCATCCCTGTCAGACCAGCTTTGCAGCAGTGCATATTGCATATCCGCATAGGCGCGCCGCAGGATTTTCAAATCCGAGTCGCCACGAATAAACTGATAGGTTTCAGGCAGGAACCACCCTTCGCCGTGAGCTACCGGCATTCCGTCCAAGCCGGTCAGGTCATCGGTATTCAACAGGCGGTGTTGCAGGATCGGTTCACTGCCGAGCGCAGCCAGTAACTGCCGCATATTCCAACCTTCCACGATGGTAAAGCGGTAAGAAATCACCTTGCCGGATGCAAGTAGTTGCAGCAGGTCTGACGGTGTCATGCCGGGCACCAGCATGTATTCGCCAGCCTGGATAATGCCGGCCTGCAGCCTGTTTAACAAACGCCAACGCCAGTCGTGGCGTGTCACCCCGCGCTGCGCAAGCTCATTCACGACCTGACGGATACTGGATCCACGTTCAACGGTAAGCACCGTTCCAGACGCTTCGACGGTCATGGGTGTTTGCAGAAATTGCTGGTACTGCTGCCACAGGCCCGACAGGGTGGCCAGTGACAACAGCAGGAAAACGACTGCCACGGGCGCCAGCCAGCCCGGTTTCCGCTTCATGAGGGGCTGTCACCGCTTAGCCAGCTTTGCAGTTCCCTGGTCAGCGGCCCGATTGCAAAAATCTGCTCATCTATTGCGGTTAACGGCACGATGCCGCGGATGGAGTTGCAAATAAATACTTCATCGGCTTCACGCAACAGATCGAGCTGGATGCGCCTTTGCTCACAACGATCGCTGAAAGCAGCCAGGATTTGACCTCGAACAACACCACGCACGCCGCAACGGTCTAGCCTCGGGGTTAATAAGCGGCCTTCCATGACCAGGAATATATTGGCTGACAGCGCACATATCACATGATCTTCCCTGTCCAGCAAAATGCCTTCCGTGATACCGTCGGCAAAGGACTCGGCACTGGCCAGCACCTGTTCAAGCCGGCACAGGTGTTTAATCCCACCCAGGGCCGGCTGTAGTGCCAGGCGCAAATCACAAATGCGGGCTTGCACACCGTGTTTTGCAGCCGCAGCCGTGTCGGCTGGAAAATAATGTGCGCTGACTATTCTTACACAGCCTGCATCATGTCCGGGTCGGTAACCACGGGCCAGACCACCGCGAACCAGGACTATTTTGACCACCGCATGGGCAAGACCCGCACTGACGGTCTGTACTTCTCTTAACAGGATTGCCTGCGGTGGCATGTTGATACCAAGTCGCTGACAACCCGCCCCCAGACGATCCATGTGGGCTTGCCACCTGTGTGGCTGACCAGCGTGTACGGCCAGCGTTTCAAACAGGCCATCGGCGTAGTTCAGACCGCGGCTTGAAGTCGAGACAAAACTGGATATCTCGCCGTCGACCAGGCATTCAAGCATGGCGGTTCCCCAACGCGCGTAACAGTCCCCTGGCCTTGTGTTCGGTTTCTGCCACTTCTTTGTCGGCATCAGAATCCACCACAATCCCGGCGCCTGTGCGAAAACTGATATGGTTTTTGTGTAGCATCATAGAACGTATAAGGATATTCAGATCCATACTGCCGTCCAGCCCCAGGTAACCAAAAGAACCGGTGTAGAAACCACGGCCGCGCTGCTCCAGTTCTGCAATAATTTCCATGCAGCGGACTTTTGGGCAGCCGGTAATCGTGCCACCCGGAAACACTGCCCGGATGACATCAACCGGTGTAACACCGTGGCGCAGACGCCCGCGCACATTTGAAACAATATGATGAACATGTTCATAGCTCTCCACAACCATTAACTCATTCACCTCAACCGTACCGGTTTCACATACCCTGCCGAGGTCATTACGTTCAAGGTCTATCAGCATGATATGCTCGGCACGCTCCTTCGGATGTGCCAGTAGTTCACGGCTCAGGGTGATATCCGAATCACTGTCGCGACCGCGCGGATGCGTGCCGGCGATCGGCCTCGATTGGACCTCGCCCTGTTTCACATGCACCAGCCGTTCCGGTGAGGAACTCATCAGGGTATGCTCGCCCCATTTCACCATACCGGCAAACGGTGCGGGATTACTTTTCCGCAGTGAGCGGTATAGCGCCGCGGTATTTGTCGCCTGGCTAAAGTCCCCATGCCAGGCACGTGACAGGTTCACCTGGAACACATCACCATCCAGAATGTATTCGTGGATTTTCTCAATCGCCTGTTTGAACGCTTGTGGCGGCTCAGGCGATAGCACCGGGCGCTGTGAATACTCCTGTGTTTTTAACACCGAAAGCGAGGCAATTTCTGCGCAGATCAAGTCCAGCAACGCCGGCTCTTCGGCAGCCAGTTGCAACACACCTGGTTGATCTGGCCGGGTCAGTATCACGGCCGGGCAGCGGGTCGCAAATGCAACCGGAAAACCATCATCTGCCTGCGGGAACTTTACCCTTGGCTCAATCTCTGCGGCCAGTTCATAACCGAGGTATACAAACCAGCCACCACTAAATGGCAAGTCGGTCGCCGTATTCGTTGCCTGGTGCTCCTGCCGATACCACTGCTCCAGTCGCGTCAGGAAACTGTCACCCTGACCCGGGCCGCTGATACGCCCATCACCGTGCTTACATAATTGTTCTCCGCTCGAACGCAGCAACAGGCTGTATTCACCCAGCGGTCCGGGCGTGGCACTGTCTAACAGGTAAGGGTATTGTTCGGGCAATGCATACGCAATACTTTGCAGGTCATGCGAGCTGTTCAGCCGACGGCAATGCAAGGGATCCTCTGATTTATTCCGGGTCAGTCAGTGAATTTGCGGATAACCAGGCTGCCATTGGTACCGCCAAATCCAAATGAATTAGAAACTACGATGTTGATGTCTTTTTCACGCGCCGTGTTGGCCACGTAATCGAGGTCGCAGCCCTCACCCGGGTTATCCAGGTTAATCGTTGGCGGGATTATACCGTCACGGATACCCAGCAGGCAGAAGATCGCTTCAACACCCCCTGCGGCTCCAAGCAGATGCCCGGTCATGGATTTTGTTGAGCTAACCGGAAGCTGGTATGCGTAATCACCAAAAACGGTCTTCACAGCGTTGGTTTCTGCCAGGTCGCCCAATGGTGTGGATGTACCGTGGGCATTGATATAATCAACGTCCTGTGGGTTTACACCCGCATCTGACAATGCGGCCGCCATACAGCGGGCCGCACCTCCACCATCTTCAGGTGGCGCCGTCATATGCGAAGCGTCAGCGCTCATGCCAAATCCGATAATTTCACCATAGATTGTCGCACCCCGGCGTTTGGCGTGTTCCAGCGCTTCAAGTATCACGACACCGGCACCGTTGGAAAGCACAAAACCATCCCGTTCTGCATCCCAGGGACGGCTGGCCTGCTCCGGCGCATCATTGCGGGTGGACATGGCACGTGCCGACATAAAACCACTCATCGAAGTCGGTGTCGTGGCAAATTCAGCACCGCCGGCAACCATGACGTCGGCATCGCCATACTGAATCATACGTGCGGCCGTACCCATGTTATGGGTGGCAGTACTGCAGGCGGTAACAATGGCGATATTTGGACCCTTGAGATTATGTTGAATCGATAAAAAACCACCGATCATGTTGATAATCGAGCCGGGAATAAAAAATGGGCTGACCTTGCGCTGACCGCCTTTCAGATAGGCTTCGGTGGTTTTCTCAATGGTTGCCAGACCACCGATACCAGCGCCCAATGCACAGCCTATGCGTGCAGGATCAACGGCTGAATTCTCATCCAGTAATCCGGCATCCCGCAGTGCATCAACGGACGCCGCGTAACCATAATGAACAAAGTTGTCCATGCGCTTGGCGTCACGTGGTGCCAGGTAATCTGACACATTAAAATCGATCACCTCACCACCAATGCGGGTTTTCATATGTTCCACATCAAAGCTGGTTACCGTGCGGATACCACTACGGCCATTACGGATTGCATCCCAGGCAGAATCAATTGTACTGCCAACGGGCGAGACAATGCCCATACCAGTCACTACAACACGACGTTGCGACATCTGAATAAACCTCAGTTCAATAATTTTTTATCTTAAACGAATGACGGCCGGCGAATTGCCGACCGTGCACGCTTAATTCTAGCGGTTGACGGATATCAACTGTTAGTGGAATTGATGTAATCAATGGCCTGCTGAACACTGGTGATTTTTTCCGCATCTTCATCGGGTATTTCACACTCAAACTCTTCTTCGAGTGCCATAACCAATTCGACGGTATCCAGAGAATCCGCACCCAGGTCATCTACAAAAGAGGCATTGGCGGTCACTTCCTCATCTTTGACACCCAACTGCTCAACAACGATTTTCTGTACGCGTTCTTCAATACTGCTCATTTTTTGGTAATTCCTTAAGGTTTGACACAGAAGCTCTATTTTAATGAAATTGAGAGCACTGTGCCAGTTTATAACTATTCGCCGCCGTATGTATCGATGGCAGCAAGCGTGTTAATAAATTGTTATCTGCTTTCCGGCCGATAAGCAGCTTACCCCATGTACATACCACCGTTGACATGAATCGTTTGGCCGGTGATGTACGCCGCCGCTGATGAAGCAAGAAAACAGACGGTTGCAGCGATATCAGCGGGATCACCCAATCGCTTGAGTGGGATGTCATTCAACATGGCTTGACGCTGGTTTTCAGTTAAATTCCGGGTCATGTCGGTATCAATAAAACCGGGTGCCACCACGTTCACGGTGATGTTGCGTGAACCAATTTCCCGTGCCAGTGCACGGGAGAAACCCATCATACCGGCCTTGGCGGCAGCGTAATTGGCCTGCCCCGCATTACCCATGGATCCAATCACCGACGCTATGCTGATGATACGCCCCATACGGGCTTTCATCATGCCCCGCAAGCAGGCTTTTGAAAGCCGGTAAACGGAACGCAAATTGGTATCGAGTACCGTATCCCAATCATCCTCGCTCATGCGCATCAACAGTTGATCGCGTGTCACCCCGGCATTGTTGACCAGGATTGTTGGCGCGGCAGCCTGTCCGGTGATTTCTGTTAAAGCTGCACTGATTCCCTCGGCGTCATTGACATTCAGCAGCAGGCCTTGCAACCCTGCAATGTTGCGTTCACTGATCGCAGTCGCGCCGGCTTCGGTCGTCGCTGTGCCAAACACGCGTGCGCCATTGGCGGCAAGCTGATCTGCAATCGCAGCGCCAATACCACGGCTGGCACCGGTGACCAGAGCAACCTGGTCATTCAATTTATCATTCATCGTTTTTCTCCACCTGCATGGCAGCCTCGATCGCATCACGCCCAGTGAGGGCAAATATCGGCGACGGTTTGGTGATGCGCCGGTTCAATCCGGCCAGCACTTTGCCAGGACCGCATTCAACAAAACGCTCAACACCTGATTTCAGCAAGTACTGAATGGTTTCTGTCCAGCGCACAGGTTGCCACAATTGCCGCGCCAGCGCCTCCTTGACTTGCTCTGCATCAGCGTATGAATTGACGTCGGCATTTTGTATGACCGGTAAGACACCATCTGAGAAATGCACCCCCAGCAACAGCTCCTGCAGCCTCGCTGCTGCCGGCTTCATCAACATGCAATGTGAAGGCACACTGACCGGCAGCGGCAATACACGTCTTGCCCCTGCCTGTTTGGCCAGTTCACCAACCTGCTCAACCGCGTGCTTGTTGCCTGAAATTACAACTTGTCCTGGCGCATTAAAATTTGCGCATGCGACAATTTCATCGGCTGATACCTGCGCGCAAATCTTACTTAACACCTGATCGTCAAGACCCAGCACGGCAGCCATCGCACCGGTTCCCACCGGGGTTGCCTGCTGCATAAATCGCCCGCGCTTTGCCACAATGGCTATTGCGTCGTCAAAGGACATCACACCGGCGGCGACCAGGGCTGAATATTCACCGAGACTGTGCCCGGCCAGGTAATCCGGCTGTTCACCACCCGATTCCTTCCATGCCCGCCAGGTAGCGATGCCGGCCGCCAACATAGCGGGCTGTGTTACCTCGGTTTTATTAAGTTCATCTGCCGGGCCGTTTGCAAGCAAATCCCACAGATCATAAGCAAGCACCGTTGATGCCTGTTCAAATGTCGCCCGTACCAGGCTGAATTCATCCGCCAGAGCGGACATCATCCCCACGGACTGGGAACCCTGCCCGGGGAACAGAAAAGCAGTTTTTGTCATATTCTGTCCTTGGGGGCGTTCTCACACGTCCAGACTGAGCACTAGTATTTTATCAGTGCCGAGGCCCAGGTGAATCCACCACCAAAGGCTTCCAGCAACAAAATCTCCCCACGCTTGATGGTTCCGGAACGCACCGCCTCGTCTAACGCCAGCGGCACCGAGCCAGCCGACGTATTGCCGTGCCGGTCGACGGTCACGACAACCTGGTCCATGGTCATGCCTAGCTTCTTGGCCGTCGCTGAAATGATCCGGTAATTTGCCTGGTGTGGGATCAACCAATCCAGATCCGACTTATCCATGTTGTTATGCTCGAGCGTCTCATCAACAATGCGTCCCAACGTGCGCACCGCCACCTTGAACACTTCATTGCCTTTCATCCTGATCAACACGCCGCCACGGGGCTCGGATTTGAAGCCAGTGCTGACGCCGACATCGACACGCAGCAGGTCGCTGTGTCTGCCGGCAGCGTGCAGATGCGTCGACATGATACCGGGTTCATCGCTGACTTCGAGTACGACGGCACCCGCGCCATCACCGAACAGGATGGCCGTGCCCCGGTCATTCCAATCCACCATTGCTGTCAGCTTATCCACACCGATGACCAGCGCTTTCTTCACGTCACCACAACGAATATAGGTATCTGCAATCGATAAGGCGTACATAAAGCCGGAACAGGCGGCATTGACATCCATCGCACCGCAATCCGGCAAGCCAAGCCGCGCTTGCAACAGGCAAGCCGTACTTGGAAACACCAGGTCCGGGGTTGTGGTACCAACGACGATCAGGCCAATTGCATCAGGCTCTATACCGGCAGCTTTCATTGCCCGCTGTGCTGCAACCTCGGCCATGTCGGCACTGGTTTCATCTTCATGTGCCACCCGTCGTTCTCTGATTCCGGTACGCTCACGAATCCATTGATCGGAGGTATCGAGGATTTTCTCCAGATCCGCGTTGGTGACAATTTTTTCCGGTAAATAACTGCCGGTTCCCATGATTCTAGAGTTTTTCATCTAGTGCTCCTTCAATGTGATAACTACGCGTTCAGCGAGTTGGGAAGTGGTTGACCGCAAGGCGTGCCTCACAGGTAATGGCCTGGTCCTTGCCAAGAGGCACAACGCCGTGGACGACCACTTCCCAGTTCGCCCGAAGGGAGGCTCCCAGATATTCCAGTACTGCGTTGCAGCCCTTGAAAAGGACCAGCCATTCTCTACGGCCTGCGTCTTGTCCTGGAACATCTGGGAGCCTCTGAATCCGTAATTATCACATTGAAGGAGCACTCTCAACCTCTATGGAATAATCCTGGATCATCGATTCAATCTGTTGCGGCACCTGTTGCCTGGCTTCTTCTATCGCTTCAACAATTGCGTAGCCCAATGCCGCCTGACCTGCATTGCCGTGACTTTTGACGACAACACTGCGCAATCCCAGCAAAGGCGCTCCATTATGCTTGGAGGGCTCAAACCTCGCCAGTATTCGCCGTAAGGATGGCCGGGCCAATGCGCCCCCCAGCCTGGCACGCCAACCTGAATGAAGCGCGACATCCAACTGGCGGAAAAACATGCTTGCCAGGCCTTCACCGGATTTCAATATCAGGTTGCCGGAAAACCCGTCACACACGGCAACATCGGCCTTGCCTGCAAAAATGTCATGACCTTCAATAAAACCGGTGTAATTAATCGGCAACTCTTTCAGCATGGCATGTGCCTCTTTGACCACCACGTCACCCTTGCTGTCCTCGTGTCCGACATTCAACAGGGCCACGGATGGCTGCGTACTACCGTCAACCCGACTGGCCACGGAGCCCATGATGGCAAACTGCACCAGTTGATTGGCGCTGACATTCAGATTTGCACCCAAATCCAGCAGGCTGGTGTGACCCGTTGCCGATGGGATACGGGACATCAATGCGGGGCGTTCAATACCTGGAAGCATACCCAGCAATTTGACGCCCAGCGCCAACATCGCCGCAGTACTGCCGGCACTGACACAGGCATGCGCCCGACCGGTGGCCACCTGCTCCATGGCCAGCCACAGGCTGCTGCCCTTGCCGCGCCGTAAAGCCTCAACCGGCCTGGCATCAGCTGCAAGCGCATGGCTGGCTTCGATGACTGCCAGGCGATCAGGAACGTCATGCCCCAATATGGGCTGGATATCCCGTTGCATCCCACACAGCAGGATTTCAACATCCGGCTGCGAGGCCAACACATCCAACGCAGCTGGAATGGTAACGGCAGGACCAAAATCACCACCGTGCACATCCAGTGTGATTATCGTTTTGTTGGAATCTGATAACACGTGTTCAGCCTGACCCGGAAACAGAAGCGCCGGGATACTGGTGTGGTGCCCTGGTGCGGGCGCTATTTATTCTTCGTCGCCGTCGAATTCAACAACCGGAGTGTCGATTACTTTGCGACCACGGTAATAACCTTCCGGAGTCACATTGTGACGCAGGTGTGTTTCACCCGTGGTCGGATCCACGGAGAGCGTAGGCGCCTTCAGTGAATCGTGTGAACGTCGCATGCCCCGACGTGATGGGGTTTTTCGGCTTTTTTGTACAGCCATGATTATCTACTCCTAATTCAAAAAATATATCAATTCTGCTCTATTCAATCCTGCTCTTTCCGCCCCAGCATTCCCTGTAAGGCGGCGAAGGGATTCCTGTTTCCCTTCTCTTGCCGGGCGATGCTTGCCTGCATCTCCCCACCGGTCGAGTACTCGACCATTTTCATACCAGGTTTGCGTGGTACTTGCGGCAAACCCAGCAAAAGCTCTTCCTCAACCAGGCTGACAATTGCCAGGCGACCATTTTCGGTCTTGACCGGCTCATAATTGTCCGGCAAATCATGTTGTTCGTCATCATCTTCAATGACAGCCAACTCACTGCGCCGATTCACATGCTCGTCGTACACTTCCAGACTGGCCTGGCAAATCAGCGACAAGGCGGCTTCGACCTGTAGGTCCACCACGATCCGATTGTCGATATCGCGTCTGAACGCTGCGACAAACCTGGCATCGCCTTCAGCGGCAACCAGCAGGGGCACCAATCGGTTCATACGTGACAACGGCACCGTACCGCTGAATACCCGTTTGCCCTCGGCAGCCCGTTCCGGCGAAATCCAGTCAGGATATTCCCGCGACATAAGCTCACAATTCCTCGCCCGAACACCTACAATTGATCATTCAGGACGCAAAGCCCGTTGCAGCATTGTAACGAACCAACGTAAACGAGTAATTTTACTACAAAAATGAACAGTGAGTCACCACCCAGAAGCCTAATTCTTGCCTCATCCAGCAAATATCGCAAAACCCTGTTGCAAAGGCTTGCCCTGCCATTTGATTGCCAGTCACCGTCAACCGATGAAACAGCCGGAAAGGATGAGGCTCCCGCAGACCTGGTTAGCCGTCTGGCCACGCAAAAAGCGCTGGTCGTGGCAAACAAGTTTCCGGCAGCCATTGTGATCGGTTCAGACCAACTGGCCATTTTTGCCGGCCAAACGATCGGCAAACCGGGCAATCATGAAAACGCACGACAACAATTAACCTCATTTAGCGGACAAAACGTCGAGTTCCTGACCGCGGTTACCGTGTTTTGCAGGGAACTGGGATTTTATGAGCAATACACCGACAGCACCCGCGTTTGCTTCCGGTCCCTGCAAGCTGAAGAAATTGAACGTTACCTGCTGCAGGAAAAACCCTATGACTGTGCGGGTGCGTTTAAAGCGGAGTCACTGGGCATCGTATTGTTTGCAAGCATTGTCAGCGATGATCCGACGGCATTGAATGGCCTGCCATTAATCCAGACCGCAAACATGCTGCGTAAGGCCGGTATATTGGTACCATGAACGGCTAATCAAGCTTGCAAGCGACGGTTTTGCCCTTATCTTTTCAGAGGCTCCCTAAAAACCCTGACAGCGGAAACCTGATGAACGAAACGCCAACCAAACAACAAACAGTCAACAACACGAATTACCAGCACTGGAAACTCGCGACAGACCTTGACGGGGTGTTGTGGCTGAGCATCGATCGTGAGGGCGAAAGTGTTAACAGCCTTTCCCTCGACGTACTTCAGGAACTGGAAAGCATTGTCGATGAGCTGGAAGCCAATCCACCCGCAGGGCTGGTTTTACAATCCGGCAAGCCCGGTTCGTTTATTGTCGGTGCCGATGTACGCGAGTTTGACGCTTATGACGATGCTGAAATCGCCAGCGAAGGTATCAGCCGGATCCACCGCCTGTTCAACAGGATTGAAACATTACCCTTTCCAACTGTTGCGACGATTGACGGCTTTTGCCTGGGTGGCGGCCTGGAGCTTGCGTTGTGCTTCGACTATCGAATCGCCATGAACATGGACCGCACACGTCTGGGTTTCCCCGAAGTCCAGCTGGGTATCTACCCGGCCTTTGGCGGCAGCGCGCGCAGTATCCAGCAGGCTGGTGCATCCAATGCAATGTCGATCATGCTCAGCAGCCGTAATCTGCGCGCGAAGGCAGCCAGGGCCATGGGCCTGGTCGATGAACTGGTTGGTCCGCATGGCTCGCTGCGTTGGGCAGCACGCCGGGCAATCAAACAGGCGCGCAAGAGCCGTCAACCCGGTCAGTTGACGCGATTACAGAATATCGGCCCGGCACGCAAGCAGCTGGCGCGGATCATGCGTAAAAAGGTGGCTGCCAGGGCCAACCCCAAACACTATCCAGCACCTTTTGAATTGATCGATGCCTGGGAACAATACGGTGATGACCCGCAACGCATGATGGCGGAAGAATCCATCCGGGTCGGCAAGCTGATCACCGGCGATACTTCAAAGAACCTGCGCCGGGTGTTTTTCCTGATGGAAAGACTCAAAGGTATCGGTAAAAAGACCACCATCAAGGTTCGCCGGGTACACGTCATCGGTGCCGGTGTGATGGGCGGTGATATCGCTGCATGGTGCGTACTCCAGGGTCTGGACGTCACGTTGCAGGACCGGGAACTGAAATACATTGAACCGGCACTTGCACGGGCAAAAACGCTGTTCAACAAGAAGCTGCGGGATCGCAACAAGGTCACTGCAGCAATGAGCCGCCTGATCCCCGATGTAGAAGGCAATGGTGTCAGCAAAGCCGATGTCATCATCGAAGCCATCTTTGAAAACGTCGAGGCCAAACGTGAACTGTTTGCTGAGATTGAAGCGCAGGTGAAGGACGACGCGGTACTGGCCACCAACACTTCGGCCATCCCGCTGGCGGATATCTCTGGTGTGCTGAAAGACCCGTCAAGACTGATCGGTATACATTTCTTCAATCCGGTTGCCAAAATGCCATTGGTTGAAGTGGTTTACGACGAAAAAACGGATGCCAGCCAGATCGGCAAGGGCGCCGCGTTTTGCAGTGCGATCAATCGGTTCCCGCTGCCGGTTAAAAGCACACCCGGCTTCCTGGTCAACCGGGTGCTATCCGGGTATATGGCCAAAGCCATGAGCATGCATATCGAACGCAAGATTCCGTTTGCAGTTCTGGATCAGGCGGCCAAATCTTTTGGCATGCCGATGGGGCCGGTTGAACTGGCCGATACCGTTGGTCTGGATGTGTGTCTGAGCGTCGTCACCTTGCTGGGCGGAAAATCTACGGCAAAAGAAGCCGCCTTGCTGAAGGAGAAAGTTGACGCCGGTGAACTGGGTAAAAAATCCGGTCATGGATTCTATCGCTGGGAAAAAGGCAAAGCGCAGAAAGATGCCGTTGACAGCAGCCGCTACTCAATGGAGGACATCGCGGAGACGCTGCTGCAACCGTATTTCGACGCCTGTGAAGCGGCCCTCGCCGAAGGCATTGTTGAGGATGCAGAGGTGCTCGACGCCGGTATGATATTCGGCACCGGGTTCGCACCTTTCCGTGGCGGACCCTTGCACTACTTGAAGCAACTAGGACAAAAGCAATGACTGAGACATTACGCAGAGTGGCCATCGTCGGTGGCAGTCGTATTCCTTTTTGCCGTTCGAATACCGTTTATGCCGATAAAAGCAACCTGGATATGCTGTCGTCAACCATCGATGGTGTTGTTGACAGGTTTGGCCTGGCCGGTCAGCAACTCGACGAAGTAATGGCCGGTGCGGTGA
>SMVA01029572.1_pt1 | contig 14696 bp, 12 predicted proteins | sample 2456451 | NCBI WGS metagenome assembly SMVA01 (sample SAMN11095933, study PRJNA526329) | marine sediment metagenome | biome: Marine sediment; feature: Surficial sediment; material: Deep marine sediment; isolation source: Hadal surficial sediment | place: Pacific Ocean | collected 2014-05 | depth...
GAATACTTCGTCAGTCTCAGCCCCGCGGTCAGTGACAAAGCCGCAACGGCGATACGCCGGACCATGCGGCTATGGGCGCTGCACCAGCGCAGTGACAAATCCCCGGAAGATTTGGCGGGTATAGTCAATCCCGCCCTCCGGGGCTGGATCAATTACTATGGCCGCTTTCATCGGAATACGCAGCGGTCAATTCCCTGCACCGGAAAAGCCGCCCGCTGAAATTTCCGGCAGCGACTCCGTGCTATGCGCTCATGTAGGCGTGCGCCACTTTAAGCACGGTTGCGTCGTTGAACTGCGCGCCGGTCAGCATGAGCCCGATCGGCAGTCCCTTGACGTCGCGACAAGGAACCGAAATCGAGGGATGGCCGGTGAGGTCGAAAGCCGCCGTGTTGCGGACCATATTGAGCGCCTGCGCCACGTGCTCGACGCGATCTTCCTCGGGCGATGCGGGTAGCTTGTGCGCGCTCTGGGGCGTCGTCGGCATGAGCACGATATCGAACTCCGCAAACACCTGATCGTAGGCGGCCGTGAGCCGGCGCGACAGGTTCTGGGCCCGGCCGTAGAACACGCCGTCGTAGTTTTCCCGCATGTAGTGGCCGAGCAGGGCGCCGAGCTTTGCGGTCGGTGAGAAATCGCCGCCGTGAGACTTGATCGCCCGGCACATGGCCGACATCAGCCGGGTGTTGTACCAGCCCTTGTGTTGATAGGCGGTATGACCATGGTAGAAACTGTCGATGCCGCCTTCGATGGCGACGCAGGTCCAGATGGGCACTGTCTGGCGATGTTCGGGAACCGAGATCTTCTTCACCTTGGCCCCCAGTTTGGTCAGGAACTTGGCCGCTTCACGGACTGCCTTGTCGACCCGGGGCATGGATTCCGGAGTGCTGAAGCCCTCCTCGACCAGGGCGATACGCAGGCCCTTGATATCACCGGTAAGGGCGGCCGAATAATTGGGCACGCGCAGGCTGTCGGGCTGGCGCGGGTCGATGCAGCCGTCGTCCTTGCCGGCGATGACTTTCAGCATCAGCGCCGCATCCTCGACGCATCTGGCCATGGGACCAACGTGGTCGATGGTATGATCGAAGCCAACGATCCCGGTGTAGGGGACCAGCCCGTGGGTGGGCTTCATGCCAACGATCCCCGACCAGGAAGCCGGGATGCGGATCGATCCGCCCTGATCGCCGCCTAGCGCGATATCGACCAACCCCGTCGCCGGCGCGATGGCCGAGCCGCAGGAGGAGCCGCCGGCGGCGTGCTTAGGGTTCGTCGGATTGAGGCCGGGGCCATAGGCGCTGGTGTGCCCGCCGCCGGAAAACGCAAAATCGTCGGTATTCAGGATCGCGGTGATCCGACCGCCGGCCTTGAGGATCCGCGTCACCACCGTGGCGTCGCTATCGGGCACATAGTCATAGAGCAGGCGCGATCCGCAGGTCAGCGGGATACCGGCTACGCTGATCGTATCCTTGGTGCCGATACGCTTGCCGCTGAGCGCGCCCTTGGCCACGCCGGTCGCCTTGACGTCGCAATAGCGCACGATGCTATTGAGCGGGTCCTCGTCCGGTCCGGGTCGTAAGCCGGGAATCCGGACCGCCGGGATTACCTTTCGCACCGGGTCGGGATACTGGTCGAGTTCGTCGTAGCCTTCCAGTACCGCCGCCGTCAGATCGCGGAAGACCGCCAGCTCGGCTTCCGTCAGGTTGAGATAGTAACGATCACTGATATCGATCAGGTCTTCGGTTGAGGGTCGCCGCAAGGTCATGGTTGCCTCCAACAGGGTGTGGGCGACCGCGAGCTTCGACGGAACCGCCGAGACCGGCCGCATTGAATTTCGTGGAGAGCCACAATGCTCAGATTGGAAGGAGCGCCATTGCTCCGAACAAAAATCCGGATTGACCTACCCGCCCGCGCTTCGCTACCCGTCATTCCGCAGCCATCAACCTGCGGGGAGGAGCGAGAATTGTTCGTCCACCACAAAATTTATTGCAATTCAAGACGCGGGTCTACCGGATATCGTACTCACCAATCGACACAACCGTAATTCTCCATGAGCCTCAACAGCGCCGGCGCCCCAAGCGCGAAGCGAGCGGTAAAGATAATCGCGCCATAGGTTGGATTTCATCCACTCGGGGACTGATGCGTGAAACGATAGATCGCAGCGCCGGCCAGCATCCCGGCCACCGGGCCGACCACATAAATCCAAAAATACGTGAAATCCCCAAGCGCCAGATAAGGCCCGAATGCACGCGCTGGATTCATCGCCGCACCGGCGTAAGGCCCCATGAGCATGACCTCGATCCCCACCGTCGCGCCGATCGCCACGCCGGCGAAAGCGGTGTCGGTGTTCTTGTCGTGATAGGCCGCGCCGCAGATCACCCACATGAGAATGAAGGAAAGAATGAGCTCGATAGCAAAGGCGTCCCATGCCGTCACGCCAAGCGCCGTGTTCGGGAGATTGGCCCCCATGTCGCCGTGCCGCCCGACCGTCCACAGAAGCACAAACCCGGCGACCGCCGAGCCAGCGAGTTGAGCCGCGATGTAGCCCGGCACAAGGCGTTTATCGAGCTTGCCGAGATAAGCCGCCGCAAGCGACAGGGCGGGGTTCACGTGCCCGCCCGAAACATGGCCGAAACAATAGATGACAATGGTAATGACCAGGCCCGAGATGAGCCCCGCGCCGATCGCGCCCAGTCCCCCCGTCACCGTGTCGACCATCACCGCGCCCGCGGCAAAGAATACCAGCATGAAAGTGCCGATGAATTCGCAGCCGTACTTGCTCAGATCTCCCGGCCGTGCCGCCAGCTCACTCATGAAGTGAGCCGGAGAAAAAGCATCGGCAGGCGCTCGGGCAAGCGCTCCAGACGGTCAATTTGCACAAAGTTCCGGCGTCCGAAGATGCGTGAGAGATAGCTGTCGCCACCCGACTCCAGCCCAACGCAGAATGTGTCGATTCCTTCGGCTGCCAGGGTAAGCACAGCCTTGCGGGCATCTTCGACGAGATATTTCGTATCGGTGACATCGACATCCGATGGCTCGCCGTCAGTGACAATCAGGAGCAGCCGGCGATGGCTGCTTTGGCCGGCAAGGTCGACGCCGGCATGGCGTATCACGGCGCCGATACGTGTCGACAAACCGCCCTCGAGCCCGGCGAGCAACGATCGGGCCAGGGCGTCGTAGGGCTCGTCAAAGTCCTTGATACGGTAATAGCGCACCTCGTCACGACGGTTCGAGCAGAAGGCCGCAATGGCGAAGGGATCACCCAGACCGGCCATGGCATGGGCGAGAAGAACGGTTGCCTGCCGTTCGAGATCGAGGACCGTCGCGGTCGCGCCCAGCACCTTGTCTTTGGACGATTCCGAGATATCGAGGAGAACCAGTACCGAAAGATCGCGGTGCCGCCGACGCATGGTGGCATAGACATGCGGATCGGGAGTGACGCCGATCCTGCGGCTCACAACGGCATCGATGCAGGCGTCAATATCCAGGTATTCGCCCTCGGTCTGGCGCTTCAGGCGTTCCGTCCGCCCGACCAGCGCCGAGCTGATGAGTGACGTAATACGGTTCACGATGTCAGGCCGGTCATCGAGAATACGCTCGATCAGACCGGCCGGCCCGGGCTTCGGCTGGAACTCGACAATCGTCGTCCAATCCGCGCGCTCGCGTCCCGTCACGTAGTCGTACTCCGGGTAACGGGCAACCGGAATTCCCTCGTCCTGGTAGGCCTCGCTCGACAAAGCGGCCCGGTTCACCTCGTCGTCCTCCCCTTGCTTCTCACGCTCTCGATCGGGCGAAGAGGTATCATCGTCCTCCCGCTGCGCAAAGCGCACCGATTCGAACAGAAGCTCCGCCTCCTCATGATCCGATGAGTCCGGGTCGTCGAAATCCCACAGCCCCAAATTGTCGTCGCGGTAAGGCGGTTCGACAACATACGTGCGGGGATTGAACTGTACCCGCATCTGTCCGAGGTCGTTGCCCAACAGGCCGCCAATCTCACGGCTGATATGCGGCGACTCCCACTCGTCCTGGCGCTCGAAAAATCTATCGCGCCCCTTGCAAACCCAACCGCTGGCGTCCTCGAAGCCGGGGTCGATAAGGGCGCGCGACAGGCGGGCAAGCAGGATCGGCGCGGTGGACGCCCCCGATGACTGAGCTATGTGAAACGGCAGCCAGAGCCGCCTCAGCCCCGGAAATTCCCGCATCGCGAGATGCTCGACACGGGCGTCCTCGATCAACGAGATGATCGCCACCTGGAGCGGCTTCAAACTGCGCAGTGCAAACTTCTCTCTCGAATACATAAAGTGCGCCGCCACATGGGCCAGGCTGGCACGGAAGACTTCCTCCGCTTGGAGGCCGCGATAGCCCGGAAAAGCCGGCGGCATCAGTATCAGACCGCGATCGAAACTGACCCGCCGGCGTGCATGTTCGGAGGCGCTCGGCGATGGTTCACGGATGGGCACGCGGAGCCGCCAAAGCGCAATGAGATACGCCTTGAGGCGACGCTCCAAATCGGTGAAGCTGACCTCGCCGGATTCGCGCTGTAGCCAACGCTTCGCCTGAGGATCGGCAAACGTAAAGAAGCGCAGGCGACGTTCGGCGTCGCCGCCGGCGGAGCGCACGCCGGCGAGCACCCATGCCTCGAAACGAGAGACATTGAGTTCGGCGAGGAGCCTGTCCATTTTCTCAAGAACGGAGACCACCGACTCGGGCGCCAAGGCCGCAAATCTTTCGATAACACCCAGCCACGATCGAAAGAGCCGTTCGTTGCGCAACCGCTCCGCCGCCTTGAGCGCCGCCCAGGGCAATAGCTCGCCAGCCTTGCGTTTTGCCTTGATGGTTACGGTGGAGATCCGCTCGACCAGGTCAATGGAAATCTCCGGGCCTAGGATCTCGGCTATCGCCGGCGAGGCGCGGGTATAGGCCGTAACGACGGCGTCGCCGTAACCGTATTGCTCCAATTTACGGCAGGCCCTGAGCCATCGGGCCGCCATGTCTTCGGGGAAAGCGCGACGCGCGGCCGGGGTCAGGAGCCGATCCTCACTCCTCTCCCCGTCTGGGGAGATCATTTTCAAGAAGCCTGCGGATTGCGTTGTCATCATACCCCGGCGAATTTATACCCCCCTGGGGTGATGGGCGCCTATCACCGCAGGGGTGGTATTATGCACATGCGGCGATCGCCGATGTTAGCGCATCACGCATATCCGGGTCGTCGGTGATCGGCAGGACAAGAGCAACCTGGCAGGCTTCGCCGAGCGGGATGCCGCGCACGATCAGCTGACCGGCATGAATCAGCATCCGTGTCGACGCTCCTTCGTCCAGCCCATGTCCCTTGAGGTTGCGGGAGCGCAACGCAATGTTGACGAGCTGGGCCGCCGCCTTTTTGTCGACGCCCGATTCGTGGGCAACGATCTCACCCTCAATATCCGTGGGCGGGTAGCCGAAGTCGATGGCCCCGAAACGCTGCTTGGTCGATTCCTTAAGGTCCTTCAGAACGCTCTGGTATCCCGGGTTGTATGAAATAACGATTTGTAAGTCGCGATGCGCCTTGATGACTTCGTTCTTTTTCTCAAGCGGCAGAATGCGGCGATCATCGGTGAGCGAGTGGATCACCACGGTGGTGTCCTGGCGAGCCTCGACGATCTCGTCGAGATAACAGATTCCGCCATAGCGGGTAGCAAGCGTCAGCGGCCCATCGTTCCATACGGTTCCTTCGGCATCGAGCAGGAATCGGCCCACCAGATCAGAGGCCGTCATATCCTCGTGGCAGGAAACGGTAAGCAGCGGCTTGCCCAGTTTCCAGGCCATGTATTCGATGAAGCGCGTCTTGCCGGACCCGGTCGGCCCCTTAAGCATCATCGGCATGCGATCGGCAAAGGCCGCTTCAAACAGAGTAATCTCGTTGCCGATCGCGCGGTAATAAGGCTCTTGATCGATCCGGTATTCGTCCAGGTTCATGCGATGACGCTCGATTAGGGGTTGGGTAGTCGCGCCGCCGGGAGCCCGCCACATGGCTTTCACGCCAGGGGGGAGCGCCTCTGGTCAGGGCCGGATGAACAGAGGCGGGGCGGGATGTGCGCCCACGCCTCTGGTTCAACGTGCTTAGCGGTGCGCCGCGGTCTTCTGGTTGGGGATCCCTTCCATCGGACATTCATCGGTGCCGACGGTCTCGCGTGTGATGGCCTCGACCATTTCGCGGGTGCCCTCGGGATCGGTGATCCATTTCTTATAGAAATCGAAGGGACAAACAGCCTCGCCTTTCGAGTCTTCGCCGGAATTGATCTGGCCCGTGTAGCCCCGGTGCAGCAGCTTGAACAGGTGATTCTCGGACTGCATGTTGCGGCGCGCATCGCGGATCAACGAGGTGGACAAGGCGGCGTATTGAATGCCGTTCTCCTCCTCGGCGCATTCGCCGAGCGTCCGGCCATCGAAACCGATAAGCGCCGAGTGGCCGAAATACGAGTAAACACCGTCGAAGCCGGACGCGTTCGCCACCGCCACATAGACGTTGTTGCTCCAGGCCATGGCCTTGGCCATGATTATCTGCTGCTCCTTGGCCGGGTACATGTAACCTTGGCAGCGGACGATCAGTTCGGCGCCTTTCATGGCGCAATCGCGCCAGATTTCAGGATAATTTCCGTCATCGCAGATGATAAGGCTGATCTTCAGGCCTTTCGGTCCCTCGCAAACATAGGTGCAGTTGCCCGGATACCAGCCCTCGATCGGCACCCAAGGCATGATCTTGCGGTACTTTTGGACAATTTCCCCCTTGTCGCTTATCAGGATCAGCGTGTTGTAAGGCGCCTTGTTCGGGTGCTCCTCATGACGCTCGCCGGTCAGGGAGAATACGCCCCAAACCTTGTTTCTGATGCATGCCTCGGCGAAAATCTCGGTCTCTTCGCCCGGACAGGTCGAGGCCGTTTCGTACATTTCCTTCTGGTCATACATGATCCCGTGGGTGCTGTACTCAGGGAAAATGACGAGATCCATGCCGGGTAGACCGATCTTCATGCCGTCGATCATACTGGTGATGTTTCGCACGCTCGCGAGCACATCTTCTCTGGTGTGGAGGCGCGGCATCTTGAAATTGACGACCGCGACGCCAACCGTGTCGTTACTACTCGATATATCACCGTGGTACATGACATACTCCAAGTTGGTTGATAGGCTCTTTGAACGTCACCGCCATGCGCCTATCTAGTCGGCCACATGCCGGTGAACGAGGTCGTCCGACAGTTCGCTGCCGGATCCGTGTGCCGCGACGGCGCCCCGATCCATAAGTTACGAACCTATGGGAGGCACATCGGGCGAACTCGACGTTTTGCTCAACCAGCACAACGGTCATGCCGTGCTTGCCGTTGAAGAATTCCTTGAGGCTGGGAAACAGTTCGAACAGCAACTTGTTGGTTTCGCTGTTTCGGTCCAGCATCGCCTCGATTCCTTCTGATCGGGGGCGGGCCATGGAATTTATCGAGATGTCCATTAGATGGTCATGTACTTCGCGACAACATCGTCCGACAACTCATCGATGTCGCCACTCGTCACGACTTGCCCCTTTTCCATCATCACGAACGCATGCGCGGCCGAGCGAGCGAATTCAAGGTTCTGTTCAACGAGAATTATGGTCAATTGGAGCTTCTTGTTGAGCAACTCGATTGTCTCTTCGATTTGCTCGACGATATTTGGCTGAATTCCCTCGGTGGGCTCGTCGAGCAAGAGCAGACTCGGCTCGGCGGCGAGCGCGCGGGCGATAGAGAGCTGCTGTTGCTGCCCGCCGGAGAGAAGCCCGCCGGGGCGGTCCAGATTTTCCATCAGATAGGGGAAAATTTCGGGCACCACATCCGGAATGCTGGAGGGTCCGTTTCGGCGGGCGAACCCGCCCATGAGAATGTTCTCCCGGACCGTGAAATCGGGGATTATTTCGCGCCCCTGCGGGGCGTAACCAATACCCATGCGCGCCCGCCTAAAAGTCGGATTCCCGCTAATCTCCTCACCATTGAGCTTGATGCTACCGGTTGAAGAGTCGGTTAGCCCGAGGATGGTCTTCAAAAGGGTCGTTTTACCGACACCATTTCGGCCGATGACCGTAAGGATGGTTCCTTTTTCGACCTTGAAACTGAGGTCGTGCAGGATATGGCTTCCGCCATAAAAACTGTTGAGGCGAAATAGTTCCAACATCAGCCGATACCGCCTCTGCCCAGATAGACATCCTTCACGGCTCGATTATTCTCGATTTCCTGGATATTCCCCTCGGCGAGGACCTTGCCGAGGTGCATGACGGTGATCGTCTCGGCAATCTCGCGCACGAACGCCATGTCGTGCTCGACTACGATGAGCGTGTGATGCCCTTTCAAATCATTGATAATGTGCGATGTTTTTAAAGTCTCCTGAACCGTCATTCCGGCCGAGGGTTCATCCAAAAGGATGATTTTCGGATTCTGAACCAACACCATGCCGAGCTCAAGCCACTGGGTTTCGCCGTGCGAAAGAGTACCCGCCCGGTCACCTTCTTTATCGAGAAGGTTAACCAGATCAATGACTTCCTCAATTCTCTTCGAGGAAATCTTCTTGTGCCGCGGACCCACATTCATGAGAACCCCACGATACTGGAACCCCGCCACCTCGAAATTTTCCCGAACTGTGAGTTCTCGGAACACGGTCGGAATTTGGAATTTGCGGCCAACCCCTTCGCGGGCGATTTTATGCTCTTGCCAATTCGTAATGTCTTTGTCGTGAAGGAATATCTTACCCTCGGTTGATTTCGTCTTGCCGCTGATCAGATCCATCAATGTGGTCTTGCCGGCCCCATTGGCCCCCAGCAATACGCGCAGTTCGCCGTCCTCTACGGTCATGCTGAACCTATCGACAGCCTTGAAGCCACTGAAGTCAACACCGATACCGTCAATGGTTAACGCTTCCATGACGCTCCTAACTCTCCAGCAGGAGCTTCCTGTTTGGATTTTTGCCTCACCGTTTTACGGCCGCCAAGCAACCGGTCCGTGATGTCGCTCGCCAAGCCCGCCAACCCTCTGGGAAGGAACAGTACGACGAGCACAAACAGTAATCCGATAATCGCCTGCCATGCCTCGACGAATATTTTGGTCTCGCTCACCGTGGCTTCAATAACATTGATCAGTATGGCGCCGATGCAGGCGCCCAAAAGAGACGACCGCCCTCCCACGGCGGCCCAAACCACCATGGTGATACTGAAGGTAAGGTCCATGAAGGTCGGCGAGGCGAACTCGGCCGCGATCACATAAAGCATGCCGGCAAAGCCCGCGATCAGGGCGGATACGCAGAAGAAGAATATTTGATAGGACGATACGTCGAAGCCGAGATACCGGGCCCGGTTGGGGTCGTCGCGCACCGATTGCAAGACCAGACCGGCACGGGTGCTGACCAGCCAGCGCGTCGCGATCAGAACCACGGCAAGCGACACCGCAACCAGATAATAAGTCTGGACCAAATAGGGGTCGAATTCGAACCCGCTGATGGTGAACCATCCCAGATCCGTCAGGCCATTGAAACCGTTGGTCAAAGGTTGGGCGTCAATCATCAAGAGGCGGAAAAGAAGAACCGTCGCGAGAGTGATGATGGCCACAAACACGCCTGAAATTCGCTTGCGAAAGATGATGTTCCCCAGAATGAAGGCCAGGGCCACGGGGAGGACGAGCCCCATGAGGATGCCGAACCATTGCGCCTGAAACGGTATCCACAGAAAAGAAACCTTGGTTATACAGCAAAGGTCGGTCAGCGAACCCGGCTCGGCGTTCCACAGCATGAAATCCGGCACCGGCGTATCCGAACCCTGTTGAAGGCTGGTTGGACTGGCGAGCTTCAGCGACGCGGCCAGCATATAAGCACCGGCGCCGAAAAAGAGTCCCTGGCCTAAATTCAGGATGCCCGCATAGCCCCAGCACAAAGAGATCGCGACACCCAGCATGCCATACACCAGGTACTTAGCGATACGGTTGAGCCAGAATATTTCCAGGAACAAAGGCATCATGAATATAATCGCAATGAAAATGGCGTAGGCCAAGAACTCGAGTTTTCTCTTGGTCGTCATCTCTTAGCGCCCCTTGAAATTAAACAGCCCTTTGGGGCGCCAGGCAATGATCAGAATGACCGCGCCGAAAACCATGGCGCGGGCAAGGATGTCGTTAGAGTATATCGCGAAAAATCCGTTAAGCTGCCCCAAAAAACCCGCGGCCACCACCGAACCCAACAGACTTCCAACGCCGCCAACCACGACAACCATGAAGCCATCGACCACCATCGGCGTGCCCATGCCGGGGCTCACGGTCTTGAACCCGGAAATCATCACACCCGCCACCCCGGCCAGCCCGGACCCGTAGGCGAAGGTCAACGCGTTGACCCGCTTGACGTCAATTCCACAAGCCGCCGCCATATCGGGATTGCGTATGATGGCCCGCACCTGGGTGCCGAACGTCGTCCGGTACAACAACAGCCAAGTCAAGGCAACCAGAGCAAATGTCAAAAGAATGATGAACGTACGGTACGGCTGAATGACGATGCTGCCCACCTCGATGGTTTCACGAAGGATCGTGGGCACGTCCACTCTTTGCAGGCCAACGCCAAGGCCCTCGATATGAATGTCGAAGAACGTCAGACCGAACTCCAGCCGAACCGCCTGCTGGACCAGGATTCCCACGCCCCAGGTTGCCAATAGGGTGTCGAGCAGGCGACCGTACAGATTCCGAACGACCAGCCGTTCGATGACCAGTCCGACCAGGGCGGCCATGAGAAAAGCCGCAGGTATGGCATAGAATATATTCAGCCCGAAATGGATTCTGACCATCACGGCGGTGTAGGCCCCGACCATGACCAGCTCGCCGTGCGCCATGTTGATCACACCCATGGCGCCGTATGTAATTGTCAGACCGAGTGCGATGAGAAGAAGGATCGAACCGACGCTTAATCCTATAAAAATGGTCTCAAGCATTGTGAGCCCAGCCCTGTATTGCTCGGTTTCTTAGGCATACCGGCCGGGGGCTGCTACCCTCCGGCCGGTATGCATTTTATTGGTTAGAGCTTACTGGTGTCGAGTCCGCCTTCCTTGCAGAAAAGGTTGCTGTCGGTCTCGCCGTAGGCGACGTATGGCAGCGGTATGATCGGCGCCGGATACTCGTCAACGATCACCCCTTGCCCCTTCGAATCCCACTGGGCGATTCGCGGCGTAAGCCAGACATGCAGATTTTCGGGCTCGATTTTGACGTGGCCGTTGGGGGCGTCGAACTCCTGCCCCTTCACGGCTTCACGGATCGCCGCCGGCGTCGCTTCGCCGGCTTTTTCCACGGCCTGCGCCCACAGGAAGACCTGGAAATACGAACTTTCCAGCGCGTGATGGGTCACCGCCTTGGGATCGTTGACGAACTTGCGGTAGCGTTCGATGAACGAATTGTTTGCATCCGTATCGATGGCCTGGAAGTAGGGGAACGAGGTGAAGCTGCCCGCCGCGTATTCAGCCCCCATGGCCGCAATCTCGATCTCGGACGTAACCGTCGCACAGATCGGTAGGTTATCGTGTTTGAGGCCCTGGTTCCCGAACTCGCGGTAGAAGGCAACGACCGAGTCGCCGACCACGTTGGAAAGAACCGCGTCGCAGCCACTGTCCTTAATCTTCTTGACCATGGCGCCCCACTCGGAGTGGCCCAGTTCAAGATATTCGTCGGCAAGCCACTCGGCGCCCGCTTGCTCGACCAGGATTTTGCAGACCTTGGCCATCTCGCGCGGGTAGATATAGTTCGACCCGACGATGAAAAACTTCTTTTTATTAAGGTTCTTGATGATCCAGGGGATGTAGTTGCTGAGCTGCTGGTTGGGAACGGCGCCAGTATAGACGACGTTCTTCGAGCATTCAAATCCTTCATAGTAAGTCGGATAGAAGTAAAGGTTCTTGCGCTTCTCGAAGACCGGCAACACGGCTTTGCGGCTGGCCGACGTGTAGGATCCGAATACGGTGGGAACTCGGTCTTGAATGACCAGCTTGTTGGCTTTTTCGTTGTAGGTTTTGGCATCGCTTGCGCCGTCTTCGACGATCGGCGCGATTTGCTTGCCAATCACGCCGCCCTTGGCGTTGATTTCCGCGATCGCCATGAGGGTCGCATCGGCAAGCGATTTCTCGATGATCGACAAGCCGCCGGTCAGCGAAAAGAGGACCCCGACCTCGATCTCGCCGCCCGCGGCAAAGGCCAACGAACCGCCCTTGATCCAAATGTGCGGGAAACCTGTCGCCGCAACCGCGCCGACGGCCACTGTTCCCTTGATGAATTTTCTCCGTCCCAATTTCATATTTGCCTCCTTGAGTTTATTTTGAACACAAAAAACCCCAGCGTCACCCGCCGTAGCGGTCACACTGGGGCATCATTGCCATTCAAATTTTCCAGCGGCTTCATTGCCGCCCCCGCCAGCGATCATTCGCCAAGCATCAAGACTCCCACCTCGTTCGGAAAAGACGCTACCCGAGTAGTTCCTGAGAGTCAACGATCACATTGGCGAGGGTGCCGATCGTCACCCGGCGTTCCATGGCATGGCGTCGGAGATAGTGGTAGGCCTCTTCCTCGCTGATGCTCCGGCTCTGCATGAGAATCGCCTTGGCGCGTTCGACGCTGCGCATGGTGCGAATGTTATCGTCCAGTTTGTCGACCCGGCTCCGCAGCCGGCGCTCGTACAGAAAATGGCTGCGTGCGAGGAACAGACTGGCAAGGACGGCCTGCGCCGTAACCGGCTGATGAATGACAGCATGAGGGGCGCAGTTGTGCAATACCTTGAGATCAAGCGACCGCATCGGTGCTGTGACAACCACGAGCGTTGCATCGGGCTTCCCGGGAAGCCAGGGCAGGCGCTGGGGCAGATCATTGACCAGATCGCAATAGACCACATCGAAGGAAGCCGGAATCAATTCCGGCATCGGCCATATATGCTGCACGTGGGCGCGGGTTCGCTGGAGTTCGCGCACCAATTGTTCGCCCGCTTCATCGCACGCCGTGACAACCGCGATCTCGAGATCGCGGAATTCTCGATGAAAGCTATGATCGGCGCTCGTATTTCGCTGCGTAATACTTGGCACGGCGTCCGCCGAGCCGGGATCGAGCGATTGTTCGTCGCGCACCTGTGGCGCATCCGATGTCATTTTATGCATGGGTTGGTTATTATTGGGCATCATACGAAATCTGTTGATCCAAAGGCGACGCTTCGACCATATCCGATAAGATAGGGATCAGCGGTTACAGTTGTCGGCGACTCGTAGAGCAAATCAAACTCACCCTGTCGATTGGCCTTGCCGATTCGCGTCCATAGATTGGTGTGGCCGCATGATGGATTGATCGACACCTTGCCCTGTGGCGCATCGAGTTCGGTGCCGAGAACGCTGGGACGGAGAATGTCCGTGTCCATGGAGTTTGTCCACTCCAGCGCCTTGGCGAACATGTGCACTTGGAAATACGCTGCCTCGAGGCACATGTTGGTGTCTTGATCGTCGCCGTAGCGTTTCTTGTACCGTTTGACGAAGCTCAAGTTGCGTTCGCTGCCTATGCCCTGGAAATAGGATGCTGCGGTGATGTGCCCCTCGCCGACATCGAAGCCCATGGCGTGAATTTCGGCTTCCGTGGTCGTCAGACTCGCGATCGGCATGGTTTTCGGGTCGAGGTGCCGGTCGGCATAGGTTTGGTACAAATAGGTCGTCGCATCGCCGACCACGGTCGAAAATATAACGTCCGGCATGGTGGTCTCTATTTCATGCATCACGGAGAGAAAATCGCTGCGTTTGGCGCGCAGGTCGAGATACCGTTCGCCCACGATCTGGCCGCCATTGTGACGTACCAGTTCGCGCATGATGCGATTGGTTTCGCGTGGAAAGACGTAGTTTGAACCGACTAAATAGAACCGATTGCCATAGTGTTCCATCAGGAAGCGGCACAGTTCGACACTGTTCTGATTCGGCGCCGCGCCGGTGTATATCACGTTGGGAGAATACTCGAACCCTTCGTATAGGGTGGGATACCATAGCAGGCCGTTCAAGCGCTCGACAACCGGCAACACCGACTTCCGGCTAATCGACGTGTAGCAGCCGAAAATCGTCGTGATGCCGTCCTCGACCATCAACTTCTTGGCGTATCGCCCGTATGCCATGGCTTCCGAAGCCGGGTCGTATAACACGGGTTCGATGGGACGGCCGTATATGCCGCCAGCATCATTGACCTCGTCGATGGCAGTTAACGTGCCGCGCAACTGGGTTTCCTCGATAACCGCCATGAAGCCGCTGCTTGAAAACAACACGCCAACCCGCCAGGGTTCTGAGGTCGTGCTATCGTGCACCAAGGAATCACCTCCCACTTTGGTGAATCATCGTCACGGGGCCGTTTCGCGCCACGCACGCGCGCTGGAATCACCAAGCCAATATTGCACTTACTCTCCAGCTAACCATCACAAAAAAGCAGGCGTGGATGTTACGCGAACTTGGCGTTGAGTCAAATTTCCCCGGGCGACTCGTGTCAGCAACGTCCGAAGTTGTCCGCCTTGCAGTGATGATGCAGGCGTTATCACGTATGGACGCCCCCGGTGTTGCCTTGCCCCTTGGAGCCGACCTTCTACGGTACGACCCGGTCGCCTCCATGAGCCTGTAAATCGGCCAGATCTTCTCTCTATGTTCCAATTGGGACAAGCCCGCAGCCGCCAAGTGGTCC
>SMVA01242534.1_pt1 | contig 14687 bp, 19 predicted proteins | sample 2456451 | NCBI WGS metagenome assembly SMVA01 (sample SAMN11095933, study PRJNA526329) | marine sediment metagenome | biome: Marine sediment; feature: Surficial sediment; material: Deep marine sediment; isolation source: Hadal surficial sediment | place: Pacific Ocean | collected 2014-05 | depth...
CATTAGTTAAAATTCCATCATCAACTTCGATTTCCACAGAAGTTGAGTTTACAAAACTTTCCGAGCCTGCAAGTTGTCTACAGTTGGTGTCAGTAAAAAGAAAAACTGATGCTCCGATGGTTATATTGCTGACGACAACAAAGGGATTTAAGCTGGCACCAGTATTTATCGGGACATCTATAAAAAGTTCTGTTTGGCCCGTTTGAAATGAATAGCTGGCCGAGGAAGTTGAGCAGTCAGAAGACTGTCCATCTCTTGAGGTGGTTTTGCTGTAATAGGTGTATATGCCATCCGCAGTCAGGGGCAGGGAGGTTACGTAGGCGGAAGTATTGTTTTGTGCTACCACTGAGCCCTTTAAGGTTTCTTCGCTGCAAGTACTGCTCAAATAAATAGCTATTGTATTTCCAATTTGAAAATTGCCCTCAATTAAAAATCTAGGAGTAGGGTCGCTTGAAGGCGAGGTGGTTAAGGTCAGCATGTTTTGTGGTGCCCGCAACCCCTGCGTTGCTCCTTGCATGCTAACGGAATCTAGCGAAGGCCTACAACTTAGGAGTAGCGCAAATAGAAAATATAAAGCAATTTTTAGTCTGTCCATTTTGGTCCGAAATCCGTTTCAGGTACTGAATATCTTTCGGAAATATGGAGGGGAAGTTAAAGAAAATTGCTTTATTTAAGGAAGGGTAAACCCTTCCTTAAAAGTATTTATCTCAAGAATTGTTCAAGCTCTAGAGAGGCATCACTCTTTTCATCACGATATTTAACAATTAAAGCGCAATTAAGGGATAATCCCTGAGCGTGGGCCCATTCATTTTCTTTTTTAACAGGCCTGGTTCCAGGTATAACCACGGCATTTTCCGGAATGGCCTCACCTTTTTCGAGCACGCGTTTATTAACCAGGTCATAAATAGGCACAGACTTGGATAAAACCACTCCGGGAGCAATAACGGCCCTTTTTCCCACTAGGATGCCTTCAACTAAAATGGATCCAGCGCCAATAAAAGCATCGTCTTCAATAATTACCGGCCGCTCGCCAATGGGTTCTAACACACCACCGATTTGTACACCGGCACTAAGGTGAACATTTTTTCCAATTTGGGCACAGGAGCCAACTAAAGAGTTGCTATCCACCATGGATCCCTCTCCCACATAAGCGCCAATATTAATGTAGGACGGAGGCATGATGATAACCCCAGAGGAGACATAGGCACCTTTTCTGACGGAACTTCCCCCTGGGACAAGGCGAATATTATTTTCTGCTGTGAATTTTTGGGGTAAAAGATTGTGCTTGTCCACAAAACCTTCCCACTCTATCAATTTTCCCGCTTTAAAGGCATCCAAGATTGCGCGTTTTACATCCAAGTTAACTTTCCATTCACCGTTTTCCTTGTAGGCCGCTCTTAGGTTTCCTTTTTCAAGCTCCTCTAAAGTGTTTTCCCAGTTCATAGTTCTTTTTCTCCTGTACTAAGGTTGCTTACCTTTTCATGGGCCCAATTTAATTTGCTTTGGTCAAAACTTTCCAAATGACTGAGTGGTGCCCGAAGATGAGGGAATTTAATTTTTCCCTTTAAATTTAGTAATGCTTTTGCCGGGATGGGGTTGGAAACTAAAAAAAGTGTATCACAACATTCCTTCCAGGTTTTTATATCAAATGGTGTTTTTTCCAAACACCATTTGGTGATTTGATGAGTTTTAAAAGGCCACACATTGGAGGCCACAGAGATGAGCCCATAAGCACCGTGGGGAGCAAAGTCCGGTAACATTCCATCATCTCCACTGTAGATTTTTGCATTGGGGGCCGCCTCACGGTATTTTTTAAATTCCTCAACGGAACCAGAGGCCTCTTTGATGCCCCAGAAATTGGGGTGGGAGCTTAGCTCGGCAACGGTATCAAGGCTAAGAGATGTACCAGTTCTAGAGGGGACATTATATAAGATAACCGGTTTTGTACTCATATCCATTAAGGATTTAAACCAATGAGTCTGACCTATGGTTCCTGGTTTTGCGTAAAGGGGGGTGACTAACAAGTAGCAATCAAGAGGAAGGGTTTCCAGGTGTTTGATCCACTCCTTAGTTTTTTTAAGATTAACCCCACCCACACCGGCCATTAACGGAACATCAAGGGACTGATTACAAACAAAGTTTAGAATTTCTTTTTTTTCATTTTCATCCAAGTTTAACGATTCCCCCGTGCTTCCAAGAATTAAAATTCCATTTCCCGCTTTGTTTTGCTCATCTAGGAGAGTTTGAAGCGATGGGTAGTCTACTTCACCATTTTCCAGCATAGGCGTAACTAGTGCCGTCCACAGAGGGAATAGAGATAGATCTTTCACTTAAGTATCCTTTGTAAAATCAGTTCCTGAAAATCAATTAAACCATAAGGCAATTTTTCTTTTAATACTTTCTCGGCCGCCCATAAGGCCCCCTGGGCAAATATTTTTCGATCAGTTGCCTTATGCTGGATGGAGATTTCCTCAAAAGGGGTTGATAAGTCCAAGCTGTGGGTACCTACTTCATCTCCCATACGCGTGCTAGTTATAGGAACCTTTAGGCCTAGCCATTTTTCCCAGGATAAGGCCGTTCCACTAGGTGCATCTTTTTTATCAGTATGATGTATTTCACTTAGTTTTAAGGAGTAGTCATCAAAAAGAGAGTCGCATTTTCCAACTACCGCTAGCATCCCTTTTATGATGGCCATCCCAAGACTAAAGTTAGAGGCCGCTACCCAAGTAAGTTTTTCATTTTTTAATTTTTGATCAAGATCTTTTGGCCAGTCAAAACCAGTACTGCCGGTGATCACTGGAATTTTACTCTCCATAAGTAGAGGGAGGTAACTTTCAAAAGGTTTTCCAGGTAAAAAGGATATGATGACATCGTGGTTTTTAAGTGTTTGTAAGGTAGGGGGGTTGCTGCGGTCAAAAACCGTAATATTGTCTGAGCTTAGCTCTAAGACCCTTCCTCCTGTTTTTCCCTTGCCAAGTAATGCGATGTTTTTCATAGGGCGTGATTCTCCCTGAGTTTGGCCCTATTTGTCTACATACTTACTTCGTATATTCCTAATTTTGTCTAACCTAATTAATAGTAACTAGTAAAGAAGGCAATTCTGCGGGGCCTAGCGAGGAAGCAGGGTAGGCCCATCGCATTATACTAATATGACTGTACTTCTAGTAAGTAAAAAACAATTTTGTGAAATCCCAGTTTTCATTATAATGGGAGTACTAATCACATTTATCCCAAGGAGGGGGTATGAAGAAACTTTTACTATTTTCATTAATAGCACCCTTGTTATTTGTTTATGCAAATATTGAGGAAGAACAAGGAAACAAGTCACTTCACCACGATCGCTATACCGGAATTCTTTATTCAGATGAGGGCGGTGGGTGTATCCCCGGAGGTGGTGGCGGCAGCGGCGGTGACCCTACTGATCCACCCATTCCGCCTGTGCCACCAAAAAGTTATTCCATGGCCGGTGGTAAGTTAGGTATCATCGCATTTAATAGGAAGAAAAATGGGCGTAAAATTAAATATCATATGAGGACAAAAGGTGTTGAGGGAATTACCGGAGTCCACCTTCACTGTAGAGACATCGCTGGTAACGATGCTGGTGTGGGCGTCACCTTGAAAAAAACCGGTTGGTTTGATCACGGTTGGGAAGATGCCACCGGTTATATTAAATCTCCAGATGAAGATAATCCCTGTGATTGGTCAAGTTTGGATGATATTCACAAATCAATTGAAAATGGAGAGGCCTTTATCAGGGTAAAAACTACAGGAAATCCCGACGGCGAGCTTAGCGGTGATCTTCAATGCATTGGTTTTTATAATACAGACTGGTTTTAATGGAGAGATACTTTCTGGCCGCTTTTGGCCTAGTTTGGGCGCTTTTCATTATTCTTTCAAGGACAGGGGTGATTCCCCTGTTTTCAGATCGAGGGAATGAAATAATTTGGGGCCTCATTTTGGCCCCAATTTTTTGTTTGTTTTTCGTGGTTTATTATTACTTTAAAAGAGATGAATTTTAATTAATCTTTAAATTGCAATAAAGACTGGCCTTTTTTAGTCTTATTTTAGCGCTTCTTGTGCTGGAGTAATGGAATTCTTTTTCACTTTTGGCCTGTTTTCTAAAAGGCCCCTTCTTCTTTTTTAAAGAAAGACCTAGGCGCACTTCTTCTCTTTTGAAGTCATAAATAGCGAAAACGCTGGCATTATGCTTTTTAAAGGCCATTTCGCCATACTTTTTGCTTTGACCTTTGAAGGATAAGGGAACTGTAAAAGTTTTGGTTTTGTTTTTTACTCTCATGGTACAAGAGGTAGAAATATCTTTATCAAGATAGAAATAAGAAAATTCTTTATCTAGTCTTTCATTATCTCTAAGATTGAATTCCACAAGTATCCAGTTTTTTCCTTTTTTAGGCCGGAAAGTATAGCTAAAATTATTGTCCCAATTTTTAAGCTTGGATGAATCTAGATTATTATTTTTGAAAAAGAATTGCACAGATTTAAGCTGTTTTAAATTCCCAGCAGCAGTCTTTAAAGAGATAGAGACCTTTCCCCCTGAGAGCTTGTTAACCCATAGACCTACATCATTTAATTTAAAGCGCGTGTATTTTGTAGGATATACTGAGTTAATACCATTTATATCCCCTTGAGTAAGGTATTCTCTATTTTGTCTGAAGGTAGCACCGTTTTTTCGGGTCATGGTTGGACGGTTGTTACTACTAAAGGCAAAGGAACCATAATGCATAATAGAGTCAAAGTTATAGGTCCCGTGCCTTGAGCCTCTTACTTTGTTGAAGTTATGCCGGTGAGAAGATGCAACATTTTTTAGATTTATATTTATGTATTGGTCCCGATCTTCTCTAGATTGTTCATGCTCAATTCCTGAGGCATGAAATATTTCATGGGCCACGGTTATTTTTCCCCAACATCCACGGGCCAGGTTTATTTCTTGTCTGCCTCCCTGTTTTCCAACATAACTAAAACAACCCTTATGTCGACTAGTAAAGGTGATGTAGCTTTTGTCCTTGGAGGTTCTTTTTTTGAAAACTAGGTTGGTCTTTTTTGATAATAATGCAATCCCTCTTTTTACGGCATTTCTTAAATTGTTGTAGCTTTTATCGGAAGAAGATATCTCCCAGGGGATAATCCCGTTTTTCCATTTTCTTTTACCTCGATTGGGAGCAGATTTATCGCTCAACTTTTTTATAGCAATATCACCTTCAACAATGACAAAATCCTTTTCCCTGGCATAAAGCGATGTACTTAAAAGTAACGCTAATGATAAAAAAACCTTCATAGTTGTTTACCTCTTTAAAAATTAGCAACAACCTTTTCATAGTTGATTTGTAAGTCAATTTGCATTCTGTCTTAAGATTGATAAAATAAAATTTATTTTGTTCTGCGTTTTTCGCAGACATTAATAAATAAAAGTAATGATTAGTCGATAGGTGTCTAGAGGTGTGCAATATGAAGAAAATAGCTTTTATCCTAATTTTATTTAGTTTGGGCCTTGGAGATGCATTTGCTCAAGGGTCTTTGTCCTTTGGTGATGAAGACCAAGGTTATGGCGGCGATCAGGGTTATGGTGATCAGGGTCAGCAGGGACAAAAAAAAGGCGGGACAGGATTAGAGCGAAAAAACCTCAGTGACTCAATGAAGGTTGATCATGGTGACCTTACCACATCAGAAAAATGTAAAACAATATGTAATATGAGCTTTTCAACTTGCTATCGCATGAAATCTGACAGAGGCCAATGCTATAAAGAACAACAGGAATGCCTAGGAAAATGTGGTGGAGACCAAGAGGCCGGATTTGGTGAGGATCCCTCTGGCGGTGGTGGAGAATACGGATTCTAAATTTTTCCTTTACGAAATCAACTAAATTTTGGAAACTGCGTGCATGATGAAGTTAGGTATCATCGGTTGGCGCGGCATGGTAGGATCGGTTCTTTTAGACCGGTTAAATGAGTGTGGTGACCTAGATATATTCAATACAACGCTATTTTCCACCTCTCAAACAGGTAGAGGGCCTTTAGGGGAGCTAAAAAGCTCTTTTGACTATGATGCTCTTGCTTCCATGGATATTATTATTTCTTGTCAGGGGAGTGAGTACACTAAGGAAGTGCATCCACTGCTTAGAGGAAAAGGATGGAACGGCCATTGGATCGACGCATCATCACATCTTCGTACGATGAAAGATGTTCCAATTATTTTAGATCCTATTAATCGAAAGGACATTGATGCTGCTTTAAAAAATAATCAAAAAGATTTTGTCGGTGGCAACTGTACTGTTTCTCTGATGATGTTGGCACTAGGAGGTCTTTTTTCTAGAGATTTAGTTGAATGGGTCAGTTGCGTGACCTACCAGGCGGCATCAGGAGCTGGATCTGCTCAACTTAGAGAATTGTTTTCCCAAATTGCTCATTTAAAAGAGATGGATCTTTCTGGAGATATTTTAAAGCTCGAAAAGGAAGTTACTGGAGCACTTTCACATTCAAGTTTTCCTATAGAATCACTTCAACATCCTTTAGTAGGAAACCTTCTTCCATGGATTGATAGCGAAGTAGAAGATGGGATGAGTAAAGAAGAATGGAAAGGTGCATTTGAAACCGCTAAAATTTTAGGTAAATATATACCGGTGGAAAGTTTATGTGTACGGGTTGGCGCCTTTCGGTGCCATTCACAGGCACTGACAATTAAATTAAAAGAAGACCTCCCCTTAGATGAATTTGAAAATTTAATAAATTCTCATAATGAGTGGGCAAGAGTTATACCAAATAATAAGGCAGATACCTTAAAGCACCTCACTCCAGTGGCCGTCTCGGGGACCCTGTCCATACCTGTGGGAAGAGTTCGTAAATTATCCTTTGGGCCTGGTCATTATAGCTTGTTTACTGTGGGCGATCAGTTGCTTTGGGGAGCGGCCGAGCCTTTGAGAAGAATGGCACGAATAATTCTAGATTTTAAAAACCAAGGCCTAAGGAGGGACTATGAGCTTAGCAGATCTCCCTGATCATCGTAGTGGGACCAACTATCAGCAAAAGTGTATCTACTTATTAAATATGATTAGGTATAAAAACAAAGAAATGTACAAAAAGCTTAGGAAAGAGTTCGAAATGGAGGTGACCGTGGATGAAACCTTTGAATTCTATAAAAAGCTTCAACTCGAAATTAAGAAGTAATTATTACCATCAATCTTGGGCCAAACTTTCAAATATGGTAAATTGAACCCATAAATTGGAGGCATAAAATGAAACTTTTACTAGTAATTTCAATACTTTTTACATCATCACTTTTTGCATCAGGCGATCTCTATGAGGATTGTTTAGATAAGGTTTACTCTATCCACCATGTACAGGTTCAAGAGGCACAAGAGACCCTTAGAAGGGAAACTGAGGAGTGTTATCGCTATCCTATGGGTGAGAGATACCACCAGTGTCAGGGCAAGGCCCAAAGCAAATATGAAGATGCTATCGATAGTGCCGAATCTAGGTTAAAACAGAGCAAAAAATCTTGTCTGAAATTCCCTTGGATTTAAATGAATCCTGATGGTTTACTCTTTGTTAGTTACTTGAAAATTGAGGTAGGAAATATGGCAAAAGTTCTATTTGGTGCGGGGTGTTTCTGGGGTGTTGAAGAGGCCTTTAAAAAACTGGAAGGTGTCGTTGAGACCAAGGCCGGTTACTCAGGGGGGACTTATCCTAATCCAACCTATGATGATATTTGTCGAGGGGATACCGGGCACGCGGAAGTGGTTAAGGTCGTCTATGACCCCGAAATAATCTCTCTTGAGGAGCTTTTAAATTGCTTTTGGGAAATTCATGATCCTACCACCCTAAATCGACAAGGCCCTGATATAGGCCATCAGTATCGCTCTGCTGTATTTTGCTTTAAAGAGGATGATTTAGAGCAGGTGATGAGATCTAAGGAGCGAATAGAGAGCAAACTAGACACCCCGGTGGTAACTGAGGTGATGTTAGTTAAGGATTTTTATGAGGCAGAGGAATATCATCAATGTTATTTCGAAAAGAATAAATAAGATTCGGAGATTCCTAAGCGAAATTAATTAAATTAATCTCTCAGTTGGGCCCTGAATTCTGCAAAATATCTATGATTTCCGCTAAGGCCTTTCCGGAAGATAAAAGAACTTCATAACGTTTCTGTTCTTCATCTGTATGAGAACGGCCCATTATCATAAGATGTCCTTCCTCATTTCTCAGGATATCTTTGGCCTTCTGGAGATGCTCAAGAGCACTCATCTCTCCCTTTGATGTAGTACCAGGGTAGGACATAATCTTTTTTGGCGCTTCTCCATGACAAGCACAAACAAACATTAAAAGAAATAAGATCATTATTTTCACTAAACCTTCCTTTATTAGATTTTAGGTGAACTCTCTATAACCTTGCCGTATAATAATCTTGAATACAACTTAACTAGGCAAGGATAAATGAAATATATCGGTTATTTAAACATTCTGATTTTATTACTTGGTTGTAACAAAATAACCTCTTTATTTGGGCCAAAGATAGGGGGAGAGGACAACCCCATATCAATCTTTTTTCCCCGGCCAATTAGTGGCGATATGGCCCCTGATTTTTCACCTTTAGTTAAATATTTAGAACAACAAACAGGACTTTATTTTAAAATTACCATCCCAAAGTCCATGACTGGAATGGATGATGGATTTTATAATAAAATAATTGATATTGCCCTTGTTCCTCCCCTCAAATATTTGGATTTAAGCAAAGACTATGGTGTCACGGCCAAACTAAAGATTTTAAGATACAATAAAGATTACTATCAAAGTATGTTTATTATTAACAAAGAATTTGAAGATGAAATTAAAGACCTTTCAGATCTTAAGGGAAAAACTATCGCCTTCACTCATCACGATTCCGCCTCGGGATATATCATTCCCCATGAAATTTTATATATAAGAAAGATTGTTCCTAAAGATATTTTATTTGCCTTTTCCCACAAAAATGTCGTCAACTTGGTTTACAAAAAAGAAGTAGAAGCAGGTGTGACTTTTTATCAAGATCCAGGCCCAGGGGGAGAACTTCGGGATGGTAGATTTTTAATTAAAGACAAGTATCCCGATGTCGCCGATCAAATTAAAGTTTTATATGTATCAGGAAAGATCCCCAATGACCCTTTAGTGTTTCGCAAAGAGTTTCCTGAGAAAATAGGAGAGGAATTTCTAAGCACTTTTTCAAGTTTTTTAGAAACTCCTGAAGGCAAAAATATTTTTTCTACCGCCTATAATGTCGAAGGGTTCCTCCCCACTGATGATATCGAATATGATGATCTAAGAATGCTTATGAAGGAATATTTTAAGGACTAATTTCTGCTTTCATTTCTCCTGGTTTATTAAGATAAATTAAGTTGTCACTCGGCCAGATTACCAGGCCTTGCTTTACTCCATCCACCAAGTGTTCAAACGATCTACCGCCCCTGATAATCGCAATTTTAAGATCTATTAAAGAAAACCTTCGGTTGTAAGACCACAACAAGGCGGCCACCCCGCTTACATACCCAGCAGAAATGGAGGTTCCTGATAACTCCTCATAGTGTTTATTAGAAGGAATCATCGTTTTTATTTTTATATCCCAAATGGCCAGAGGACCCTTTTCGGAAAAGGAAACCAGACAATCGCCCCCACAATCTATCAGTTCAATTTTTGACATTGTCTTTTTTTGATTGGTCTTAAATTCTAGTAAAGAATATTTACCACCGGCCCATTTAACTTTGGGCAAATCCATTTCTCTCTCTTTTAACTCACAAAAGTTTGAGGGATATACCAAGGTGGGGGAGGGTATATCCAGACAATTCTCATTATCTTTTAAAACTTTCCATCCTGGGCCAAACATCCCGAAGTCTAAATCATCTTCAAAAAACTCACCTATTCCTGCCCCTAAAATATCAGCTCCAGGTGCCGCCAAATCCACCACCTCACTGCCAAAGTTGGAAAAGCTCGAAAGCTCTGAATCCCTATTTAAAGAGGCCACACATAAAAGACCGCTCATCTCAAAGGAACAGGGCCAAAATTTTTTCTCATTTAAATCTACTCCATAATTACCGGCAGGAGTTACAACCAAGGAGCCAAGTCTTGTGGCACGAGCGAGCTCTTCTTTTAAAAGAAGATCCTCAGGGCCAAATCTTCCAAAGCTTAGGTTTAATATTCTGGCCCCATTATCAGTGGCAAACCTTATTCCTCGAACAATTTGCAAAGTAGAACCCTTACCAAAATTATCCAAAACTTTAAGCGCCATTATCGTGGCCCGCTGGCAAATACCAGAAATCCCTCTCGAGTTATCTCCCACGGCCCCAATCAAGGAGGCCATATAAGTTCCATGGCCATTAAAATCCACAGGTCTTTGGGATTGATCGATAAAGTTAAAACCAAAAGCGCAGCTCTCCTTGATTTCACCATTTATATATTTACATTCTCTTTTTTGCCAAAATGTATCTCTTAAATCCTCATGATCGAAGTTCACCCCTGTATCTAAAATGGCCACTGGAATACGCTGGCACTCGGTCACTTCGGCCCAAATTTTTTTCATAGAATCATTATTAAGTGCCCAGTGCTTTTCCAGTTTTGGATCATCGGGGAACTGAACCTCATAGGTGAAATTTTCCTGCACAGATTGTATTAATGGGTATTTGCTCAATTTCCTGTCAGTTTTTATAAAAACAGGACTTTTAAAAAAATTCTCATCATCTATTTCTTTGCCCCAAACCGACTCAAAAAAGTCACCATCAATAAACTCATTAAACTCTTCAATGCTGGTGTCTTGATCAAATTTTACGATAAATTCTCCGGCACTTGCCAGGGGAGGAATAAGTAGTAGGAATATTAAAAGTTTTAACATTTCCTAAAATTTTATCATTTAAGAGGGGAAAGATTGATTGCGGGAAATTATTTCTTCATAAGCTTAAGTAGATCAGTATAAAGCTTCATAACTCCTGGTTTTACCTTAGGAATCGTATTTCTGGCGGCCCGCTCGGATTTTTTGAGAAACTTATACGGCCATTTCCTTTGGATTTGATTAACAACCCAGGCGGGAATGGTCCCACCAGGCTCTGCATGGATCTTAAAATCTATATAAGTCTGATTGGGATTAATTGGCCTTAGGGAGAACTCACCCCAATTTATTATTGCCCTTATATAATCCTTATTAGGTGGATAACCTTTCATCTTAACTGAATAAGTCAAAACCTTTAATACCTTATTTTTTCTATCTAAATATAGCTTATTGCGAAGAACCATATCTCGATCTTGCGCAGGCCAGGGAATATCATCTGCCTGATAGGTTATGGCCTCAGTATCAGAGATATCTTTTATAACGTATTTATCAATAAGCTTTGGTGACCATTCCTTCATATCTTCTATATTTCTGTATAGGGTCAAATATTTAGTAATGTTACCCTCTAATACACCGCGAGCTCTAAAGGCCTTAAAATTGCTATTTGGCACCTCTGCGATGAGTATTTCAAAGCCATCGCGGGAAAATACCTTATGCCACTCTCCAATAATTTTTATTCGATTAAATTCTTTGTTTTGACCGAAGACAAGGGCGGGAAAAATTAAAAATAATAACCATTTATACATAACGAACATATCGAACTTTTTCCAGAATTCTAAAGGACTGGATCAATTAATTTACTCGGAATTCGGAGAAATATAGCATGTCTATTTGGGTGTGGGTCAAGGTCTTTTTGAAAATCTTTTTTATCTCAGCTTTGAGATTGGCCATCCCTGTTTCACCTAGGATCTCATCTGGTTTTAAAATATTTAAGTAGGCAATGATCTGGTTTCTAAGGGTATTTTTCTTTAGCGAAATCTCCTCGTATTGCCTGCCTTCTTTTACCTCAATCACCGGTCTGACTCGTACATATCTGCGAGGTCCGTCGTACTCTGCTAGGTTGGTTACGATCAATTCAAATTTAACAAAATGGGCCCTATCTTTACTTTTAAATGCCTGGGACCTATGAGGGCCTTCTGTGAAATGGGTTGATTTAGTTTTGTGAGTTAATTGGGCCGAAAGAATATAAAGGCCTGCTAAGGTGTTAAAAAATAAAAACAAATACAAAAAAAAGTTTTTACCGGTTAAGTTAACCGGTTCTTTCTTTATTATAATGCTTTCTTCAATCTCTTCTTCCATAAAGATTCATTATAACAAAGAATCGAAAAACAATCCCCCCCCTGGGGAGGGGGGGCAAAAATTAGAAGCTAAGACCAGAGGTTGAAGTCTGTTCTTGGTCCATAGACTCTTCAGAGGACACCTGAGCTACTGGTTGATCACCTGCTGCAGGCCCAAGGTCAGCAAAAGGCATGGTTTCTGCCTCTAGTTCCTTGATGTAGCCAGAGAAGGTTCCCTCAGTAGATCTGATGATTCTATACAGAGATTCTTCCATACCATTTTTGGCCTTCTTGGTCTCTAGAAGAGATAGAAGTTGGATTAATGTCCTGTAAGTAATGTCGTCTTTGGTCTTGTTGTCAATAACAACAATGTCCTGTCCTGCTCTAATTAACTCAGAAATTTCATCAAGAGTTATGTAACAACTTTGCTGCGTGTCATACAGTTTTCTGTTAGCATACTTCTTAATTGTTCTCTTCTTTTCCATGGTTTATCCTCCCATTTGCATAAAGATTATTGCTAGGCATTTTCAAGTAATGCAGCTTTATAACAGCATAATTTTCCTGGTGTCTAGAATGACTCGAGGCAATTCCACTTACATCTTCTTACTTCAATTCTCCTATGCAGTTTAGAATAATTTTTAAATTCTGAGGTATAATAACAATGAACAATTTTCTAGGAGGGAAGATGTCTAAAAGAAATAAGAATAACGACAAGATTCTAAGAAAACTCATGCTTGAGAGATACAGCAAAGAGCTTCAAGGGTTAAAACTTAGCGGTAAGGAAAAGTACAAACCCAAAATTGGCAGAAAGATTAAACGACTAACAAAGAAATTAGATGGGGTCGCCTAATGACATTTTTTTTGAACAAAGGGATTGATGTTACCTTGTCGTTTTGAAATTTTTTGCGCCCTCATACATTCTTCTTTAGAAACAGGATCTAATCTAGACCATCTCTCAAGAAGCTTTTTGGTGTTAGGGGGAAGTTGTATTTTTCCCGGATAGGCACTCTCCATATAAAAATAAATACGGGCCACATCTCCTTTGACATAATTAGGCGGATCGAAGTGATTTCCAATAATTTTTAAATCACATGATCCAAATTGAGGAACAAAGGTGTGAACTTCAGCGGGTACTTGTCCCTTTTTAATCGCATTTACCGCCCCAATTGCGGGGACGATATTATATAAATCACCCTCCATCCTGCGAAAAAGCTCATCTACTTTTCTGGCGCATTCAATTCCCTTAAAAGGTTTTTTCTCCAAAAGATTTTCATAATAACTGCGACTATAATTCATGGACCGCATTCTCGACCTGCTTGGAAAATCGGCCACTCTTACACATTTTGGATGCCCTTCATTCCAGGAAATAAATTTGGGGCCAAAGACTTTAGGGGAGACGACATGAGACCATTCGATTCTTTTCTGTCTCCTGGGATAATAGTCAAAAGTAAAATCACACTTTCTGATTCTCTTTCTCTTGTAGGGACATCTGCAAAAAAAGGTATTACCCATTTTGCCAAAGGAATCGTTTAAAAGATCTTTTGCCTGGCCTATATCCACCACGCCGAGGTTTTGCGCCCAGGCAAATTGAACAATAAAAAAAATGGTGATTGCTTTTAACATTACTATTGTCGGGGTTTCAACCTGGAAAGGGTTTTTTCCACCCGGGTTTGATTGCTCATGCCAATCTCTACTCCAATAATTTTGGTAATCGATATGGCCCCAAAAGTTCTAGAGTCGAGAGAATGATCTCTGTTATCGGCCAAAACGTAGATATGGCCAGCGGGAATAGATTGTAACCGATAGGATTCTTTTTCTATTTTAGCAGGATCTTTAACGATTACGTAGATGATCCCTTTTATATTGCTCTTAAAATATTCAAAGTTTATAAGGTTTAGCTTGGAGTTTCCATTTTGTAGGGGCTCCAAGATTTCCATTTTTCCGTTGATAAAAACATCTTTGTTTTTTATTTCAATTTCATCACCAGGAAGTCCCATAACTCTGCCAAAGCCTATCTTTTTATTTTTTCCAGGAAAATAAAAAGCTATTACCTCGCCCAGTTGAATTCCTCCCTGACAGCTTAAACAAACTGACCTGGGATCCGTGGAGACGGTTAAAACATCATCAAAAAAATAATTAGGATACATGAAAAGAGAGGGGACTTTAAAGGCCCGATTTTTTGTAAAATCAAGTTCTCTAAGGCCTCCTTCATCTATATTAAAGGCCTCCATAAGATCTACAGATGCTAGACCCCGGTAGGCCTTTTTTTCTCCCATAAGGTTATTCAGCCACCTAGGGCCTTGGGTGATATGAATTCCAAGCACCATTACCAAGGGCAAAACAATGTAAAAAATAAGCCGATTCTCTTTCATTAAAGAGCATTTCGGCTTACCTGACTAAAACATTAGGTTATTTCAAAGTTTATTTATTTAACTTCGGCCTTACAGGTGAGAGCACCCTTGTAATAAGACCAGTAACAATGGGCCAAGAAACCGTGTAGGACAACCATAAATATTGCCAATGGAAGTCCACCAGGGGCCAGAAAAA
>SMVA01323722.1_pt1 | contig 14687 bp, 6 predicted proteins | sample 2456451 | NCBI WGS metagenome assembly SMVA01 (sample SAMN11095933, study PRJNA526329) | marine sediment metagenome | biome: Marine sediment; feature: Surficial sediment; material: Deep marine sediment; isolation source: Hadal surficial sediment | place: Pacific Ocean | collected 2014-05 | depth 0-1...
ATAGAGATCTGCACGAAAGACGCCGGTTTCCATACCGGCTTCCAGGTTGGCGTTGGTCGCGGCGATGATACGGATATCAATGGATCGGGTCACAGTGCTGCCGACCCGGCGGATTTCCCTCTCCTGTAGCACTCGCAGCAGCGATTGCTGCATGGACATGGTTGTCGTTCCCACCTCATCAAGAAAAATGGTGCCCCCGTTTGCGGCCTCGAAGAGCCCCACCTTGCTGGTGGTTGCTCCAGTGAAAGCGCCTCTCTCATGCCCGAACAGTTCACTCTCCAGAAGATTTGCCGGCAGAGCACCACAGTTCACACCCAGGAAAGGACCGCCTTTTCGTTTGGACCGCTGATGAACCTCACGGGCAGTGAGATCTTTACCGGTTCCTGATTCGCCCAAAAGAAGGATGGTGCTTTCCGTGGGCGCGGCCCGTTCCACCTGGTCATACAGGCGCTGCATGGGCTCGGAACCGCCGATGAGTGTGCCGAACACTGTGCGACGATCTGAGACAATACGACGCAGACGGGCGTTGTCATGACGGAGGGCGCTGCGCTCAAGAGCCCGACTGACGACAAACCTTAGCCGGTCTATTTCATACGGTTTGGTGAGGTAGTTTTCGGCCCCCTCCTGGATGGCCTGCACTGCACTGGCTACCTCATCATTGCCTGTCAGAAAGATGACCGGCAGGTCGGACCAGCGCTCGCTCACCTCGCGCATCAGCTCGAAACCATTCATCTGGGGCATCATCAAGTCGGCGATGATCAGGTCGAATGGTCTGGATGAAAGTTTTTCCAGAGCTTCCGCGCCAGAATGGGCCGTCTGGACCTCGTGCCCGTCCGGAATCAGTATCTCTGCGGCTAGCTGGGCCTGGACGGGCTCATCATCCACGATGAGGATCCGGCCCTGCAAGGGCGCAGCGGGCTGCTCCCCTTTCTTGACCTTCAGCCTGGATGATCCCATCGACCCCTCCCAAACCGGCTCGTGTCTTCACCCGTCATCCTAAACCAGACTGCGGGTCACCACAGCCCGATGGACAAAAAAAAAGAGCCGGGCTACACCCGGCTCCCTTCTCAAGGTAATTTGACAGGCCACTCAGATGAGGCCCATGCGAGCCAGGGCTGCGGCTAACCGAGGCGAAACCGCGAACGCCACCGACCAAAGACCCTCGCCGCCAACCTGAATGGCATAGCTACCGTCGGAGCCGATTACCCCAATGGACTCACTATGGTTGTTGCCATCGGAGCCAATTACTCCGATCGACTCAGTGTTGTAGCTGCCATCAGAACCGATAACCCCAATAGATTCAGCGTTGTAGCTGCCATCAGAACCGATAACCCCGATGGATTCAGTATTGTAGCTGCCGTCAGACCCAATAACTCCGGCAGAAACTACAGGAGTAACAAGAATACTCAGCACTACTGCAAAACCGATGATACCTGCAATATTTTTCATACTCTTCATGACAGCCTCCCTAGCTCTTCAAGTTGCCGCTGAGTGATCCTTTCAGCTCAGCTATGTGCTCCGGTACATACTCACGATTCGTGCCAGACTCTCTAGGGAAACCGTAGAATACATAACTCTATTATTTGCAGTAACTTGAAGTACATACTGAAAGAAGCCAAGTGATAGATCCCGCATATCATATTGATACTGAATCAGCGGTTGAAAGTATCAAGCCATTTGTTAACAATAAGTTACGGACTTTTCGCATTCCAGTATCGATCTCGGATTGAGACAGCTCCAGAGTTTGCGAGGATCCCCGGTGAGCCTTAACTTTGCTGGGAAGGCGGTATCCTTGAAACTCCTGAATCGGTACGAAGTCCTATCAGAACTGGGAAGAGGTAAGGACAGCACCGTCTATGCTGTTCGCGATCTACTAAGCGAACGTCTATTGGCGGCAAAAACCTGCGCCGCCGGTAGCTCTATGCAGAAAATCGAACGATTTCGGCGAGAGTTCCAAATCCTTCAGCTTACCTCTCACCCGAACATCATCGCCCCTATTGACTTCCATCACATCGGCAGCGAAGACCCAACCCTGTTAACCATGGAGTTGTTTTATGGGACACCGCTTCTTGCCCGCAGCCCAGAACTAACACTAGAGAAACTCCTGTTCATTTTTTCTCTCGCAGCGACGGCCTTAGGTCACATTCATCGCAGAGGGATCATCCACGGAGATCTCAAGCCGGCCCACTTGTTGGTAGACCTCCGAACAAAACGCGCCGATGTACGGATCGTCGATTTTGGTTCAGCCTTCCACACTGAGTTCCGAATGGAGCGAACAGTGGAAGGAACAGCTCCTTATACTGCGCCGGAGGTATGCGCAGGCCAACGGCCTGATGAGAAGAGCGATCTATACGCCCTTGGGATGCTCTTTTACCGCGCTTTGTTATGCTCTAACTCGCTTCCTGCCAAGGCCTCGCGTCAGAGGCGCTACGCCAACTCGGTGCCTACTGAGCAGGACATCGACATAATCTCGCATGGTTCTGACAAACGGCTAGGGCCGATACTCCACGGACTCTTGGAAGGTATGCCGAAAGTACGAACGTCCACAGCTGGAGAGGTTGTCCGATCTCTTCATCGAATCTTAGGGGAAGCGGCACCGGAGCCTCACGCTACGCACCTCACGCTGGCAACTCGATGGCCTCAGACCGGTCGTCGCGATGTTCTTTCCGCAGGCAAGCAAATCCTCGAATCTTTGTTGCATCCACACTCTCCGACATCGGATGAAACCCGTCACCCTCTTATTATTCTCGGCCCTGCAGGAGTAGGCAAGTCGCGGGTTCTCCGTGAAATGCGTGGCATGAGCCAGTGCATGGGGGTCCAATGGGCACAGGCAACCTGTCGACCGTCATCGGCGCCCTTGCAACCTTTGCGGTATGCACTAAAAATACTACTCACAACTGTTCAGATCTTGTCTGTTCATAACAAACAGTGCGAAGAAATACTCCAGAAATACCGCGCAATGTTAGACCGTATACTCTTGGTGGAAAACGAAAATAATGAAACTCTAGCCACCTGGGCCGAAGAACGCACTACTTGGATACCCGACCAATTAAGCAGGTTTCTTCTTCGTCTATCGGAACATTTTCCTTTTGTGTTGGCCCTAGATGACTTCCATCATGCCGACGCATCAACCATCCAATGCATCAGAGCCATCCAGGACGATGACCCTGGAAGATTCCAGCTAATCTTCAGCGGGCGAGAACCCCTCGAGACAATGAAGCGTCAAGAACGTTTTTTCGATAAATCACAATCAATCACGCTCGCTCCACTAACTACCGATCTTCTTGAGACTCTCGTTTCATCGATAATCCCTGAAGGAGAGGATCAGCGGTTTCTAGCGGAAGAACTGGATCGTTTGGCTGGCGGCAATCCAGAACACACAGAAATTACTCTTCGTCGCCTAGCCAATACTGGCGCATTCCGAGGTCAGCATAACGAGTTCACCCTCAACAGACAAATCATTAAACGCTTTGCTCCGGCCGATGAAGTACGAGCCTCAGTCCGTGCGCTAGTAGAATCGCTAGAACCAGATTCGCGTACAATTCTTGAAACAATATCCATCTTCAGTCGCCCCGTCAGAGTGGAATGGATTGCGAAGCTGGATCCAGATCTGATAAAAGAAGACAACCTTATCGAGTCACTCTTAGAGTTAACTAGATCTGGCCTCCTTGAAATGACGGGTATACCTCCGGGTGGGATTGTCCGATTCACTCACGCTCTTCTTCCGGAAACGCTCTATCAAACTCTCTCTTTAAGCCGTCGACGTAAGCTTCACGCCAAGGCAGCAGAACTTCTCATCACACCCGAGCCGCCTGCGAGCGCAGAACTGGCGGCAGCAATTGCTACGCATTTACAGAAAGCTGAGGATAGCGCCAAGGCTGCTAAGTTTGCTGTGATAGCAGGCCACCTAGCCGCACGCACCTTCTCGATGAGGGAAGCGGAGGGTTACTACCGTTTAGCGGTCGAAAATCTCCACCCGTCTTGTTCAGTTGACCGCCTAGAGGCGCTTGAAGGGCTAGGAGAATCGCTGATCGCGGGTGGCCTCCTTGATGAAGCAGCAGAGGTTCTGTCCAATCTCAAGCGCGAGGCCACAGAGCTTCAAAAGCCTGAATACTTAGCGCGTGCTCTCGCCTGGCTCGCTCAGGTCCAGCTAGATCTTTCGAACTATGCCGAAGCAGAGGAACTCTCAGAAAGAGCTTTGCGTATTGCCCGCGAGGTAGGTGACTTGCGCACCGAAGCACGGGCACTTCGCGCGGTCTCTGACACATACCATTTTCAATCGAAACTCGAAGACGCGCGCGCTTCTTATTCAAGACTCGTCGCGCTCTGGGAGAACATGAATGACGATCTCGGCTCCGCTTCCGCTTGGCACAACCTAGGGTGGGTATCAAATAGCATGCGAAACTTCGCCGAAGCACGACGATGTTTCAAGAAAGCCGAGCAACTCTATCGCAGAACAGGAATTTTACCTCGTCTTGCTAACACTTTAGCGGCCCAAAGTGCCAATGACATCGATTCGGGATACTTTCTCGCTTCAGTGGCGCTGCTACGAGAAGCAGTACAACTGGCTAAAGAAAGCAGGGGGCGCCGCACCGCCGCCCTTTGTCATGTCAATATGGGACAAGCACTTTTTAGGCTTGGGAAGTTGGAAAGTGCGAAGTCCGAACTTGATATGTCCAGACATCTGTTCGAGATGCTGGGATCCCAGCGATACTTAGCCCCGGTCGACATGACATTGGGCTGGGTTCTCAAAGATCAAGGTCTGTTTAGTTCGGCGGAAAAGTCTTTGGCCTCGGCAAGAGAAGCATACCTGTCCTTCGAGAATCAACCGGGATTGGCCTCGTGCCTAGCATCACAATCTGACATCTATCGGCAACTTGGCGATTTACCCACAGCAAGGTTCTGGTCCGAACGCGCTGTGGAAATGGCCAAAGCTAGCGAGGATGACCAGGCCCACGCCACCTGCCTCATGAGCGCTGGATTGGCTTCATGTGGAGAAGATAGTAACCGTGATACACATAATGCCCTTCAAGCAGCTCGCAAGATTGCCCGAGAGATCGGCGCCCAGGATACAGAACATCTAGTCAACCTTGCTATTTGTGAGGTTGCACTCGCCCAGCGTCAGCCAGAGACGGTGCTTCGCAGCGCGCCCGGCTTGCTCAAGCGGGCTGAATCCGAGCAGTTGCTGGCCGACCGGCCCACCATATATTTCTATCTCTCCCAGGCCCGGCTGATGACAGGCGATCTCGACGCTGCCATCCAGGCTCTCTATGACGCACTGGAGACCGCCGAGACCTCCTGTACATTCGATACCAATCTCCGCATCCATGAGCTCCACCTGGCTTTTGCCCTTCAGCAGCATGACGTGGGAGATCCCAAGAAAATCGAAGAGAGCTACCGTTCGCTCATCCGGCACACCCGAAATTCCATTGCCGATCATGACCGCGCAGAATCGTTTGCACGATTTTCCCGCGAGAGGTGCCGAGTTCTTGGCGAGCTGATCGAATCTCACTCAGCCGAGAAAACGTCCCCGACAAATTCCCCTCCCGTGCAAGCCATACAAGATCAACCGCCAAAACTCGAAGTATCAACCCCTGATGCGATCCCCATGGCCAGGCCTGAAACTCCACCATCATCGGATATCTCGGCGGAGGGACATGAAGATTCAAGGAATGCGCTACCTGCCGGTGTTCGCGGCCTGTTCAATCTCCTCCTGGATCGCGCGATCCATTCAACCGAGTCCGAAAGGGGCTGCCTCTTCCTTTTGCCATCCACCGACGATCCTGACGGCGAGTTCAAGCCAGTTGCCATACGCAATCTCGTGCGCGAATCTCTCAAGGATGCGTCGGCTTTCAGCCGCTCGGTGCTGCGAGCATCACTTCAGAGCCAGGGAGCCGTAACACTCTCTGCCGGGGTGGAGGAAGGTAAAATCCGAGGTCGAGATCCATGGACCGAACGCGCCAGGAACACACCTTCCATTCTTGCCATGCCGATCGCCATGCCTGAAAGCCATCGGGAAACTGACCACGCGGGTCAAGAAGCCGCCAGGAACCCGGTATCCGGCGAAGCAATACGGTGCCACGGCGTTCTCTATCTGGAGCGCCGTATCAGCTCAAAACCTTACACGGCTGCCCAGGAGCGCCTCGCCTGGCATTTCTCCCGGCAAGCGGCCCGGATCCTGACGGCCACGTCAGGATCCGATGATGACACCCTGCAAACCCAGACTCTAGACAGAATCGCCCACGATCTCGACCGCGAATCCATCGAGACCGCTTTGCCGGCATCCGATGCGTCACCGACCACAAGTTTCGGTTCCATCACCTTGGTCGGCGCGGGACCCGGCATGGCCGGGGTCTTCGATGCCATCCAGAAATTAGCAAGTGGCAGTGTGCCGGTTCTCATCCAAGGCGAAACGGGAACAGGCAAGGAACTGGTTGCAGGGGCGCTGCACCAACACAGTTCAAGAGCGGCGGCTCCTTTCGTGGCGGTCGATTGCGGTGCCCTGTCGGACAACCTCGCTGAATCAGAACTATTCGGACATACCCGGGGAGCTTTCAGCGGCGCCCACCGTGACCGCCAGGGTCTTCTGCGCTCTGCTCAGAACGGCACACTCTTTCTGGACGAAATCGGCAACTTGCCGGGCCCGGTGCAGTTGAAGCTCCTGCGAGCCCTGGAATCAAAGGAAGTCCGGCCCCTGGGAAGCGACCGGACGTACCCATTGGCCTTCCGGCTGGTGGCCGCCACCAACAGCGATCTGTCCTCCTGCGTGACTCGCCGAGAATTCCGCGCAGACCTGTACCACCGTCTCCGGGGCGGTTTCATTCAGATTCCACCGTTGCGCGACCGCCCGGAGGATCTTGAACCCCTGGTCGCCTACTTGCTCAACCATCTCACCGCTGCGACCGATCGTTCTGTTCCCAAATTATCGCCTCACTCGTGGCACCTCCTGCGACGCCATGACTGGCCCGGAAATGTGCGCGAGCTCAAACTCGCCCTCGAGGTCGCCCTCCAGGTGAACACCACAGACATCCTTGAAGAACATGATTTCCACCAGAGCGGCATGGACGGTTCCGATCCACGCCCCCATTCCAGCAGGGCATCATGTCAGGGGGCCACGTTGCCTGCCGCTGACTTGCCGCTTGAAGTCGCAGGGATTGAGGTGCCACCCAAGCTTGAAGGCCGCATGCTCCTGGGCTCCATGGTGGAGCATGGCTGGGACAAAGCCGCTGCTGCCCGGGCCATCGGCTGGTCCCGCCAGAGGCTCTACAGGCAACTCAAGGCCCACGGGATACCCCTTCGCGTGAGCGATGCGCAGATGCAGGAGCTGCAATCCCGCGTGGATGAGTTGGGCTTACCCAGTACGGGGAATGGCGCCCGACCCCACTCAGGCCGTTAACCTGCGTCTGAATTCAACGCCGGCCGGCGCGGCCACGTGCTTCCGCCAGGGGCGCCACCAGGGGCCCATCATCGCGCCAGAGAGTTGCCTCGCGCTGGCCTGCCGCCCGGGAGAATGCAGCGGCAGCTTCATCCTGCCGACCGCTCCCCAGGGCTTCCAGGCTGACACCTTGGAGATAGTCCACGCTCCCCCGGGAAATTCCGGGGCCCGGTGCCAGCATGCAGTTTTCAAATCCTCGAGACAGGGCATTGAGCGGGTCGCCACTGGTGAGGTAGGCGAGGCCGACCCCCATGGCAGCCAGGTTCTGCCGGCGCTGGTCCGTCTCCATGCGGCGCAAGCGCTCAAGGTCCGCCAGCATCTTGTTGATGAGAACGTCCTTCCCTCCCGGGCGCTCGAAGACGGGAGTTTCCGCCGTCACCACGACAGTCTCCACGAGAGCCCCACCTCGTTTCACCGAGACCTCAACTTTCGAGCCGGGCTCCCGTCCGGCAAATTCAGCTTCAAGCTCAAGGCGACTGACCACCGGGCGACCTCCCACACTCCGCACCCGGTCGCCATGGAGAACGGACGTCCCTTCAGGCGCCCCGGCCCACGGGCGCAGCACGTAGGGGAAATCACTCTCCGCCGTCTCGATGGTCAGTAATCCGGACCATGCCTCGGAGCGCAGGCTCTCCCTCTCAAGGAGACTCCGTAACTCCTGGACCTGCGCAGGCGACCTGCCATCCACCGGGATGACATCCGGAGCTTCCCGATAGGCACCGAACAAGAGAATTCGCGCCTGCCTCGTGCTCGCCGGAACAGCCACCAGAAAGAGGTCCGCCCCGGTCTCCCTGGCCAGCCGTCGCCCCAGTTCCGCGCCGAGGACAGGCAGACGCGAACCGGCAGCCTGGATGATCCGGAACAACTCCAGGTGCGCGGGGGAGATGGCGTCCGCCGTGACAGCCAGGATCCTGCCGGCATAACTCTGCTGCTCCTGGAGGACGTCTGTGAGAAACGAATCCCATGCCTCTGCTTGAGGGTCCTCCACACCGACCTCCCGAACGGCACCGAGGCTGGCCAGCGTCAGTTTCAAGTCCCCACGGACCGTCTGGGTCCGGGTTGGGTCCAGCGCCACGCGGTCCTCCCACGTGCCCACATGGTCCAGCGACATCCGCACCCGAACATCTTCGCCACAGAGGTCCCTGACCTCCAGGGGTGCGCGTCCCAGAGGACGATCGTCCACGCTGACCTCAGCCCCCGGTGGAACGGACACCAGGCTGAGAGATGACCGGCTCTCGGCCAGCACCACGGTTTCCAGTTCCAGGGGCAGGTCGCTGTCTTCCAAGGTGACCTCGAAATCGGCTTCCAGAGAGGCGTAGCAGGGTTTCTCGATGCGCATGACATGATGGCCGGCGGACAGGAAAGGAATCACCAGGGGCGCCGAGACCGCCGCAGGCTCCAGGCCTTTCTCCAGGAGAGCAATTTCATAACCCGGAGGCGGAGTGCCACCGGTCACACCGACCTCGAGGTCATCCACAAGGACGCGGGCGCCGGAGGGGGAAGTGATCACCACAACGCTGCGCGCATTGCGCTCCAGTGCGTACTCTCTTTCTGTGGTTCGACCGGGCTCAATCTGGATCCCCTCGCGCAGAGCGGCGAAGCCCCGCTTTTCCACGTCCAGCAGATAGCGCCCTGCCGCCACCCGCAAGGGCTCCAAGGGCGTCACCCCCAGCGTCCGGCCACCCATGCGAACCTCCGCCCCAGGAGGATCACTCGCGACAACCAGCAGACCGGTCACTTCCTTGCGAACTTTCTCGAAGGCATCGATGATCTTGGGAGAGAGAAGATCTTCGTCCAGCTTCAGGCCGGGTTGCTGACGAAGGACCGCGGCGAAATCAACCCGCGCGGCATCTGTCTGCCCCAGGTTGGAGTAAGCCAGGCCGCGCAGCTTCAGGCCTTCCAGCCTGATCTCAGCATCCTCCTCCGGCAGGGTTCCCTGAGGCAAGGTATCGAAGTCGGCAAGCAGGTTGTCCAGAATCTGGATGGCCCGGGCGAATTCCACCTCGTCGTAAAGAGCCTTCGCTCCCTCCAGAGAGCGTCGAGATTGAAGAGCCGCCGCGCCCAGGTCCACTTCTTCCTGCGCCGGCGTAATGCCGCCGAGCCAGAGAACCGCCATCAGAACACCCATCCATGTGAGATGTCGCATCATCGGTACACCACGATTCCGGCCCGGCGCTCGTCATAAATGAGAATGTCACCGCGGCCGTTGACCGCCAGACCCGCAGGCCGGGGGAAAGGCTCGCCATCGGCCCGGCCCGAGGTCAGCCGAACCAGGAGCCGGCCGTCGGGAGCCCGCATCTCGAGCACCCGGGCCACTGTGTCGAGAAGATAGAGATTGCCGAGAAAGTCCCGAGACATGTGCCTGGGCCGGCGCAGCTCATCGCTCTGAAGTGGCACTTCCCGCCGCCCGCCACCCGGCATGAACTCATGAGCCACCATGGCCTTCCCATCGAGCACCACGATCGTGCCATCTTGACCCGCCACGGCCGCATCTATTCTGAATTCCCGTGATGCCACCAGCACCTCATCGAATCTGCCGCGGCGGGTGAAGCGCAGGATGTCACCGCTCTTCCGATCCCAGATGATGAAGCGACCCTCCGGATCTCTGGCCAGCAGTCCGGCCGGACCCACCACCGGCCCGCCATCGGGCCCGATCATGGAAAGGGCCTGTTCTCCCATCACCAGTCTGCCATCGGCAAAGATGATGAGTCCATCGGGCCCGGCCCACACTGCAGACGGCCGCCGCAATTCGGCACGCGACACAGGCTGTCCTTTGCGGTCAAGGGTATGTACAAGGCCGGCACGGCCATCGGAAATGATGATGTTGCCACGAGGGTCAACTTCCATATCCGTGACGGCTCGCACCCTCCAGGCCTCGGGAAGACGCACCGGGATGAAATGCACCTGCCGGTAAACAGGTCCCGACTTGGCCTCGAGAAGACGTATGAGGTGGGTGTTCCTGTCCCGCGCCAGGGTGGCTCCCGGGCTCTGGGGGAAACGATCCCGGAGATCCTGATAAAGGCGCATGGCCTCCTCGCGGTACCCGCCCCTCACCAGGCAATCTGCCTGCAGCATGAGGCCATCGTCGGCCCAGGGACTGTCGGGGAACTCAGCGTCCAGTCTCGACAGGGATGCCATGGCCCGCGGGCACTGGCGCTGCTGCGCCAGGATGTCCCCAAGCCCGTAGAGTCCTTCATCCTGATAATCGCTTTCCGGGTAAATCGTGACGAGGGCTGAGAACTGCCCGTAGGATTCGTCCAGGTTGTAAAACAAAACGTCAGGATCCGAGAGCAGCATTCCCAGCTTGAACAGCGCTCGCGGAGCCTCAGGTGCATTGCGGTGACCTTCAGCAATGCGCCGATAGATGCTCAAGGCTCTCTCCGCATCGGTTCCCGGTGTGCGCCCTCGCAGATGAAAATCCTCCACCGGGTAGGCCGCCGTCCCCAGCCTGTCCAGAGCCGTGGGAGCTTCCTGGGAATCGGGATATCGTTCCACAACCTGTCTCCACGCCGTTCTGGCCTGATCGAGCTTGCCATCACGGGCCAGGCTGTCACCGTTGGCCAGTTCCCGGGCGGCGATCTCATCCGCCATCAGGATTTGCGGCGACAGCAACAGGCAGACAGTGAGCAGCATCTTCGCCGCTGTTCCGGGTTCGAGACCATCCAACTTGAATTCTCCCCATCCCCCTTCAGGGGACGTCACGGCTTGCGAGCGATGAACTTCACCGCCGGGTTCTCACCCTCGCCCAGGGTCACCACTTTTTCCTGCCGCTCTCCATTGTGTTCAAACCGGCAAACCAGAGTATAGGTTCCCGCGACAATCTGTTCTCCGACGATGGGCGGCGCCCCCAGTTCACGACTCTTGGCGTCGGAGCGGATGGTGATCTTCACTCTGCTCGGCGCGGCATGGACGGTGAGGCGGGCCAGCGGTGGGAACAGCACATGGGGGGTGATGGTCTTCCTGGCCTGGATACGGACTTTGATCTGCTTGTGGAAAAGGAGATCGTCATTGCTGAGAGTCAACCGATATGTATTGGCCACCAGCGACACCTTCTCTCCTGGCTTGAGGCGGCGCCCGCCGGCCAGGGTCATGGTCACCGGGTAGGGTGGAGTCGGCGCTTCCAGAGTCCCCCGCGGCAATGGTTCCAGGGTGGCCATGAGAACGTCCGGTGCCTGCAACCGACCTTCTTCCAGTCCCAGACTCCGCATCCAAGGTTTGTACTCGGCCCGCGTCACCTTCACCTGGTGTGCCGAGCAGGCGTCCAGTTCCACCGTCAATGGCGTCCGTCCACTCTTGCTGCCATCGATACTCACCTCCGCCCGCCCCGGTTTGGCCTCGATCCGCACCCTGGCCATGGCGGCCTGCAGGGATATGGTGACCACCTGCCCGGAGTCCTCGGGGGTAATTTCACGGCTGCCTTCACGGCAGCCCAGGACCGCTTCTACCAGGAGTGTCTCATCGCCGTCCGGGACGGGGAGGATGCCGGCCGGCAGAGGGCGCCCCGATACGCTGAAAACGGCTCCCTCCGGGTCGGAGCGAAGACGCACACCTCCCGCCGGAAGACTCAACTCTGAGTCTGCGGCGCTGCCACCGGCCCCACCGAGAGCCGGCTCCCGCGGCTCGCCTTCTGCGGACACAGGCCCCGGCGAAGTTGCCAGCATCTGACCCTGACCGGCTTCCGGACCAGGTGTTCCATCGGTCTTCAGGGGTGAGAGCTCAGGCTCCAGGTTGACCGGGGGAAGCCGGCCGGGCGCGCCGCCACTGTCCAGGGAAACGCCCACACCTGTCCACCCTTGAAACTGAGCAAACAGCGCATCCCGGTAGATAAAGGCCATGGCAGCAAGGAGAGTCAAGATCGCCAGGACCGGGAACAGTGTCGGGCGGCGCCGGCGATGGGCCGCCGAGCGCTTCCGGGACGTGCGGCGGCCACGAGCAGCGGCCCTCTTTTTTCCGGCTCCAGATGAGGACTTCCGTGGCGCCGCCCTCCTTCCCCGCCCCCGTCCGGCAGCCGGTTTCTTCGCCGCCACATCTCCTTGTGGCGGCGGCGCCGCCAGCGCCGCGGGGCTCATGGCTTCGCGCAGGGCACGGGCGAATGCATCGCCATCCTTGAAGCGGCCCCCGGGATCTTTGGCCAGGGCCCGAGCCAGAAAATTTTTCATCTCGCTGCCGGAGGGTAATTTCCCCAGGTCAGGCTCCACAGGCGGTTCATGAAGAATTCTGTAGACCACAGTGGAGATGGAGTCGCCACGAAATGGCAACTTACCCGTCAGCAACTGGTAAATGACCACCGCCAGGCTGAACAGATCACTCCGCCCATCAACGGCACGCCCCTCCACCTGTTCCGGTGACATGTAGGAGGGCGTGCCCACCAGAGTGCCATCGGTCGTCAAATTCGTACCGGACGGCTTGGCGAGTCCAAAATCCGTGATCTTCACGGATTGGTCGTCAACCAGCATGAGGTTGGCGGGCTTGATATCACGATGGACGATGCCGTGGCGGTGGGCGTAGGCCAGGGCATCTGCGGCCTGGCAGCCCACCGAAGCCACCACTCGCGGATCCGGGAGCGCGCCAGCGGAGATGATCTCCTCCAGGGTCCGCCCCTGGACATATTCCATGGCCACGAAGGTCCCCACGGCGGCATCATGGCCCACGTCATAGATCGTGACGATGTGGGGGTGGGAGAGACGGCCGGCGGCGCGAATCTCGCGATAGAACCGCTCTTCGGCCGCTTTCCGATCAGCAGGGGAAAGGCCTTGCGGCAGGAGGATGATTTTCAGGGCCACCTTCCGGTCAATGGCCGGGTCGTGGCCCAGGTAGACCCGGCCCATGGCCCCTTGACCAAGCTCCTGTTCGATCAGGTAGCGCCCAAGCTGTCGAGGCATGCTCATCAGGTCTGCCAAAGTGCCTCGCGAATCGTGTCATCCGCGACGGGACGCGTCCAGGAATCACCATCCTCGCCACCGCGAGCGACTTCACCGATCGTGGCGAGAAGAACATATTCCACCTTGCCCTCACGCGCCTTCTTATCGCTGCTGGTCGCTTGCAGATAATCGCCAAGGGCAAGACCACCTCGTGGTTCCGGGGTGAGCTCCGGCTGCAGGCGGTCGAACGGTTCCTGGACAAACTTGAAACGAGCCAGAAGCTTCTGCAGGCGTTTCTCATCTGCATGAGAGAAGAGCTTCAGATGGCGGGAAATACGGCATTCGGCCAGGAGTCCCCGGGCCACGGCCTCGCCATGAGAGAGCTGCCAGCCGGATAGCCGTTCAAGAGCATGACCAAAGGTGTGCCCGAAATTCAACGCCTTGCGGGCGTTACTCTCCCGCTGATCCTTCTCCACAAATCCGACCTTGATGGCCATGGACGCCTCGAGGATGGATTCCAGAGTCTCTCTGTCCCGGGCCAGGAGCGCCGCAACGGCGTGCTCCAGCGCCTCGAAGTGGCTTGCGGAAGCAATGAGACCGTGCTTCACCGCCTCCGCGAACCCGGCGAGATAAACCGGTTCGGGCAGGGTTTCCAGGTGAGAGATATCCGCGAACACCGCCTGCGGGGGATGGAAGGCCCCGATCAGATTCTTGCCCCGATCCGTATCCACTCCTGTCTTGCCCCCGATAGCACTATCCACCATGGCCAGAGTCGTCGTGGGAAGCGAGACGAACGGCAGGCCACGCATGTACGTTGCCGCCACGAAGCCGGCGAGATCCAGCGTCACGCCGCCCCCCAGGGCCACGATCAAGCTGTCACGTCCAAGGCCCGCCGCCAGCAGTTGGTCCTCGAGTCGAGCCTTGGTTCCTCGCGTTTTCGAGGCCTCGCCGGCGGGAAAGGTGAGTGTCACGACGTCCAGACCGGCCGCACCCAGAATGGCCTGCCAGCGGTGAGCGTGAACCCCGGCAACGAGGTCATCACTGATGAGAGCCACTGTGCTCCAAGAACCGTGATCCCGCAACCACCGGGCAAAGATTGCGTCCAGCCCGAACCCCAGGAAAATCGGATAGGAAGCGCGCTCAGCCTCCTGAATGGTCACTCTCAGTTCACGCACGCGACCATCCTACTACGCTCCGCCTGGACCGTCTCAAGTGCCCGGGAGTCCCCGCCAGGGCGTTTCAAGATGAGATTTTCTGTTGCAGAATGAGACTCCTCCCCATATAATGCGGTAGAAAACCGGGGTGGCCAATAGTCCATAAACTATTGTATTTATAGGGTTTTCACCCCAGCCCAGACGGAATGGAGGACCGAAGATGCCGGAGGATGCCAC
>SMVA01326606.1_pt1 | contig 14678 bp, 20 predicted proteins | sample 2456451 | NCBI WGS metagenome assembly SMVA01 (sample SAMN11095933, study PRJNA526329) | marine sediment metagenome | biome: Marine sediment; feature: Surficial sediment; material: Deep marine sediment; isolation source: Hadal surficial sediment | place: Pacific Ocean | collected 2014-05 | depth...
CTGAGCTCCTACAAAAACATTTACAGGTCCATTGGAAGCCATCTTCAGATGAACGCGTCTGACAAACTTAGTAGAATCCAAGTCGATACGCCATCCACCTTGTCGATCTCTACCAACTATAGCTAAGCCGGTACGCTCTAATAGACACGTAATATTAGCTCCATCGAACTGTTCTGTGAAATTCAATGCAAGCAAATCCCTATTAGTTGCATCTGCAGCCATCAACTCATCAAAGACTGGAGAAGCTGCTGTCTCATCAAAAGGCCCCAAATCCGTATTAAAGGTTCCTGAAATATCGTTAAAGGTTTGCCCCACTGATATAGTGTCAATGAAGCCAAAGGCTATATAGGAGAACTCTTGAAGATCTCGTTGTGACCATGTGTTATCCAGGTAGTTCCAGATTAACGCTTTGTTAAGCTGCCCTATAGAGTTCACATCACAGTAACATATCCAGACCTCGGTTAGCTGCTCGTACACTTTCACCTGGGTCTTTCCTTTCAAAGAGGCAGACATAAACTTAAACAGAAGATTTCGATTCTTCTTATCTATTACACTTTGAAAGGTCTGCCCATTATGAACTATTACATCTCCCTCTGTTACCACAAGATGTGAATTTTCCAGAACCCCTATAGACTCACGGGAAAGAGCTCCAAATTGAGAGAAGATTGTATCGAAGCGAAAGATATTCTGACCACCCACAAAGCGCATAGATAAGACACTATCCTCTTTATAGATAAGCATAGAATTCCCAAGCAACGCCACCCCTACAATTTCCCCAGGAGTTTCTGCAAGGGTTACTTCACCCGCTCCTGTTGTAGGATCAGTCTCATCCCATGAATTTGGATATGTACCTGGATCAGCCGCCTGACTCCAATACACTTGACGAGGATTAAACTCAACTCCACTGCGTTTAATCCTTAACGTAACTACATGACGATCCACAACTGTTATAATATCAGCAAACGAACTAGCAGGCCAATTAGGAAGGTCCTCAAATCGATTGTTACCCGAATTAAATGCCTGTGGCGGATCAACCTGTCCATCATAACACCAGATAGGTAAATCACCTAATAAGGTTCCTGAGAAGAGAGAGCTTACAGTAGCTGTATAATCATCGTCACCTATAGTTGTAGTAAATCGCGTTACGTCAGAATGCGCTGTTCCTATAATTCGCGCCATTCGAGTAAAACTTGGGTACAACCATGAAAAACCTGGTGATGCGGTACTAAGCCAGGAGAAAAGCCAATACGGATCATGAAGCATTGTGGTAGCATACACCAGCTTATGCCCTGTAAACTTCTTAGCACCTAAAGCATTGAAGCGAATATTCTTAGCATCACTCCAAGCTTCCACTTCCAGCTCATACGGTTGCTTATCAGTTTCAAGTCCAAAACGCCCTACATTCTCTATAGGTAAATTTGGCATCAGCCTATCACTCTACGCTTGTTAGATTCTTCTATAGAGACATTCTTAATTCGGACGCGCTCACGTCCCCGAGTAGCTTGCGCTTTAAAAACATCTACCTTAGTCGAGGTCGCTTGCAAATACTGCTCCGAGATGATTGCTCCAACCTCCCCAATGAACCAGTCGCTGGCATACTTAAGCCAGATGTTCTCGATATTGTTAGTTCCGTAATTCCCAGCGAGGCTGAGGCCTCGAGCAATATACCTCATACGAAGCGGGAAGACTTCATCAGCCACAGGACGCATGAAGATATACTCACCTGAGATATCGTAGTGCGTAGGTGTACCAGCAGAGTTAAGTGCCTCCTTAATCAAGTCCCAATCCTCACGTTGCATCTCAATATAGGGATCATCAAGGGAAACATCATACCGAAACAAAAAGCCGTACTCCCAAGGCATTAAGAAATCAGCAGGTAATCCCACTCGCTCATCACCTACAGTAGTTTGCGCATTAGATTCCTCAGTCAACAAGAACCAGGGACTTATAGAATCACCCTCGAGAATGGAATCTTGTACTTGCACCATCTCATTGATAATGTCATTTCGAAGCGTCTCGTCGGTATTATTACCATTCCGCTTCTGTATCAAGTCTACTACCTCATCGCGTAACATTTAATCGTCTCCTTCACCACCACCATTACCCTCAGGATTATCAGGATCTGAGCAGCCCAAGCATACACCCTCTGCCCAAGGAGGCGTTTGCCATGTACCTGCACATCCCATGAGAAAAAAAGTAAGTAAAAGTATCGTAATATATTTCATAATATTTCCTGTTGTCTATTGTAAGGATCGCCACATTTTAAAATCCTCTGCATACTTATCTTCAATATCAGCTTCCCGATATACCTCTAGTTCAAACTTTTTACTTGCATTCCTATGAGGTAAATCTACGTCTATATAAGACTTGAATTTAATTGGTAAATCTTCAAATCGTTCAACATGAGTAGGTAGATATACTCCATCACAAGTAAGCATTTCTACCTGTGGATTCCAAAGCTCATCAGAACTGGTTAAAATTTTATCAACAAATTGTTTCCAGTTTTGTTCTCCCCGATAAAAGAAAACGGATTTTAACCTCTCTAGCGGATTCCTTAACCAAGTAACCCTAGTTAGTATGTCGCTAATTTTCCCGTTAGTCCACGGAGAAAAATAGAAAGCACAGGTATGTTTGAGTGAGGTACTTGCACATCTAGGTAGGGTACTCATAGCTATTTTTTCAGAGTGCGTAACGACCCAAAAGTTAATATCTGACTGGATCATGGCCCATTTCTCATCGCCTTATCAATTCTAATTATTTCAAGTGTCTCCATATCATCTAATGATGTTGGTGTCGTAGGCTTCAGTTTGCGCATATCATCCAGCAATTCTTGCTCGCTAGAGCCTCCTGCTGTCAAACTAGCACGAATAGCTGCTACCATTTCAGGCACAACTACTGATTCGTTTATTGCTTTTTCAGCACTAATATTTAGAACCTTTGCTTGAAAAGCCTGACTTCTCCCTGGCTGTAATTCTACTTGATCATTAACAATCCTGAAATTATCAAGTAATTCCCTTGCTCGTATCATTTCCTGGTCTCTTCCCCTTCCGATACCAAAATCCTGATCCGTAAAATTAGTATCAATCTCAAAATCAAATGCTGAGTGCGTAGCTGGATCAAATTCTAGAGGTTCCCAATTATCTTCAAAAGGATAGTCTTGAGAAGTAGCTTTCTCGATTAAACCTGAAATGTTATCTACTATAAATCTTGTATATTGTCTAATCATAATTTTCTCCTAAGCAGCAATTATCCAACGGTGGTCTACATCAAAAGATACATTTTTCAGATCAGTATCTATTGAAAATCTAGGTGAAGAAGCACCACCACCATCTACACTATTCCCTGATACACGCGTACTTGCCCGATTACTAGTATGAATCATCGGAAATAAAGCCCAATTATTCAAAGAAAAATTCGTGCTGGCACCATTAGCGATAAAACCAGCCGAAGTGGTTGTTGAATTTGCAATCTGGCTTCGACCTATTGCTGAGGCAGCAATATTAGGCGTATCAATGGTAGGAATCCGTGCAATGACAAAGGTACCTGCATTAATCTTTGATGCGTTTAAATTCGGTATACGAGCATCAGCAAATGCACCAGTAGTAGTATCAGCAGCATCTAGAGCTGAAATCTCCGCACCTGTGTGCGAGTGCGCAGAAGCTGCTTTTCCATTAAGCTGCGTTTGAATTAAACTTGTAACGCCATCGACAAAATTAAGTTCTGCTGTACTTAACGTTGCTCCATCTAAGATGTTAAGTTCAGCCGCTGAAGCAAGCAAACCTACTAGCAAGTTAAGCTCAGCTGGTGTCATGTTACAAGCAGCGTCAAGATTCGGAAGTGTATTAAGGATAAAGTCCTTAATAAGTCGTAAGTGATCATCTGCTGTAGAACGATCATCCGTTCCCAGCGGATTTGTTCTAACCAAATCGTCGAGAAATGTACCTGTTTCTAATCCCATTTTAATATCCTCATATTAAGCTGCTTCTTCCCATACAGTAGTAAGCGGATTTTCTTTAGTCCAAGCAGCTACTACGGGAGTTTCGGGGGTCCAAGCTCCAACTACTTTAGCAGCAGGAGCCCATATGTTTACTACATTGGAAGCTGGAGCCCATACAGTCGGACAAATTTTATCCGCATTCCATGTAGAGTTAATTGAAGCAGCAGCTGCCCATGAAGTAGATAGTGAACCTACTGGAAGCCAAGTTTCCAGTTGAGAAGCCTCCGCAATCCAAGCAAGAGAAACAGGTAAAGCTGGAGTCCACGTATCCACTTGACTAGCACCCTCTACCCAAGGTGTAATCAATGGATCAGCGGGAACCCATTGTACAAAGAAATCACTAATAAGCCCAAACACTTCTTCTGAAGCGATACCAGTAGGCTGTAAAATAAGTTGAGCAGAAGGTGTACCAAACGCCTCTTCACTTGCAATAGCTACAGGTGCAATTACTGGCCCGATAAAAGCATCACCGAAAGCTTCAGCGCTAGCTATAGCTACAGTAAACAGCCGCTGATTAATCTGCACATTAGGTACAACCTCAGCACTAGCAATCCCATCTACACTCAGTATCTGCTGCGCAACGAAAGTCCCGAACGCCTCTTCAGACGCAATCGCGGAAGGGAAGAAACGCAGGTCAACGCGAGCCGTCCCAAAGGCTTCATCTGATGGTATACCGTTGAAGAAGAGCCTTTGATCGAGTACGGCGCTGCCAAACACTTCAAGACTAGCTATAGCAGCAGGAAATACCCGATGATTAAGTTGTGGTACGCCAAAGGCTTCTAGACTTGGTATAGCAACTGGCGAAAAGGCAGCAGTAAACTTCGCTATACCGAATGCCTCTAAAGATGCAATGCCCTCAATAGGTTTAATCGCTTGCCAGAACTCCGGCCCGTCAAATGTTCCAGGGTCATTATCAAAGCTGCACGGCTGCGGCGTTGCATCATAAGGATAACTATATCGCCCGACACCATGCGCCTCCGCGCTTGCGATACCGACTAGATCAAGTTGGAGGTTAATACGGCTAGTGCCAAAAGCCTCAGCAGAAGCTAAACCAATACCGAGAAGCTGATGATTAACCTGAGGAGCCCCTACAGCTTCTGCCGAAGGTATACCCGTAAGGTCCTGTAAACGTAAAGTTGTCTTAAGCGTTCCAAAGGCTTCCGCACTAGGAATACCTGTAGAGAATACCCTTTGATTTAACTGGAAATTTCCAAACGCTTCAGCCGTAGGGATACCTTCACCCGCCAGGCCAATTTCAATGACGTCATCTTCGTCAAACTCAGTCGTCTCCGAATTAAAGGAGACGCCGACAGATTCGTTAAAAGTAAAAGCCATAGTTTACAACTTAAAGATTTTATTCGCTCCGTTATCCCAAGCTACAATAATGTCACCACCACCAGGTGTCACCGGCAGTCCCGTTGCAGTATCGATATACGCAATAAGCTGTCCAGTAGACTCCGAGCCTGTATGCTTATAGAGAACCAACGCCTCAACTGTCGCACCAGATACAGTTAAAAAGGTCAGGTCATTCGCATCAGCTATACCCGCATTAGAGGATTTACCTGATAAAGCAGTTATCGTACCTTCACGAGCACCAGCTGGAATGTCATTGAGAAAATCATGATTAACCAGGTCTACCGTATACAACGCTATGTCGATCAAGATGCCGCGTATGTCATCGCTATCCCAGTCAATTTCGCCATTCAGGAACGCATTTCGCCCTGTATCATAAAGTGCATTTGCCATTATCTAACCCTCCGAGGGCGATCACCAAACCAAAAAGTAACTGCTGTCGTAGCCAAAAAGATAAACTCATTTGCCCACTGATTTTCAGGACTTACGGCTACCAAACCAAAGGTGCATATAACCAATCCATAAGTCAGGAAAGGTCGCGTAGAAGCCTTCAAATCCTGTACCCAAGGCGACGCACCTTTCGTAGATGCCTCAGCTTCAATAGCCGCTGTCAGATTCTTAGCATCCGATTCACTTTCCTGAAGTTCCAGGTCAATAGTCCCTTGGACTCTGGCAAGCTCCATTTCAATCGTCATGGAAAGTCTATTCTCCTCAGCCATGCTTACCTCATGAGCAAAGGTGAGTTTCTTTTCCTTGTAGGCGGTAAAGGTTTTAATTCCTGCGCCAACAACACCCAGGATACCACCACCAGCCGCACTGGTTAATAATTCAAGCCACATCATATATCTCCAATTTAAAAGGCTCTAACTTCATTACTCTTTCAAATCTCGCACGTGCTGTTCTAGAGCTAAGCACAGCCTGTTGATTAAATAGTTTACCTCTCTTGCATCCAAGGAGAATACAGCCTTGGGTATTGGTACGGTAACCGCCTGCTCTATCCCCGAAGAAATTTCCGTGGTGAAACAATATATATGATCGGCCAGGTACTCCGGTGGCGATAAAGACGTTACCATACTTTTTACTATAATGCAAGAACACTGTGTATACCCCTGCAGGGATACAGGACTCATTTCTCCTATTATCTCGCCACGGGGGTTCGCCAGTATATAAGTACTGGTTATCAAAGACAATAACGCCAAGAGTACCCTCATCATTGGTTGAAAGCCTGAAAAGTTTAACATTATCCAAGGATTGCCTTCGCTGTAATATACTGAATTAAATGCTCTATTAAGGCACTAGTAGGCTGTATTGGTGCTGTAGCTGTACCTGTCATTGACGCATTCTGTGATATAAGGGCACCTGAGGATTTCCTTTCCACCAGACCTGTACCTGATAAAGTCGCATTCTGCGCTAATAATACACCAGTCGCTGTATGTATTACCTCAGCAACACCTGATAATAACGCATTCTGTGCTACCAGAGCACCACTACTAAACCACTTGAAAAACGCATTCCCTGCTAAGGATGCGCTTTGAGATATCAGGGCACCGGTACTTGGAAGTTCACGCTCCGCTGTACCTGACAATGTTGCATCTTGAGATAGTAAGATACCTGTTGAGGTAATCTCACCTTCTACCAAAGCTGTACCAGCCATCGAGGCATTCTGCGAGATTAAAACTCCGGCACTAGTAATCTCACGCTCCGCTGTCCCTGTCATTGAAGCATTTTGGGACACCAAAGCCCCACTACTCTTCCTGCCTACTAAACCTGCACCTGACAGTGATGCACTCTGTGATACTAGCGTACCGCTACTCTTGCGTCCTACTAAACCAGCTCCTGCTAAGGTAGCGTCCTGCGATATTAATGCTCCTGAAGATGTTTGTCCTTCAGAAAAGGCATCCCTATCATTATTAATTACGAGAGCATCATGTGCAGTGGTGTGCTGTGCTGCAGTCAATTTCCCTTTGAATAATTCCACATAATAAACTATGCATTCCGCACCACGGCCTAAATTACCCCTATTGCCTATATTTACATTTTGGGTTGTATTATTTATATCTTCTAAGGTTTCATTCAATGAAAAATTCGTAGAATCAACAGTTTGAAGAACACCGTCTTTGTATAATTTTACTCTGTCTGCTTGTACAGTTTCAGTGGTGTCAACCGTTACTCCCCACGTATGAAGACCTGCTGGAAAAGTTGTGTCATAGTCAGCTTCATTAGATCCAGCAGAATCATTCATGCGTATTTGTACGGAACCAGGGCTACCAGTCTGTACAACTAAAGCAATATCTCCATTGCCACCATCAGAGCCTATGAAAAATACTCGATTACCAGTACCACCAGCAGCAGCAAGATCAGCTCTAACAATAAAAGAAAATTCTGTGGCAGCATCTAGCTCTGAACCGATGTTACCGTTATTTACAATATCATCTAATTCAGCAATAGCTGCATGATCATTATTTGGAAATTCAAGACCACTACCTGCGCCAATACTTGCCCAATTTAAGTCTGATCCACCATATTGAATACTGTCTAAATCATTGCCGTTGCCAGTATCATCAGCAGCGGTAGTTGGGGATTGTCCTGAACTGGCTTCATCAAGTAGCCATCGTGCAATAGAAACGGCACCACCCAATATAGTAGCTGTACCTGCCAATGTAGCGTTTTGCGAGACTAACGCACCGCTACTTTTCCTACCTATAATGCCCGCACCAGCCAGTGTTGCATCCTGCGATTGAAGTGCGCCTTCACTGGTAATCTCACCTACAACATCAGCCGTACCAGTCATAGTAGCATTTTGGGAGGCTAAAGCACCTGTACTTTTCCTACCTACAGTAGCCGTACCAGCTATGCTGGCATCTTGGGAGACTAAAGCACCACTGCCAGTAATCTCCCTTTCTGCCGTACCAGCTAATATTGCGCTTTGTGCTATCAACGCTCCACTAGCTGTATGCTCTATCTCACCTACTCCGGATAAGATAGCGTCCTGCGATAACAGTGCGCCACTACCTGTACTTTCCCTTTCTGCAGTGCCAGCCAAGGTCGCATCTTGCGATATTAATGCACCGGTACTCTTGCGACCTACTACTCCTGCACCTGATAAGAATGCACTTTGTGAAACTAGAGCACCCGAACTAGTATGCTCCACCTCCCCTGTGCCAGCCATTGTCGCACTTTGCGATACTAAGGCACCTGTGGCGTCGTTACCGCCAGCAGCAGAAACTTTATCTTCTTGTGATCTTGCAAAAAAGTCACGCGGATCGACGCCAGCGGCTTTATCTTCTTGTGCCCTTGCAAAAAAGTCCCGTGGGTCAAGTGACATGACTTAACTCGTTTCAGGTTTGCCGACTAGGATGCAATCTCCACCAGTTGTAATATCAATTGCACCGCCACCTTGAGTTGTAGCCAATTTGCAAGTATCACCACTTTGACTAACTACATGTAAGTCTGTATCTACTGCAAACCCTGTCCCTATTGGTAACGCCTCTGAACCAGCCTGATAGACATGTACAATATCATCATTTGCTAAACCACTGAATTTGCCGAGTACAAATATATCATCAGTCCCAGCCTCGGCTAGAATTATCGGAGGATTAACATCCATTACTTGAGGGGTTACATCTTTAACCACAACACCACGATAAGTCGCTCTACCTAATTCTTCAGTATAAGCACCTGTTGTTCCATTTGAAATGCCACTTGCTGCAAGTGACCATGTTTCAGGCGCAAGTCCTGTAATTTTAAATATCTGGTATTCCATACTAACCAATACTGCTTCATCTTTATCGCGAGTAACACCAGCGACAGTGAAAGTTTTGATTGTAAAATTAATATTAACTTCACCGATCTTGGACTTAGCATTTCCTGATCCTGTACCGGTAGCTGCAAGCCGAACGGCACACTTACCACTAAGGTCACCAAGTTGTGCTATAAAAGCAGCACCTAAATTATTATGCTCAATCCATTGCCCACCAGTATCGTAAGCCTGAACATTTTCATTTGTGTTATCAACTGAATCAATATCTGTATATGGTAATACAGCATTATCGCCTGCCTGCATAACAGAATCTAAATAGAATCGAACTGAAAGAGTAATAAGTGCAGCAGGGTCAATGTCCATAGTGACCTTAGCATTAATAGTTCCTTCTTTAAATTCGTCGCACTGTTCAGCTAATGTACCGTTGGTCATACATCCTGTTGAATCAAAATCGAGACTACCATCATCGGCATATTTAGAAGCCGCTGTCCATGCTACAACAGAGTCAATATTAGCGACATCAAATGCCATTACAGCATTTCCTTATCCATAATCTTTAAGGCTTTGGCCCATTCGGCATCGGTAACTTCTACTCCGTGAAAAACAATATGCTTACAGGCAAGCGGCACAAGAAATTCATTCTTTGCATCAGCATCGTGAGGATTACTTGCCCTTCTCCGCATGAAATCGCCATCATCCCACTGATAGATTTCAACCCACAGCTGGCTGTGTTGTATACCCCAACACAGCGCGTAGTAATCAAACCCATGACTTACAGCAATATTCCTTAATTTACCTACTTCCTCATCGGTTTGAATAGTAAGAGCAAGTACATCAATTGTGGATAAGTTTTCCTTATTCTCAAATAGTACACGCTGCCGAGAAAGGTCAGCGTAAAGAACATCAACTTCAATCATAACAGTCTCCGTTTAAGGAGGTGCTGTATACGTCAATGCACTACAAGATACTGTATCAGTCGCGGCAACAACCAGTGACGATAAGTTAATATCACCACCTGAAGTCTGTACAGCATCCGTCAAGATAACAGCATTCGAACTATCATCCTCAATGGTCGCTTTTGCAACAGTACCACCTGTGGCATTCGAATCATCAGTGATCGCGTTGAAGGTTAAGACCTCAGCTGCTACTACACCGGAAGTAACACTGAAAGTTAGGGTCGCAACCTCAGCATCACCTGAGGTGCGGAATATAAGTTTCCCTGCGCCGCCAGCATCGATCAACGCCAGGATGGCGTCAGCAATGTTATTGCGGGCTTGGGCGGAATGCGTAACGGTCATTTTTTAAATCCTCGATTTCCTGTTCAGTTAACATTTTTAGCTGAGCTTCCATCGGCATATCTTCTCCATCATCAATCTTAGGACGACCATACCGATCACGTACAAGCCCATATATAGGCGCTATTTTTACAGCACTACTTTCCATTTCAAATACCTCATTAAAGCTTGGAATAGTCCAAGCTAGTGTATGACTGGACTTACTGTTCCAGTACCTTGCAATAACAATTGGTTAAGAAGCCTTTTAATATCTCCAGTTTCTGCTTTCATTTCTTTCTGAAGCTCCTTAACGTCCGCTTTCAATTCCCCTATATCTTGTTCCAGTACTGCAGCTCCCACTACCCGCATCTCCTTTTCATGCAATATATCCTTCTCGTTCGCAAGAGCAAGATTCTCTACAGCATTTGCTGACCAAAGAGCTTGACCACCAAGTCCCAGAGCAAATACAAGTAAACTACCTACTGCAAATGGCTGAGCTTGCTTAAGGTTCATGAGTAACTATGGCCTGCCCTACCATCCCAAGTAAAAGTAAAAACATTAATGACGCCTCCGGCAATGCCTTCTGTCATATCTAGCTCTATTGAAGTATCCAAAAGAAGCTGAAGTATCATCCAAGCTGGATCAGAATTTACACTTCCATACTCTGCCCAAGCCTTATAAATAGTCGTAATATCACCTACAGTTAGGAGTTCAACCCGCCTCGCATATTGAGGCATTTCCTGAACCCAAGCAGACGCATCTCCTGCAAGCTGCCGTACTCTATCCCTACCCGCAATTAATGTCTCAGCCATTACAGGAACTCTATAAGCTCATCTGGCGTTACACCATCTGGCGCTGTACTACCCTTCCCTGATTTCCGGCGTAGCTTTGGATCATCCAAGCCCCAATTAAGCATCTTCATGCAAAAAGGCATAATCAATTCCTCAGCATGAATTAAACCTTTATGTGTAACAGGCTCGAGGTTTCCATTCTCAGATTCCTCAAGAACACACTCTTGAAACCCATCCTCCAGTAGTTCAATAACAACCCCAGGTTTAAAATAAGGATTTCGCTTGTGTATAATATACAGAGCCATCAGTCATCATCGTCCCGTGATAACTCCTCAAATACCCCTTCCCGTTCTACCGTGACACGCTTAATATCCAAGCGCAGAGAATAATCATTTATATGATCTGTAAACCCTGCACTTAACTCCTTCACGATACCACTAGCTTCTATAGTAATCCTCTCATCAATATCGAGCGCCTCAGCAAGTTCTTTACTAATAGGAAGGTGAATACTATAAACCTCCGAGGATACCGTTTCCGGCTGTATCGGAGGAAGATCAATCTCATAAATTATGTGGTCGGCCATATGCTCCCCGCAGGAGGACAAGGGGGCGGTAAAGCCCCCAAGCCTTATAGGTTACAAGATTATGAAGTTACCGTGATAAGCCATTGTTCCTTCATGGCGAACCTCGATACCGGCTTCAGTCATCCATTGGCCCTTCCGTGTATCCGCGTCATTAGCCTGGATATTATCCTCAGGCTTAGTATCGCGGAGCGGACGGTAGACAATTGCACTTGGATCAATGAAGAACGCGCTGTCCGTATAAATCGGATGCGTATTCATCAGTGGGTGCGACCGAACGAAGAAAGTACCCTGGGGTAGAATCCAACGCTGCAATTCCATTCCATAGACCCTGACAACACTGTCGAAGTTAATCCGAGACGAACTGGCATTCTTCGCAAGTTTGTTAAGGTTATTCAGATACCCATTGCCTGCAAAGACCAAACGCTCGTTTCCGGCAGTACCAGAATCGAAGTCAAAGACTTTGAAAGTATCGTCCAAGAACCCATCCTCGTCGACGCCGGTGGTATAAATCTTAGCATTAGTCGTAATGAACTCACGGAGTCCACCAAGATAACGCTTAGGCTTACCATTAGCACCAGTCGTTTCAAAGTTCTTACCGAACAGATACGCCATTTCCAGAGCAACCGAATGCTGGAACATCTTCCGCTTCTTGTCGTTCTTCAGCGGATCACCAGTCCGTGCACGAGTAACTTGAACCGTACCGGTCAACTCATACGCAGTCTTAAAGATTTGCGCGAAGTTCTTGAGTTTGACTGGGTTCTCATTTGTGACGGTCGGTGAAACAGTGCCCTCAGCGAATACATTACCAATCTTGGTAAGTGTATCCAAATCAGTCATTGCCGCTGCACTTGAACCAGCTGCACCACGAGCAATAGTAATAGCAGTATCACTTGCAACTGCAGTTACCTCAACAAGCTCATTATCGTAGGCAGCAACTTCTGTCTTGGATACCAGGAGTAAATCCCCGATAACCAATTTCAAGCCGCCAGAAACAAGCTCCAACGCAGTATCACCTGAGGTTTGAGCACCATCAACTATAACCTTAACAACGTCAAGCTGCTCTTCCCACCAGGAAAATTCCGGATCGTCAGTTTTCTCGGTCTTCATTTTTGACATTAGGGCTGTCAAAGGAGCTTGGCCGTTCGGATTACGCCAAAGAATCATCTCACGAAAATTCTTCGGACGCTCATCAACGCCCCAGTCTCCGGTGCCACGTAAGCCTGCAAAAGCCATTTCATATCTCCAAAGAGTTTATTTTAAATCGTCCTCTAGTAACTCTTCTGACATAGAAGTATAGATGTTACCAGATTCTGACTGCTGTTCCGCTGGTGCGGAATTAACGGCTGCTGGCTGAAAAGGTTGCTGGACCGGTGGAGAGGCTTCGGGAGTTGGCGGCGTTCCAGGGGGTATATCCACTGGAGTAAGATCAGGTGCAATACCATGATGTAACATCACCTGCATACCGACAAATTTCGTAACCTCTTCCGCAGTTGCATTCGGATTGACTTGGGAATAAACTTGCGAAACCTGCGCTACAGTTTTACCGTGGTCTTTCTGATTCAACTTCGGCCAAGCCTTGAAGAACGTATCGACGTGAGTCTTTTGTTCCTCAACTTCCCTGAGATTTGACTGTATAAGATTAGGCATCGAGTCGGAAATCATGGTGTGCATAGCAAACCACATATCTGTCCACATACGCGCCTGATACTTAGGCAGAAATTTCCCTGGATCAGACAACAACTGTAGAGAATCTGCTTCAGATAGAGGATAATGTTTAGCTATCTTATCCTGCATTTCCTCGCGAGCCTTTGTATCGGCTGCCGCGAGTTCATCCGCAGAAGGCTCCGTAGGTGCTGGAGGCTCAGGTGGTACTGGTGTCGGCTGTACTTCAGGTGTTGGCGGCGTCTCAACCGGAGGAACAACAGGTTCCACAGGTGACGCCTCAGCAGCTGGAGGCTCAGCAGGGGGAGGTGGTTCCTCTACTGCGGGCTTCGGAGGTACTTCCTCAGGAGCCGGCGGAGTCGAATCAACTTCCTCGGGTAAATCGCCATCATCGTCCGTATCCTTAGATAGGGTGTCCCAAAGATTCTCTTCGGGGATGCGATCGGCAGTTCCGTCATCTGCGGGAGGTGGAGCCGGTGGAGTCTCAACCGGCGGCGTTGCGGCCGCTGGAGGAGCCTCTACTGGTGGAGTTTCAACTGCTGGTGCAGTCTTTACTGGTGGGGTTTCCGCTGCTACAGCAGGTGTCCCATCTTTACCCTCTCCCGCTTCTTGGCGGTATACATGCGTTATATTACGTTTAATCATAGTTGTCAAGCATCCTCTACATTTTCTTCAAATTTACGTGCAGTAATCTCCTCATCTAATGCTTCGATGAGAAGCTCTACGAGAGTCATAGTCTGATAGATACCAGAACCCTCACCCTTCATAAACTCCTGTGCCAACGTTTCATCAATCGAGGCGCATGGAGTGTGAAAAACGGTATTCTTGCGAGTCTCTATTTGTGATTTAAGTACATCACGATAGAGGTCCCACCCCTGTGAGCTGCTTAGGCTCGTTAATTCGTGCTTGCGCGTCCTCAATTCGGCTAGGGTCAGATCCTCCAGCGCTCCCAAAGGTTTCGGTTGAGACGTTTCTTCTTGCATTTGCTGCTTCTCCTGCAGGAATAATGTTTCCTGCGACACGGTCTCGCGCAATCTGCTCATCTGGCGTCAGTTGCACTTTAAAACGGCTAATATTCTTAGCCCCACTTAGCTGCGCTGTATACGCAAATATCTTACCTATATCATATTGAGCCAGTAATTCGGGACTTATAGCTACTCCTGCCATTAATTCCTTCCAAAGGTTCGCTAATGCGAGTTTATCCACCGGCATAGTGCCATCAACAGGTATATAATCGAAAAATCCCGCAATACTCTCA
>SMVA01334254.1_pt1 | contig 14678 bp, 8 predicted proteins | sample 2456451 | NCBI WGS metagenome assembly SMVA01 (sample SAMN11095933, study PRJNA526329) | marine sediment metagenome | biome: Marine sediment; feature: Surficial sediment; material: Deep marine sediment; isolation source: Hadal surficial sediment | place: Pacific Ocean | collected 2014-05 | depth 0-1...
GCCGAGGGCCCCGACATCAGCATCCTGTCGGCCTACAAGCAGGGATATAGCTGGTTGTACGATCGCATCCGGCCGCGCCTCGAGGGGCGGGCGGTGCACAACATCCAGATCCGCTTTGCCGAGATCGGCGCCCCTGAAGACTGGCCGCAGCAGGCCATGTACACCCCGACACGCTGGCTGCTGGAGATCTTCCCTATCGACGAGGTGCTGGCCCGCGACATGGGCCTCGATCTCGAGCAGATCGTCTTCGAGAAAATGCCCCGGGACGCGCCCGCCTACGAGGTCATCGCTACCGGCCCCGGCGGCGAAGAGATTCTGCGCGAGACCTTCGAGCCCCGCTGGGTATTGCGCGACTACTTCGATCGCTTCCCTGACTACGAGAAGGCGCGCGTCACCACCGGCTGGATCGAGGCCTCGGTGGGCGGCGAGACGGTCATCGACGAGCGCATTATCACCGACCTGGAACGCTTCTGGGATCATTTCCAGGGCGACACGCTGATGCGGATGTACGAATATGTCATGCGCATCAGCGAGGGTAAGCCACGGGCTTCCGACGCCCCTCATTTCGGCGAGCTGCGCATCGACGTGACGCTGAGCGAGCCCGACTACCAGATCGGCGTCGACCAGGAGCAGATCGCCTCGATGGAGGCGCTGCACGAGGAGATCTACTTCAGCACGCTGCACTTCTTCGACGTGTTCGGACGGATGGCGCGCGGTCAGGCGCTCAACTATCCGGGTCGGGTCATTCCGATCGTGCGGCCCAAGTCGGACGGCGCGCCGGGTCACGCCAAGATCACCTTGACCGGGTTCGGCGCGCCGCGTCCCCGGGTAACCGTGGAGTACCGCGAGCGCGGTGAGCGACCGGCGACGCTGCGGCGTGACATCGTGGAGGTGACCATCGACCGGCCGGTCCCCTTGGAGGCACTCATCCGCGACGGCAACGTGGAGAAGCTCGGCTTCTACGTGAAGGTGGACTTCGAACAGGACCGCCGTGACGAGTTCGCCCGGCGCACCCGCGCCGAGAGCATCGACGTGCGTATCACCAACGCCGCACAGACCACCGCCATCATCGAAAACGCCGCCGCGCTGCGGCAGGCGGGGCTGTATGCCGACAGCCTGGCGTACGACGGGCTCGGCGACATCGAGCTCACGGTGGGATGGGAACGCGAGCGCAGCGCCGCTACCGAGGTGGTCGCGACGCTGCCACGCAGCGGCGCCCCGGCGGCGTTGCCCGATATCTTGGCGCTGTTACCCGCCGACGAATCGTGGCGTGACGGCGCTCTGGTGCAGTGGGACACACCGATGCCGCCCGGTGAGGCCTACGAGATCCTCGCCAAGATGCAGACTTGGCCCGAGGGCACCGCCTACCAGGTGGGTGAGAGCTACCTCGGCAAGCCCATCTGGGCCATCGATCTGATGGCCCCGCTGGAAGGAAGCCACTGGTCGCAGGCCAAGGCGACAACGCGCAAGCCGACGGTGATCTACTCGGCACGGCAGCACGCCAACGAGGTGTCCTCGACCAGCCACGTTCTCAAGCTCGGCGAAATCGTATTGGGCAACGAGGAGTACCCGGGGGCGCTCGACAAGGTCAACGTCGTCATTCACCCGATCACCAACCCGGACGGCGCCCAGCTCGCCTACGACCTGTACCAGATCACCCCGAATCACATGCTGCACGCCGGCTACCTGGGAGCACTCGGCGTCGACGTCACCTCCGGGCAAGGGAGTCCGGATCCGATGTACCCGGAGACCAACATACGGCCCAAACTGTGGAACACCTGGCTGCCGGATATCTTCCTGAACCCGCACGGTTACCCGTCGCACGAATGGGTGCAGGTGTTCTCCGAGTACGCCGGCTGGGTGCGCAACCGCGCCACCGAGTCGCGCAGTTGGTGGGGTATGCGGGGATGGTTCATGCCCGGCTTCAGCTATCTCGACGACCCGCGCTACCCGGACCACAAGGACGCCGCTTTCGAGATCCGCGACCGCATCACCGCGAAGATCAACGAAGCCGACAACATCAGCGCCCTCAACGCTCGCGCCTACGACCGCTACCGGCGGTACGCTTTCGCCTGGGACCAGGATGCCTTCAAGCTCGATTTCACCAACGACGTGCTGATCTACATGCCGATCAAGGGGGGAACGGGGCGCAACGGGACGATGTCAAACCCACTTGTGACGGTGTGGTCGGGTACTACCGAGGCCCCCGACGAGACCGCCTCCGGCGAGTGGATGGAGCTGGTAGCGACCGGCGGTTTGCAGTACGACAAGGCGCTGCTCGAGTATCTGCTCGAGGGTAACCACGTCGTCGAGCGGAGCGAGACACTTTTTGCCGGCGGCATGGTCTTCAAGATCCACCGGCAACGGCCACCGAAGCCTCCCGAAGAGGAAGAAGAAGAGACCAGCCAGCAAGAAGGAAAAGGCGTAGCGGAAGAGGAGAGCGAGGAGGCAGTGAACAAGGGAGAGGAAGAGGAGGGGCAAGGCGGTCGCTAACCCGACCCGAGCCCACGCCATGCCCGTCAAGCAAAGCCACTTCCGCCCCCGCAGCCGCGATGGATGGATCGCTCTCGTCGCCTTTCTCGGCCTCATGGCGCTGGCGCAGCCGCCCGTGGTGCACCATCTGGTCAACCGCATCGAGCCCTGGGTACTGGGGTTGCCGTTCCTGTACGCCTGGCTGTTGGGGGTCTATCTCGCGATGATCGGCGTGCTCCTGTGGGTCAAAGGGAAGCACCTCTGACATGGAGCCATGGGTCGTAGCCACGGCGCTGATATTCGCCTACCTGCTGCTCACCATGGTGATCGGTGTGGCCGCCAACCGCAGGATGGGCGCCGATCTCGAGGACTTCCTGCTCTATGGCCGGCAGGCGGGGTTCGTTGTCCTCTACCTGACCATGGTCGCGACCTATCATTCGGCGTTCGCTTTTCTGGGCTCCGGAGGCTTCTTCTACACCCACGGCATCGGCTTCTGGGACGCCGGCACCTGGACCGTCCTGGTGGGCGGCATCACCTACGTGCTGGGCAGCCGCATCTGGGCGCTCGGCAAGCGTTTCGGCTACATCACTCCGGCCGACATGCTGGCCGACTTCTACGAATCCGAGGCCGTACGCGTCGTGGTGGCGGTGGTCTCGGTGCTGTTCACCATCCTCTACATCCAGGTGCAGGCACAGGGGTTGGGCTACATTCTCTCGGTCGCCTCCGGAGATCGCATTTCCTTCGAGCTCGGCACCTTGATCCTCCTCGTAGTGGCCGCCTTGTACCTGGCCATGGGGGGGCTACGGGCGGTTTACTGGACCGATGTCGTGCAGGGCGTGTGGATGTACGCCGCCGTGTGGATCGGGGCATTGGTACTCACCTACAAGCTGTTCGGCGGGCCTTTGGCGCTGTGGCGCAGGGTGGCGGCGGAGCGGCCCGACCTGCTTACCGTTCCCGGTCCGGAAGGTTTCTTCTCGCCAGGGATTTGGCTCGGCATGACGGTGTCGTTGTCGTTCGGCATCATCCTGCAGCCGCACATCATCATCCGCTACTACTCGGCCACCTCCGGCCGGGTCATCAAGTGGCTCGGCGCCACCACGCCCATCTACCTGATGACGCTGTACATCCCGGCAGCAATGGTCGGCCTCGGCGGCGCCTTGGTCATGCCCGGGCTCGAGCGACCCGACCGAGTGTTTCCCTTGATGCTCTTTGCGCACGCCCCGCCGGTGCTCACCGGACTCATCCTGGCCGGCGCCACCGCCGCCGCCATGTCGACGCTCGATTCGATCCTGCACGCCAACATGACGGTGCTGACGCGGGACATCTATCAGCGTTACATCGTCCGCGACGCCAACGACATGCACTACGTCTGGGTGGGGCGCGCCATCATCGCCGGCCTGCTGGTGATCGGGTATCTGTTGTCGGTCCGTACCTACGGTTTCCTGGTGACGCTGGTGACGCTGTCGGGCTCGGGGGCGCTGCAGTTGCTCCCCGCCATGCTCGGGGTCTGCATGCCATCACGCCGCCTGCGCACCGCCAGCGGCATCCTGACGGGCATCGGCGTCGGCCTCGCGACCCTGTACACCACCCTCTTCATCGTGCCCAATCCCTGGGGTATTCACCACAGCCTCTGGGCCCTGGCGGCGAACTTCCTCACCGTCATGGTGGTATCGCGCTTCACCGCACCGCCCTCCGCCGAGACGGTGGAGCGCATCCATGGCGAGATCGAACGTTTCGTCTACGGCGACTCCGATGACGACACAGCCAAGGAGCCTGCGTGAGCCATCCTTCCGGCGCCCTACCACTCCTACCACTCCTACCTCTCCTACGACCGCTGCCACGCCTGCCACGCCTGCCACGCCTGCCACGCCTGCCACACCTGCCACACCTAGCGCGCCTGCCGGCGACCACCGAGATCACCCGATGAGCGCGTTACTGCTGGGTATCGACACCGGCGGCACCTTCACCGACTTCGTCCTGCTGACCGAGGACGGCATCGAGATCTTCAAGCAGCCGTCGACGCCCGCCGACCCTTCGGAGGCAGTGCGCAGCGGCCTCGCCAAGCTCGCCGCCGGGCGCTCCGTACGCGTGGTGCACGGTTCCACCGTGGCAACCAACGCCCTGCTCGAACGCCGCGGCGCCCGCGCCGCCTTGATCACCACCCGAGGCTTCGAAGACGTTCTGGAGATCGGCCGCCAGACACGGCCGCAGATCTACGCCCTCGACGTCGACCGCCAGCCCCCCCTAATACCCGCCGAGCTGCGTTTTGGCGTCAGCGAACGTATCGGTCCACAGGGCGAAATCTTGCAGCAGCTCGATGCCGACAGCGTCGAGGCCGCCATTGCGGCGCTGCGCGACAGCGGCGCCGAGTCGGTTGCGGTGTGCCTGCTGCATTCCTACGCCAACCCGAAGCACGAGGTCGCCATCGGCGTTGCCCTCGAAGAGGCCGATGATGGTGCCCGCGGCTTCAGCGGCTTTCGCACTTTGTCGCACGAGGTACTTCCGGAGTTTCGCGAATACGAACGCTGCTCAACCACCACGGTGAACGCCTATGTGGGGCCGGTGATGGCCGACTACCTCGGCCGTCTGGCGTCCGATCTCGACGCCGAAGAGGTGCGCATCATGCAATCGAACGGCGGCACCATCTCGATCGAGGCAGCACGCCGGCACGCCGTACAAACGGTCCTATCGGGGCCCGCCGGGGGCGCCGTGGGCGGTTTCGAGTTGGCGCGCCGGGCCGGCTACGACCACCTGATCACCTTCGACATGGGCGGCACGAGCACCGACGTGTGCCTCTGTGCCGGTGGTCTCAGCCGCACCAACGAAGCGCTCATCGGCGACCTACCGATCCGCCTGCCGGTGATCGACATCCACACGGTGGGCGCCGGCGGCGGCTCCATCGCCCGCCGGGACGAGGGCGGCTCGCTGCGCGTCGGGCCGCTGAGCGCTGGCGCTGAGCCTGGCCCTATCGCCTACGGCAACGGTGGCACCGAGGTCACCGTCACCGACGCCAACCTTTTTCTCGGCCGGCTTTCGTCCGCACACTTCCTGGGCGGCGAGTTCGAGCTTGCCACGGCGGACGCCGCCGCCGGCGTCGAGCAACTCGCCGCCGACTTCACGTTGCCGCCGACGGAGATCGCCGAGGGCGTCCTGCGGGTCGCCAATGCCACCATGGAACGCGCCATCCGCGTCATCTCCCTGGAGCGTGGCTTTGATCCGCGCGACTTTACCCTGGTGTGCTTCGGAGGCGCCGGTGCCATGCACGCGGCGGATCTGGCGCTTGGCCTCGGTATCCCGCGGGTGCTGGTGCCGCGGGCGGCCGGCACGCTGTCGGCCCTCGGCATGCTGTTGGCGGACTACGTGCGGGACTATTCACAAACCCTATTGCTGCCCAGCGAGAGCTGTACCATCGCCGAGCTCGAGGCAGCGCTCGCCACCCTCGAAGAGCGCGCCCGCGCCGACTTCGCCGCCGAAGGCGACACCGGAGTCACCTTGGCCCTGGAGCGCAGCCTCGATCTGCGCTATCGGGGCCAGGGGTACGAGCTCAACGTGCCTTTTGGCGAGCACTTCCAAGACACCTTCCACGCGGCGCACGAGCAACGCTACGGCTACGCCGACTCCGGCCGTGCTACCGAGGTGGTCAACGTGCGCCTGCGCGCCGTCGGCGCCGTCGCACCCATCGATCTGCCGCGCGCCGCCCTCGCGGGCGACGACGCTTCGCCCGCCACCATAGGCACCCAGCGCATGGTCAGCAACGGCATCGCCGCAGACGCCGCCCTCATCGACCGCGAGTTACTGCGCCCCGGCAACCGCTTCCGCGGCCCCGCCCTGGTGATCGAATACAGCACCACGACGGTGGTCCCGCCGGGCTTCGATGCGCGCGTCGATGAGTGGTTCAACCTCATCCTCGAGCCCGGGGAGGACACCCAATGAGCGCCTGGGATCCGGTCACCCTCGAGGTCTTCCGCAACCTGTTCTATTCGGTCGCCGAAGAGATGGGGGTAACGCTGTGTCGCACCTCGTTCTCGCCCAACATCAAGGAGCGCCGCGACTACTCCTGCGCCATCTTCGACCACCTTGGACGCATGGTGGCGCAGGGCGAGCATATGCCGGTACATCTCGGCTCCATGCCGCTTTCGGTAGAGGCCGCCATCGAGGACACCGAGATGCGCGCCGGCGACATGGTGGCGCTCAACGACCCGTTCCGAGGCGGCACTCACCTGCCCGACATCACCCTGGTGCAACCGGTGTTCCTCGACGGCGACGCCTCAGCGAGCTACTACGTCGCCAACCGGGCGCACCACTCCGACGTCGGCGGCATCACTCCCGGCTCGATGCCGTTGTCGCGCTCCATTTACCAGGAGGGCATCCGTATCCCGCCGCTGCACCTGGTGCGCGACGGCGAAGTGGTGCCCGACATACTGGCGTTGATCCTCGCCAACGTGCGCACGCCGCGCGAGCGCGAGGGCGACCTCACGGCGCAAATCGCCGCCAACCGCACCGGCGAGCGCCGGCTCGTCGGCTTGACCGCCAAGTACGGCGCCCCCGTGGTCGCCGAGTACATGGGGCATCTGCAGGACTACGCCGAGCGCATGACTCGCGAGGCCATCCAGCGCATCCCCGATGGTGACTACAGCTTCGAAGATCGCATGGACGACGACGGCCTGGGCACCGGCCCGGTGCCGATCGTCGTGCGGATCACCGTGGAAGGCGACCAAGCGACGGTCGATTTCACCGGCACCCATGAGCAGGTACGGGGCAGCATCAACGCCATCTACGCCATCACGCTGTCGGCGGTGATGTACTGCTTCCGTGTCATCGTGCCGTTCGCGGTGCCCTCCAACCACGGCACCCTGCGCCCCCTGGAAGTCATCGCTCCCCAGGGCACGGTGGTCAACGCGCTGCCCCCCTCGGCGGTAGCCGGCGGCAACGTCGAGACCTCGCAGCGTATCGTCGACGTCGTTCTTGGCGCCTTGGCACAGGCTATTCCCGACGTCATCCCGGCGGCCAGCTACGGCACCATGACCAACCTCACCATCGGCGGCATCGATCCGCGCACCGGCGAGCCCTTCGCCTACTACGAGACCACCGCCGGTGGCATGGGGGCGCGACCTGGAGCCGACGGCCTGCACGCCACCCACTGCCACATGACCAACAGCCGCAACACTCCTATCGAGGCCCTCGAGCACGCCTACCCCTACTACGTGCGGCGCTACGAGATCCGCCGCGGCTCCGGCGGCAACGGCAAGCACCGCGGCGGCGACGGCATCCGCCGCGAGATCGAGTTGCGCTGCGAGGCCGAGATCACCGTGCTCAGCGATCGCCGCGTCTATCCTCCGTACGGCCTGCATGGGGGGGCACCGGGAGCCCTCGGCCGCAACGTCTTGTGCGTCCCCGGCCCTGACGGTGAACGCGTCGAGGAGGAAGTGCCCGGCAAGGTCAGCGTGCAGGTACAGGCCGGCACCTCGATTCTCATCGAGACGCCGGGAGGTGGCGGCTACGGGGCGCCGGACTCGGCTCGGCCCGGCGAAGAGGATCTTCTCCGAGACTGATTGTGGTTCGTATCGAGCGCTCTGTTCGAACAACCTCACCAATGCGATAATCTCCGGCGCATGTCAACGGACATCCTCATCGACCTTTTCTCCCTGGCGGGCTTCGCCGCCCTGGGTGTCTACGTTTGGCTCCTGCGGCCGCCACGGCCGTTTTGGCCGGTGCTGCCACAGCTCCTCGCCGCGGGCTTCTGTTTCGTGGTGGGCGACGCCATCAGCGCCCTGGCCCAGACCCGCGCCTGGGAGTGGGTCGGACTGATCGTCCTCTATCTCGGCTCCATCAGCGTCGCCGCGCTGTCGTTCGTACTGGCCCTCGCCTTCGCCGATTTCGAGGGCTTGCGCACCGGCCGTGGGCGGCGCTTCGGACGGGTCGCGGCTTACACCTTCATCGTGACCTCCTGGGCGGTGGTCCTGACCGCTCCGCTGCACGGCCGCTTCGCCACGCCCCTGACCGGCAGTCGAAGCAACTATCACGAGCTCTGGTGGGTGCTGGCGCTGATCGCCTATTCCTTCATCCTGGCGTCCATCGTGTTGTATGGTGCGGTCCTGGTCAGCAGGCCCGGGAGGGGCGTTCGGGCCCGCGCCTCGCTGATGCTGACCGCCGCTATACTGCCGCTCTCCGCCAACATGATCTACACCCAGATCAGCACCCCCCTGGCGCTCGATCCGACCATCCTGGCGAATTCGATCTCGGTGTTGCTGTTCGTCGTGGGCATCTATCGAAGCCGATTGTTTTCGCTGCTGCCGGGGCTGATGCCGCAGGTGCTCAACCGCGAGCCCAACGGCATCGTGTTGCTCGACGGCGACGGCGCCTTGGTCTGGTCCAACGCCGCAGCCCGCAATTTCGCCGGCCTCGAAAGGGGGCGGCAGAAGAACCTCCTCGACAGTCTCGTTCATCGCCTCCATCCGGTAGAAGAGCTCTCCGCTCATCCACTGGCGCTCGCCCAGCTACGCGTACCCGACTCGGGACCTCGCGACGTTCTCTGCCGCTACGGTGCCGACGGGTCTCACTGGCTACGCCTCGAGGTCACCCACATTGCGGTGGGGAAAAAGAGCGCCATCCTGCTGCGCCTGCGCGACGTCTCGGAGGAGCGACGCTCGGAGCTGGAGCGGCACCGCTTGGAGCAGCGCATGCGCGAGAGCCGGCGACTCGAGAGCCTCGGTGAGCTCACCGGTGGCATCGCCCATGATTTCAACAACCTGCTGACGGTGATTCTCGGCAACGCCACCCTCCTGGCAGCCGAACTCCCCAAGGGGTCAGAGGCTTGGGATCAGCTCGGCCGCATCAATGCGGCCTCCCTGCGCGCCGCCGACCTGGTCAAACAAATGCTCATCTACGCCGGCAGAACACCGGCGGTCACCGTACCGATCGACGTCTCCGAACTGATCGAGGAGGGAAAAATATTGCTCGGCAGGTGCATACCGGAGGGCGCCCGCCTGACTCTCGACCTGGCGGCGGAGCTACCTCCGGTACACGGAGATCCGAGCCAGCTTCATCAGGTCGTCGTCAATCTGGTCGACAACGCCGGAGAGGCGCTCGAGGAGGTCAACGGGGATGGCCAACACATTCACGTGCTCACCCGTATCGTCACCCTCAGTGAAAAAGAGCTCGCCGGCGCCGTCATCGGCAGCGACCAGCGTCCCGGCGAGCGCATCCTGATCGAGGTCAGCGACAACGGGCGCGGCATCGACGAGGACAGCGCCGGCAGGATCTTCGAGCCCTTCTTTTCCACCAAGTTCACCGGGCGTGGTCTGGGCCTGGCGGTAGTGCTCGGGGTGCTACGGCAGCACCACGGTGTGCTGTCGTTCGAATCCGCCGCCGGCGCCGGCGCCACCTTCAGGATCTGGCTGCCGACCACCGAACCCGCTGACGCAGACACCCGGAACTGAGCAACGTGCCGGCGGGCCGCGCTTGGCACCCTCGATGGGCGCTATTGTTATGCGCCGATGATCGAGGCGGGCGTTCGGCTGAGAAAGCAGCTTCAGCTGCTGCCGCCGAACACCCCCGACCGCCCGTTGATGAGAATCCGCAGCGCCTTGGTGTGCGCCGGAGTGGTGCCGCAGCAGCTACCGATGATGCGGGCGCCGGCGTCGAGCCAAGTGGCGGCGTGGAGGGAGTAGGCCTTGGGATCGACGGCGTCGGTGTTGACCCAGCCGCCTTCTTCGTCGGCGTGGCCGACGTTGCCGTAGCCGCCGGTGGGAAGCTCCGTGGCGTCGCCAATGCGGCGCAGGGCGCGCAGCAGGTCCGGCGCCGGGGCGCAGTTGATCAATACGCCGTCGACACCGATGCCGGTCAGCGAGGCCGCCACCTTGCCGGGGTCCTCACCGGAGAGCATCTTGCCCTGGGTGTCGCACACCAGGCTGACCAGGACGGGCAGCTCGGTGGCGACGGCGGCACGGGCAGCGGCCACCGCTTCGCGCCCGCTGTTGATGGTCTCTACCAGGAGCAGGTCGACGCCGGCGGCGGCGAGCGACTGCGCCATCTGGGCATGCTCGCTATCGAGCGCGGCGGCGTCGGGCACCAGGTTGGGCTGATAGCAGTCCTCCAGCGGCCCCATCGAGCCGGCAATGAACGCCGGTGACCCGGCCGCCATGACCGCGGCGCGCGCCATGTGCACGGCAACGGTGGTCAGCCCGTCGGAGGATTCGGCGACGCCGGCCTTGTCCAGCGTGCGCTGCTGGGTGCGAAAGGTGTTGGTGGCGATGATGTCGGCGCCCGCTTCGGCGTACTCGCGGTGCACCTCGAGCAGCGCGGTGGGGTCGCGCAGCAGCGCCCCCGCCGACCACAACGGCAACGATACGTCGACGCCGCGCCGGTCGAGCTCGCTGCCCAGGGCGCCGTCCAGCAGCAACGGCGGGCCGTCGACCAATCGGTCACGAAAATCCGGGGCGTCCTCCCCTGGGCTCATGAGACCCTCATGCGTCAAGCACGACCTCCACCCGGGTGTCGTTGAAGCAAGCGCCGCCGCCGATGTCGGTGAGGCTGTCGGGTACCAGCACGTTGGCGGTGTTACCGCTGCGCGTGTTGTGGTCCCACGTGCCCTTCGGAATGCAGGCGACGCCCGGGCGCATGGCGGGGTTGATGGTGGCGGTACAGCGCACTTCACCCAGCTCGTTGAAGACGCGCACTTCGGCATCCTCCTCGATGGAACGTGCGGCGGCGTCGGCAGGATGTAACTCCACCGGCACGATGCCGCGGCGCAACTGCCCGAACGTCGAGCTCACCGTGTGCTTGGTCGCCGGCGAGATCAACGCCAGCGGATACTCCGGCGCCGCGTGTTCCGGGATGTAGTGATACAGGCCGCCGCGATCGGATGCCTCTTCGTCGAGCGCCTCCGGCACCAGATCGATCTTGGCGTCGTCGGTATACGGAAACACGTCGACGAACTGCACCGGCGCATCACCGAACTCGGGGAGCACGATCTCCCCAGCCTCGAGCTTCGCCCCCACGCCGTTGTCACCATAGGCGCCCCGCACGATGGCATCGGCGATATCCGCCTCGCAGCGTGGATCATCTTCCTCGCCCAACCCGGCACGGTCGCACAGCTCGGCGAACACTTCGTGGTTGGAGCGCGATTCCCCCACCGGGTCGATGACCGCCGTACTGCGGTGCAACAGATAGGCGCCGTAGCCGCGCGCCAACTCGCCCCGTTCCAAAAAGGTGGTCGCCGGCAGCACGATGTCGGCGTAGCGGGCCGAGTCGGTCATGACCTGGTCGAACACCACGGTGAACAGGTCCTCCCGCTCCAGGCCACGGCGCACTTTTGCCTGATTCGGCAGAATGGCCAACGGGTTGCAGTTGTACACAAACAACGCCTTGACCGGTGGCTCGGCGTTGAGCAGTGCCTCCCCCGTGTGGTTCATATTGATGACGCGGGTGTCGGCGCTTTCCTGGTGGGCGGCTCTGGTGGAATCAAGCTTCCAGGCCGCGGTGTTGCTCATGGTGTAGCCACCGGCGCGAACCCCGAACTTGCCGGCCACCGCCGGTAACGCCAGCACCGCCGCCACCGCCGAACCGCCGTTGCGGTTGCGCTCCAGGCCCCAACCGCAGCGCACCGCGGCCGGGCTCGCCGCCACATAGCGCGCGGCCAGCTCGGCGATGTCTTCTGCGTCGACCCCCGCTACCTCGGCGGCGCTGTCGAAATCCCAGCACGCTGCGCGGTTGCGCAAGGTCTCGACGCCGCGCGCGTGCTGCGCGAGGAATGCGTCGGCGGCATGCCCCGCCGTGAACATCCAATTGATGATGCTGAGCGCGACCGGCAGATCGGTGCCCGGTCGCAACGCCAGGTGAAGGTCGGCGATCTGCGCCACGCGGGTACGAACCGGGTCGACCACGGCGAGCCAGGCGCCCCTCTTCTTGGCCTCCTGCAACGCCGGCATGAGGTGGATGCCGGTAACCGCCGGGTTGACGCCCCACACCAGGATGCCTGCCGCGCCGGCGTAGTCCTGCAGGGCAATTCCGGGCATCTTGCCGTAGAGACCGGTGGCCGCGGCGGTACTCGGGGCGGCGCACACCGTGCGCGCATACCGCGATGCCCCCAACCTGCGGAACAGACGGGCGTCGGTGGTGTCCTGCGATAGAAAGCCGTTGGAGCCCCCATACGACACCGGCAGGATCGCTTCACCGCCGAACTCGTCGCGCACCGACTGCAGGCGCTCGGCGATGGTATCGAGGGCCTCGTCCCAGGAAATGGCTTCGAAGTCTGCCGCGCCTTTGGGGCCGCGCCGCGCCAAGGGTCGCGTCAGGCGCGCCTCGCCGTACAGATGGTCGATCATCTGGGTGCGCACCTTGCCGCAGATGTAGCCCTCGGTGAGCGGGTTCTTGCTGCCGCCGTCGATGCTCACCAGGCGTCCGCCCTCGACCTCCACCTCGAGGCTGCAGGCGTCGGGGCAGTCGAGCACGCAAATGCTGTGGCGAATCTCGCCCATCAAGACATCTCCGAATGTTCCTAATGACGTGCTGCGCGGCGGATCACATCAATGACCCGGGACCCCCGGCTCGGTCATGTGCATCGGGTCCATCAATTCCTCGAGCTCCTCCTCGGACACCAACTGCTGATCGCGAACCACTTCCCTCACCGTACGCCCCGATTGGTGCGCCTCCTTGGCAACGGCCGCGGCCTGGTCGTAGCCGATCACCGGCGCCAACGACGTAACCATGGCCATCGACTTCTCGATCATCGACGCGGTGCGCTCCTCGTCGACCTGCAGCCCGTCGATGCAGCGCCGCGCGAAGTTGCGGGCAGCGTTGGCGAGAATCTCGATGGACTCCAGCAGATTCGACGCCATCAGAGGCATCATGACGTTGAGCTCGAAGTTACCCCACTGCCCGCCCAGCGTTACCGCCAGGTCGTTGGCGATGACCTGCGCCCCCACCATGATGGTGGACTCCGCGATGACCGGGTTCACCTTGCCGGGCATGATCGAGGAGCCGGGCTGCACCGCCGGCACGATGAGCTCGCCGATGCCGCAACGCGGCCCCGATCCGAGCCAGCGGATGTCGTTGGCGATCTTCATGAGGCTGACGGCAACCGTCTTGAGCGCCGCGCTGGCCTCCACGAGGGCGTCCTGCGCACCCTGCGCCTCGAAATGGTTCTCGGCCTCGCGGTACTGCAGGCCGGTCATCTCGTTGATCTTTTCGATGACCCCGGACGCCATCTCCGGGTGCATGTTGAGCCCGGTTCCCACCGCGGTGCCACCGAGGGCGAGCTCCGCGACCGACTCGCGACAGTTCGCCACCCGTCGGATGGACAGCTCCACCTGGCGCGCGTACCCCGAAAATTCCTGCCCGAAGCGCAACGGGGTGGCATCCTGCAAGTGGGTGCGCCCGATCTTGACGGTGCTGTCGAGCGCCTGGGCCTTGGCGTCGAGGCTGGCATGCAACTCGCGCAGGGCGGGCAGCAAGTGGTTCTCGATTCCCTGCAATGCGGCGATGTGGATGGCGGTGGGAATGACGTCGTTGGACGACTGCCCCATATTGACGTGATCGTTGGGGTGCACCAGCTTGCTGCCGACCTCGCCGCCGAGGATCTCCGTGGCGCGATTGGCGATCACCTCGTTGGTGTTCATGTTGCTCGAGGTCCCCGACCCCGTCTGGTAGATATCAACCACGAAATGCTCGTCGAGGGCCCCCTCGATCACCTCGTCGGAGGCCTTGCGAATGGCCTCGCACTTGTCGTTGTCAAGGAGTCCGAGACCGTGATTCACCTCGGCAGCGGCGCGCTTGATCATGCCCATGGCGGCGATGAAGCTGCGCGGGAAGCGGCGACCGCTGATGGGAAAGTTGTCGACCGCGCGCTGGGTTTGCGCTCCGTAGTAAGCGCTATTCGGGACCTTCATTTCCCCCATCGAGTCCTGCTCGATGCGAAAGGCCTCGGAATCACTCATGAGAGAAGCTCCGCGTAACAGAGAGGGCACACGGCCCGCGACAGGGGCAATTTTCTGCTAACCGAGTCAAGGATACACCCGTCCGCTTTGCGGCAATCGCCCCTACTCTCCCTCCGCCCCACCGTCGCCCGCAGCCGCGTCATCCTCCACCACCGGCTCTGATGGCACCGCGGTCTCCGCCACGTGGTGGATGAGCTGCTGATCGGCCAGCACGTCGTCCTGGACGACGCGACCGTCGAAGAGGTTCACCGTGCGGTCGGCGTAGCCCGC
>SMVA01114838.1_pt1 | contig 14677 bp, 11 predicted proteins | sample 2456451 | NCBI WGS metagenome assembly SMVA01 (sample SAMN11095933, study PRJNA526329) | marine sediment metagenome | biome: Marine sediment; feature: Surficial sediment; material: Deep marine sediment; isolation source: Hadal surficial sediment | place: Pacific Ocean | collected 2014-05 | depth...
GCCCTTCGGGTATGACGGAAATGTCCGGAACTTCGATTTCGGTGAGCGCGGGCTTGGCCACGGGAACGAATGCGGCTTCGGGTGGCTCTGGGTGCGGATCCGGGGGCGAATCCGGGGGCGGATCCGGGGGCGGATCCGGGCGCGGTTGCGTCACACCGCGCGGACTGGACTGCCCGGCTAAAAAATCGAGAGGTAGCAGGCTCGCCGGCGGCGCGGCGGCGGACCGGGCGGCGGCGGCTTCGGGCAAGGCCTCGGAATCCGGGCCGGCAGCCGGAGTCGAGACCTGGGCCGTATCGAATGCCGCACCAACCGGCGCAGCGCGTCCCTTGCGCGCGAGCAGGGCCGTGACGGGGCGGGCCTGGGATGCGCTCATACCGTTCCCTGGCTGCTGGCGTCCACCATGGCGAGGCCTGGCGCGGCGGCCGAACGGCGCGGCAAGACAGGCAGGCGGGGCCGCGGCGCGACGCCGTTCAGGCGGCCGCTCACATAGCTCCAGAGCTTCTCGACCTCCTCACAGGATCGCGACGACTCAGGCAGCTCCATGACCGTACGTCCGTCGATCATGCTGGTGGCGAAGTCGATACGTTGATGCAGGACCACCGGCGCCAGCATGCCATGCTGCGACAACACATCGAGCGCTTCGGCGTTGATTCGGGCGCGCGGCGTGGCGCCGTTGAGCACGAAAACCAGTGGCTTGCCCAGATGCGCAACCAACTCCGCGGTCGCGCCGATGGATCGCAGGTCGTGCGGGCTCGGCCGGGTCGGAATGACCACCAGATCGGCAAGACCGACGACCTGGGAAATGGCCTCGCTGAGCGCCGGCGGCGTATCGATGAACAGAATCCTTATGCCGAGATCGCGCAGCCGCGCGACATCCCCGGCAAGTCCCTCCGAAGTGGTCTGGGCGAACACCGGGGTCGGCGCGGCGCGGCTGTTCCACCACGCCGACAGGCTGCCCTGGGGATCGATATCGATCAGCGCCGCCGGACCCTGACCGGCACGCTCGGCCTGCACCGCGAGATGACCCGCGAGTGTCGTCTTGCCCGACCCGCCCTTCCGGGCGGCGATCACGACCACCTTCATCCGCGTAACTCCCCGTCACAACTTGGACCTAACGCCGGTACACCCGGGAAGGGGCACCGCCGATTCCATCGCGCTTACCAGATATGCTTATTATTTTGATTACCTCTACTATATGTGCTGCCGTTAGGGAACCCCCCCGGGCCCGAATAATCTCGCGCCCGGCGCCGCGCCGATGGGAAGGTTGGCGTCCGGATTAGCGCCGGTCGGCGAAAAAGTCCTTGAGCAGGGCGCCGCAGCGAGTCTCTTCGATGCCGCCGACGACCTCGGGCCGGTGGTGGCAGCTGCTTTGCTCGAAGATGCGCGGGCCGTGCTCGATGCCGCCGCTCTTGGGGTCGTAGGCACCGAAGGTGACGCGCCGCAGACGGGCCAGGGAGATCGCCGCCGCGCACATCGGACAGGGCTCCAGAGTCACGTGAAGATCGGCCCCGATCAGGCGTTTGTGCCCGAGCCGCCGGGCCGCCGCCGAGATCGCCAGCATCTCGGCATGGGCGGTGGGGTCGTGCAGGGCCTCGACCCGGTTGTGGGCGCGCGCCAGGACCTCGCCACTGACCGAATCCACCAGCACCGCGCCGACCGGCACCTCTCCCAATTCGGCAGCCGCCTGGGCCTCGTGCAGGGCCAGTTCCATCGGCGCCGGAACACCGCGGGTCGATCGCGCGCTTGCCATGGCCGGCAGCCTGCCGCCGGGGCGATCCGGGGTCAAGGCGCGGGCATTGGGCGTGGGCGTTGCCCACAAGCCGCGGCGTGCCTATAAATCGGCGCCATGACCCGCCCGGAGAACATCGAATCGACCCGAGACAATGAGCCGGAGACGGCCCCGGAGAAAGGCGAGCGCCCAGAAAAAGGGGAGCGCATCGCCAAGGTGATCGCGCGCGCCGGGATCTGCTCGCGGCGCGAGGCCGAGCGCCTGATCGCCGCCGGCCGGGTCGAACTGGACGGCCGGCGCCTGGACAGCCCGGCCGTGACCGTCACCGCCGCCCAGCGCATCGTCATCGACGGCGAACTCCTGCCCGCGCCCGCGCCGGCACGCCTGTGGCGCTACCACAAGCCCACCGGGCTGATCACCAGCGCCCACGATCCGCAGGGCCGGCCCACGGTGTTCGCGGCCCTGCCCCCGGACCTGGGGCGGCTGCTCAGCGTCGGCCGCCTGGATATGAACTCGGAAGGCCTGCTGTTGCTGACCAACGACGGTGCGCTCAAGCGCCGGCTCGAGCTGCCGGCCAACGCCTGGACCCGGCGCTACCGGGCACGGGTGCACGGCCGGCCCGATCCCCGGAAACTGGCGGACCTGGCCCAGGGGGTGCGCGTGGACGGCATCGACTACGGCCCGATCCGCGCCGAGCTGGAACGCCAGACCGCGAGCAATGCCTGGCTCAAGATGGCGTTGACCGAGGGCAAGAACCGGGAGGTGCGCAAGGTCCTCGAGCACCTGGGCCTCGCCGTCAACCGCCTGATCCGGGTCGCCTACGGGCCGTTCCAGTTGGGGCGCCTGCCGCGCGGCGCCGTCGATGAGGTGCCGGGCCAGGTGCTGGCCGAACAGCTCGGCCAGAGTAGCGGCCGTAAGATCGGCACCGCCAAGGCCAAGCCGAAACCGGTCAGGCCGGGCGGTAAGAGGCCGGGAGGCAGGAAACCGGGTCCGAGCAAGGCGAAGCGCGGCCAGAGCGGAGCGGTCACGACGGGAGCCAAGCATGCGCATCGTCGGCGGCCGTCATAGGGGTCGGCGGCTCGAGGCGCCGGGCGGCATGGCCCTGCGCCCGACCGCCGATCGCACCCGCGAAGCACTGTTCAACATCCTGTGCCAGGGTAAGTTGGACTGGCGCCCCAGCAGGCAAGACGGCGACAATCCGCTGGCCGGCGCGCGGGCGCTGGATGCTTTCGCCGGCACCGGTGCGCTCGGCCTCGAGGCGCTGTCGCGTGGGGCCGGTTTCGTCACATTCATGGAAAACCAGGCGGCCGCGCTCCACGCTTGCCAGAGCAATATCGAGGCGCTCGGCGAGGCCGCACAGGCCGAGCTGCTGCGTGGCGACGTCCTGCGCCCGCCGAAGGCCATGGCGCCTTGCGAGCTGGTCCTGATGGACCCGCCCTACAACCAGGACCTGGCGCCGCCCGCGCTCGCGGCGCTGCAGGCGGCCGGCTGGCTGGCGCCCGGCGCGCTCGCCACGGTCGAGTTGATGGCCACGGAGCCGCTCACCCCGCCGGAAGGCTTCGAGATCCTCGACGAACGCAAATACGGCCAGGCGAGACTGGTGTTCTTGTGCAATCTAGGAGGGTAGGCGTACAATGGGACCATGGGTCAGCCTTCACACCGTCGACCGGATTACCATCGAAAAATAACTTGGCTGATTTGGAAACATCGAATTGGGGTCGCGGCTCGTATTGGTTTGGTCGTAGTTCCGCTATTGGCTGTGCTCGCCGTTTTCGTCGGCGACCCCTATGGGGATCCTGAACTTGTAACCGGCACTGTCGTGGGATTGCACCAAAGACAGTCTGAAGTCGCCAGCGATACGCAGTTCGTCGTCCGTCTCGCCTCCGGCGAAAGGGTGATTGTGGGTAACTCCGAGCGGGTCCTGTTTGAAAAGGGTCGGGGTGCAGTATTGGAGCGGCGCCAAACACAGTTCTTAGGACGGCGCCTCTACAATTTTGTCCGGTATCTCGAGAACAATGAAAACACGAATTAGGAGCTATAAAATATTTGTGTATCTTCGGTCCGCACACTCGAACAGGAGATGCATTCCGATCGGGGTAATGGTGCCGGCTCGGTTTTAACGCCGGCCGAATAGTTTCTCGATGTCGGCCAGCTTGAGCTCCACGTAGGTTGGCCGGCCGTGGTTGCACTGGCCCGAGTGGGGCGTCGCCTCCATCTCGCGCAGCAGCTCGTTCATCTCTTCGAAATTGAGTTGGCGGCCGGCGCGCACCGAGCCGTGGCAGGCCATGGTGCTGCAGACCGCCTCCAGGCGCTCGCGCAGGGCCGGCGCCTCGCCCAACTCCGCCAGCTCGTCGGCCAGGTCGCGCAGCAGGCCCTGGATGTTGACCTCGCCGAGCAGGGCCGGGACCTCGCGCGCGACCACCGCGCCCGGCCCGAAACGCTCGATCGCCAGGCCGAGTTCGGCCAGCTCCTCGGCGCGCGCCACCAGGCGCTCGGCGGCCGGCTCGTCCAACTCCACGACCTCGGGAATGAGCAGGATCTGACGTGCCACACCGTTTGCGGCCAGTTGGCGCTTCATGCGCTCGTAGACCAGGCGCTCGTGGGCGGCGTGCTGATCGACGATGACAATGCCGTCTTCGGTCTGGGCCACCACGTAAGTGCCGTGGAGCTGGGCCCGGGCGGCGCCGAGCGGGTAGTTCTGACGGTCCGGCGTCGTCTCCGGGTCGGCTTCCGGGACCCCGGCCGGCCGGGCCCCGGGTGCGGCGCCGAGATTGGGTAGCGGTGCGTGGTAACTCGCCGCCGCCTCCGCCATGCCGCGCGGGATGCCGCCGCCGCCGGATTGCGGCCAGGCGTAGCCGCCGGGCGGCGCCGAATGGGGCCGCAGGGCGCCGAGCGCCGCCTCGGAGACCGTGGTCGAGGCCCGGTGCCCGGCCGCGGCGAGGGCATGACGGCAGGCCCCGACGATCAGGCCGCGCACCAGTCCCGGATCGCGAAACCGTACCTCGGCCTTGGCCGGATGCACGTTGACGTCGACGGTCTCCGGCGGCAGTTCCAGGAACAGCGCCAGCATGGGGTGGCGATCGCGGGCCAGGAAATCCTGGTAGGCGCCGCGCACTGCGCCATGGAGCAGCTTGTCGCGCACGGGCCGGCCGTTGACGAACAGGTACTGGTGCCGCGCGTTGCCGCGGTTGAGCGTCGGCAGCCCGATGTAGCCGGTCAACCGAATGCCCTCCCGCTCGGCATCCACGGGCAGCGCATTGGCGGCGAATTCGCGGGACATGACCGCACCCAGGCGCTTCAGGCGGGCGTCGAATAAGGCGCCCTCGGCGGGCGCGAGACGCAGCAGACTGCGGCCGTCCTGGACCAAGGTGAAGCCGACTCCCGGCTGGGCCATGGCCAGGCGCTGCAATGCATCGAGCGCGTGGTTGGCCTCGGTGCGCGCCGTCTTGAGGAACTTGAGCCGCGCGGGGGTGGCGTAGAACAGATCGCGCACCTCGACCCGGGTGCCGGGCGGATGGGCCGCCGGTTTCACAGCCCCGCGCTTGCCGCCCTCGACCGCCAGGCTCCAGGCCTGTTCCGCCGTACCGGCACCATTGCCCGCATCGTTGGCGCGGCTGGTCAGGGTCAGGCGCGAGACCGCGCCGATCGAGGGCAGCGCCTCGCCGCGAAAGCCGAGCGAGACGATATGCACCAGGTCGTCGTCGGGCAGCTTGGAGGTGGCATGGCGCTCCATAGCCAAGCCGATCTCCTCGGCGGTCATGCCGCGGCCGTCGTCGGTGACCGAGATGAACGAGCGCCCGCCGTCGCGCAGGTCGACGTCGATGTGGCGCGCGCCGGCGTCGATGGCGTTCTCGACCAGCTCCTTGACCGCGGCCGCAGGGCGTTCGACCACTTCGCCGGCGGCGATGCGGTTGACCAGGGTCTCGGGCAGGCGGCGGATGGTCATCGGACTTCCTTTCACTGGTCGGCCTCATCGAGATAGCGGCGGGCCAGCACCTTGCCCTCCTCGACCGCCGGCTGGTCGAAGGCGTTCACGCCGAGCAGGTCGGCCGCCACGATGGTCTCGATCATGAAATGCATCTGCAGGGCGCCGAGCGCCGCCTCGTCGAGGGTTTCGATCCGGAATCGCCGGACCGGCCGGCCGTGGCCGGCCAGGGTGTCGGCGGTGGCGCGCGCGGCCGCGTCCAGAAGGTCGCCGAGCGCCCGCCCGCCCAGGTTGCCGGCCGCGACCGCCGCGGCCAGATCGGCCGGGATGGTGGCGCCGGCGCCCGCGGTGGCCGGCATCACCAGGGTGAACATCTTGTCGCGCGGGCCAGCCAGGTAGAGCTGGAGCTGGCCGTGGTGGTCGGCGGTGCCCCGCGCCCGGATCGGGGTCGTGCCGGTGCCATCCTTGCCCAGGCTCTCGGCCCAGAGCTGACGGACCCACAGACCGAACGGGGCCAGGCGGTCCTCGTAGGTGATCGTCACCGACTGGCTCAGGCCCCGCTCCTGGGCCAACCCGATGTTGAGAGCGGCGCCGACCGCGGGCTCGGAGTCCTCGACCCGCTGGGCCGCCAGGGTCGCGTGCAGCACCTCGCCGGCGCCGCGCCGGAACGCCGCGACATCGAGCCCGGCGACCAGCGCCGGCAGCACGCCGACCACGGAGAACACCGAAAAGCGGCCCCCGATGTCCGGGTCGTGGTCGAAGCAGGGCAGGCCGTAGCGCCCGGCAATCTCCTTGAGCGGATTCCGCCGCGGTTCGGTGACGATGGCCATGTGGCCGGCCAGGCCGGCACGGCCGACCGCCGCCTCCAGCTCCGGCAGCAGAGCCAGGGTCTGGGCCAGAGTCTCGGCGGTGCCGCCGGATTTGGAGATCGCGATCAGACCGCTGCGCTGGAGATCGAGCGCGGCGAGCAGCCCGGCCATGGTGTCCGGATCGACGTTGTCCAAAAAATGCAGGCGCGGCCCGCCGCGCTGCGGGCCGAAGCCGCGGTCGCTGAGCGCGTAGAGCGTCTTGCCACCGAGCGAGGAGCCACCCATGCCGAGCACCACGACATCGTCCAGGCGCGCACGCCAGTCCGCGGCCAGCGCTTCGAGCGGCGCCAGGTCGTCCTGTTCGCCATCGACCACGCTGAGGCATGGCAGGCGGCCGGCATCGTGCAGCTGGCAAAGCCGGTCGTGGGCCGGCGCGGCAGCCATCAACACCCGCGCGAAGGCCGCCTCGGTCAAGCCGTCGTCGCCGATTGCCGTGGCCAGGCAGGTGTCCGTCAGATGTTGGTAGCGCATCGGCCCGTCTTCATCCGGCCCCGGGAATCGGGGCAGAGCGGAACTCAATCTACCAGAGTCGCCCCATTGGCGGAAGGACGCTCAGTCGCCGAGCGGCGGCGGCGGCCGGGTCGCGGCGATGCCTTCCGGACGGCCGATCACGACCACGGTGAGCTTGTCGGCATCATAGAGGTACGCCGCGACGCGCCGTGCGTCTTCCAGGGTCACCGCCTCGATGAAGCCGTTGCGGCGCTCCATGTAATCGATGCCGAGCCCCTGGAATTGCATGCCGGTCAGCATCCCGGAGATCCGTCTCGAGCTCGAAAAGCGGAGCGGATACGAGCCGGTCAGATAGGTCTTGGCGTTGTGCAACTCGGTCTCGCTCGGCCCGGACTCCGCCATGCGGCGCCATTCGGCGCGGATCAAATCGAGGGATTCGGCGACGCGCGCGTTCTGGGTCGCCACCCCGCCCATGACCAGCGCGGCGTGCTGGAGCGGATTGAGATAGGCGTAGATGGAATACGCCAAGCCGCGCTTCTCCCGCACCTCATCGTAGAGCCGCGACGAAAAACTGCCCCCGCCCAGGATGTAGTTGACCACGTAGGCGATGTAGAAGTCCGGATCGTCGCGCGCGATCCCGGCATGTCCGAAGGCGACGATACTTTGCGGCATGTCGCGATCGACCACGACCACCCCGCCCTGGGCATCGGGCATGGTATCGGCGATATCCGCGGGTGCGGCCATGGCGGGCAGGCCCAGGAAGACCTGGTCGAGCCGGCGCGCCAGTTCCTCGGCGCCGATGTCGCCAACCACGCCGACGAACAGCGTGTCGCGGGCGAAGCGTTCGGTCACGAAGCGGCGCAAATCGGCGACGGTTATGCCGGGCAGGGTCGCGGGGGTGCCCTTCACCGGCCGGCCATAGGGGTGCTCGGGGAACATCACTTTGTTCATGGTGCGTCCGACGATACTGCGCGGACTCTGGGAGTCGCGCGCCAGGCCGGCCAGGATTTGGCTACGAATGCGTCCGACCGGTTCCTCATCGAATCGCGCTTCCGTGAGCGCGAGACGCAGCAACTCGAAGGCCGCGTCCCGGTTCTCGGTGAGGGTCATCATCTCGCCGCCGAAAGTATCGCGCCCGGCCGAGAAGGACAGGCTGATCGACAGCTCTGCCATCCGGCCCTGAAAGGCCTGGGAATCGAGCTCGCCGGCGCCCTCGTCGATCAGGCTGGAGGCCAAGTTGGCCAGGCCCTCTTTGCCGGCTGGATCGAGCGCCGCGCCGCCACGGAAGGTCAGATCCAAAGAGATGATCGGATTCGTGTGGTCCTCGACCAGCCAGGCCTCGATGCCCCCGGGGCTGATCACGCGTTGAACCTCGATCGCGCGCGCCGGCAGCGCCGCCGTCAGGACCAGGAACAGGGCAATAGCGAAGCTTCGCGGCGTCATTTTCGAATATCCCACAAGGGTCGTGTTATGAGTCATCCCGCTGGCCTTGGTTATCCCGGCGACTCGGCCGGCGACTCGGGCAGCAGCAAGCCGGTCACCGAGCGGTTGTCCACGAACACCTCACGGGCGGCGGCGTTAACTTGATCGACGTTGACCGAGGCGATGCGCTCGGGCCAGGCCTCGACGTCCGCGACACTGCGCCCGGTGGTCAGCGCGCGGCCGAATATATTGGGTCCGGTGCCGAGCGAATCCCGGGCGAAGATGGCGCCGGCCTGCAGCCGGCGCTTGGCGGAGGCGACCTCTGCTTCGGTCACACCGTCCTCCAGCAGGCGCGCGATCTCGGCGCGCAAGGCGGCTTCGAGCTCTGCAATGTCGCCTCCGGGCCGCGGCGAGGCGTGGAAGCCGAATGTACCCAGATCGTAGGCCGTGGCTCCATAACTGCTGCCGGCGGAGGCGGCGATCGCCTGCTCGACCACCAGCCCGCGGTACAGCCGGCTGGTCGCACCGCCACTTAGGATCTCATCCAGGACCTGAAGCGCGTAAGCGTGTTCGCTGCCGGCGCTGTTGTGGCTGGGCGCGAGATAGGATATCGAGATCCCGGGTTGGCTGACCTGCGGGCTCTCCAGGGTCAGCCGCCGCGGCGCGTGTTGCGGCGGCTCGGTGATGCGTTTGCGCTCGGGCACCGCGCGCGCCGGGATCGCGCCGTAGTACTTCTCGGCGAGTGGGCGCAGCTCGGCGGCGGTGATGTCGCCGCCGACGATGAGCACCGCGTTGTTGGGTGCATACCAACGCCGGTAGAAGGCGAGTGCGGTTTCGGTGTTGAGCTCGTGGATCTCGTGCTCCCAACCGATCACCGGAATCCGGTAGGGATGGTTCAGGAACAACGAGGCCTGCATCATCTCGCGCAGCTTGCCGCCGGGACTGTTATCGACCCGGCTGCGCCGCTCCTCGAGGATCACCTCGCGCTCCGGCAGCGCGATCTCGTCGGTCAGGCGCAGGTTGGTCATGCGGTCCGCCTCGTGCTCCATGACGATCTCGATGCGGTCGCGGGCCACGGTCTGGTAATAGCCGGTATAATCGTAGCTGGTGAAAGCGTTCTCCTGCCCGCCGTTCAGCGCGATGATTTCGGAGAACTCGCCCGGGCCCAGCTTGGCCGTACCTTTGAACATCAGATGCTCGAGGAAGTGGGCGTTGCCCGACTCACCAGCCGCCTCGTCCGCGGCGCCGACTTTGTACCAAATCATGTGGGTCACGATGGGGGCGCGGCGGTTGGTGACCACCACCACTTGCAGGCCGTTGTCCAACGTGAAGGTCTCCGGATCGAAGACCCGCGCCTCGGCCGGGCGCACCAGTATCGAGATCCCGAGGACGAGTACGAATAGGCCTCGGCGCACCGTGGAAATGAAGCGAAACAGGTGTGGCATGCGGCCTCCAGGTAGCGGGATTCGCAGACGCGGAATCGCGCCGCAAATATATGGTGCGGCGCACCTGCGCCGCAACCGTTCCCCTCCCCAGATCGTCTCCCTGCGCGCGGCCCCGCCCGGCTTAGGTTCTTATCGTCTTAGATCGAAACGATCGCACTCTAGAACAGCCCTTCGAGGAACGCCCGGCGTTTACGCTCGATGGTCGGCGTCTCGCCGGCTGTCACGGGCTTGCCTAGAGCCGTGTTCTCGCGCAGGCGTTTGGCCTCCTCGGTGGCATCGACGATCTCGCCCGGTGCCTGCGGGTCCTGCCAGAACAACAAGGCCTGGAGGAAGTCTTCGCCCTCGGCGTTGATTCGCAGAGTCTCGGCGTCGAGGATGCGCCGGATATTGGGATCGGACTGGCCGGCGCCCGCCGCCCTGAGCAAGGACAGCTCGCCGAGCGAGCGGTCGTCGCTCTCGATAATCGGTTCCAAGGTCCCGGACTGGGGCTGCTTCAGGCGGAAGACCGCGTTTTTCGCCTGCTGGCTGGTGGTGCCCTCTTGGGGCCGCGGAATGCCCGGTTCGGGCGGGCGCAGGCTATAGTCAGGCGGCATGGACAAGGGCGCCCGCGACACAACCTTGAATTCGTCGGGCGACTGCTTGGTGAGGCCCAGTTGTTTCTTAACACCCGAGCAAGCGGAAAGCGCCATTACAATGGCGGCAATCAGCGAAAATCGGAGCATGACCTGGCGCCTCATCGTCTTCGTCCTTCCTGGCTATCCTAGCTTCTTCCGATCGTCTGTATTTTTACTCCGGACACGCCCCCGGAACAAGCCATCGAAGATCAGAACTGCAACTCCCAGAAAGATCGTGCTATCGGCCAAGTTGAAGGCCGGCCAGTGCCACCCGGCCAGGTGAAAATCCAGGAAATCCACCACGCCGGGCTGGTGCGCCCGGTCCAGCGCGTTGCCCAGCGCGCCGCCCACGATCAGGCCGACAGCCAGACTCAGCAGCCGCTCGGGCTCGCGCGCCAGCCAGTAGAGCAGACCGGCGCTGACCGCAACCGCCAATCCGATCAGCGCCCAGGCCTTCCACGCCGCAGCCGCGCCGCCGAACAGGCCGAAGCTGACTCCGGTGTTGTAGACCAGTACCAGATTGAAGAAGCCGGTCACTTCGATCGCCCAGGGCGGATCCATGAATTGGGTCAGGATGACCCACTTGCTGGCCTGGTCGAGCACCAGAACCGCGCTGGCCAGCGCGAGCGTCCGTCTTAGTGCGCTTTGCGAGCTTAGTGCGCTTTGCGAGCTTAGTGCGCTTTGTGAGGTTCGATTGGATGTTTCCACCGCGGCACCGATTGGTTAAACGTCCGCCGCGCCCAGGTGGCGCACCGCATCGGCGCAGCGGCCACAGATATCCGGTGCCTGTTTGTCGTCGCCGACATCGGACAGCACCATCCAGCAACGCTGGCACTTCTCGCCTTCTGCGAGGCCGGCGGTGACGCCCACCCCGGCAACCTCCTCGATGGTAAAGGCGCCCTCGGGCGGCGGTTCATCCGACAACGTAAGGCTGGAGGTGATGCAAATTTCCGACAACGCGACGCCGTCCAGCGCCGCCAGCAACTCCGGACGCTGGACGTAGACCTTGGGATGGGCCAGCAGGCTCGAGCCGATGCGCTTTTCGGCACGCTCGATTTCCAGCGCCCCGGTGACCACGCGGCGCACCTCGCGCACCTTGGCCCACTTGTCCGCCAGCGCCGGGTCGCGCCAAGTCTCCGGGGTTTCGGGGAACAGACGCAGATGGACGCTCTCGGTTTCGAGGGCGGCGCCCTCGGCGCCCCGCATCCACCAAGCCTCCTCGGCGGTGAAGCAGAGGATCGGCGCCAGCCAGGCGGTCAAGCAATTGAAAACATGGTCGAGCACGCTCCGGCAAGCGCGCCGCGCATTCGAATCCGCCCGGTCGCAGTAGAGCGTATCCTTGCGCACGTCGAAGTAAAACGCCGAAAGGTCGATGGCACAGAAGTTGTGCAGCGCCAGATAGATGGCGTGGAAGTCGAATTCGACGCTGCCTTTGCGCACCACCCCATCGATCTCATGCAGCCGGTGCAGGACCCAGCGCTCGAGCCCGGGCATCTCCGCCTCGGTCATGCGCTCGGCCTCGTCGAACCCGGCCAGGTTGCCGAGCAGGAAGCGCAGGGTGTTGCGCAGGCGGCGGTAGGCGTCGGTCTGATGGCGCAGGATGCCGGGGCCGAAGCGCAGGTCTGTGGTGTAGTCCGACGCCACGACCCAAAGCCGGATGACGTCGGCGCCGCTCTCCGAAACGATATCCTGGGGCGACATGCCGATGCCCTGGGACTTCGACATGGTGCGGCCCTTCTCGTCGAGCATGAAGCCGTGGGTGAGCACCGCGTCGTAGGGCGCCCGCCCGCGGGTGCCGCAGGATTCCAACAGCGAGGAATGGAACCAGCCGCGATGCTGGTCCGAGCCTTCCAGATAGAGCGAGGCCGGCCAAGTGAGTTCGGGCCGGGCTTCGAGCACGAAGGCATGGGTCGAGCCGGATTCGAACCAGACTTCGATGATGTCGCTGCCCTGCTGGTAGTCATCGGCGTCGTAATCGTCGCCCAGGAAGCGTTGCGGATCGCTCAGATACCAGGCATCGGCGCCCTCGGCCTCGAAAGCCTCGGCGACCCGGTCGATGACTTTCTGGTCGCGCAGCGGCTCGCCGCTCTGCTTATGCACGAAAACCGGGATCGGCACGCCCCAGGCGCGCTGGCGCGACACGCACCAGTCGGGCCGTGTCTCGATCATGGCGCGCAGCCGATCCTTACCGGCGCCGGGCACGAAGCGGGTCGCTTCGATCGCCTCGAGCGCCTTCTTGCGCAGATCGTTGGTCTCCATGGAGATAAACCACTGCGGCGTGTTGCGGAATATCAGCGGCGCCTTGGAGCGCCAGGAATGGGGATACTCGTGCTTCAGCCGGCCACTGGCGAGCAGTGCGCCATTGGCCTCCAGCGCCGCGATCACGGCGGGATTGGCGTCGCCGTGCTTGCCCCGGCTCGTGTAGACCGTCTTGCCGGTAAAGCCCGGCGCCTCGGCGGTGAAGCAACCGTCGCCATCGACCGTCGCGGGCATGGCCAAGCCGTGCTTGAGGCCGAGTTCGTAGTCGTCGGAGCCGTGGCCCGGCGCGATGTGTACGAAGCCGGTGCCCTGGTCCATGGTGACGAATCCGGCATGGAGTACAGGAACGTCGAAATCGTAACCACCCGCCGTGCCCTCGGCCCCACGCAGGGGATGGGAACAGACGGTGCTACTCAACTCCGTTGCCTCACCCACGAATTGCATGTGCTCAATTCCAGCAGCTTGCTTGAAGGAGTCGGTCAGGCCCTCCGCAAGAACTAGCTTTTCCCCCTCCTTGGCGAGGCTGTCATCCAATACAGACTGAACCTCCCAGACCCCATAGTTATGGTCGATATGAAAAGCTATCGCCCGGTTGCCAGGGATCGTCCAGGGCGTGGTGGTCCAGATCACCATGCTTGCGTCTTCAAGTACCGAGTGGCCCGCCGTGACCACCGGGAAGCGCACCCAGACCGTGGTCGAGGTATGCATGTGGTACTCGACCTCGGCATCGGCGAGGGCGGTTTTTTCGACCACCGACCACAGCACCGGTTTGGAGCCGCGGTAGAGCCCGCCGTTCATCAGGAACTTGCCGATCTCGCGCGCGATCTGTGCCTCGGCGGCGAAAGACATGGTGGTGTAGGGATTCCGGAAATCGCCCTCGACCCCGAGACGCCGGAATTCCTCGGTCTGAACCTTCACCCAATTCTCGGCGAACTCGCGGCATTCGCGCCGGAATTCGACCACCGGCACGGAGTCCTTGTCCTGACCGCGCTCCCGGTAGCCTTCCTCGATCTTCCACTCGATGGGCAGGCCGTGACAGTCCCAGCCGGGCACGTAGTGGGCGTCCTTGCCCAGCATCTGCTGGGACCGGTTGATCACGTCCTTGAGGATCTTGTTGAGCGCGTGGCCCATGTGCAGATGGCCGTTGGCGTAGGGCGGGCCATCGTGCAGCAGAAATTTCTCGCGCCCCTTGGACGTCTCGCGGAGGCGCGCGAACAGGTCCATCTCATCCCAGCGCGCCAGGATCTCCGGCTCGCGCTTGGCCAGGCCGGCACGCATGGGAAACGCGCTGCGCGGCAGGAAGAGGGTGGATTTGTAATCGGCGCTCATCTCGTGACGGGTCCTGAGGCGAAGGGGGATTGGGGGGCGAAAGTGCTTGAAATCGAAGCCGGTCTTTCGGGCGGGCGGATGTTATGGACCCACCCTGGTAGCGTCAAGGAAGACGGGTCGTCCCGAAATTTGGAAATTGCTCCGCTGAGTCCGCAAAGGAGGCCCAAAGGTCCCAATCCTGGACCGCCCCGGACGTCCCAAGGGCGTTACCGGAACAGCCGTTCTTAGCCATAGGACTAAACCGCTCTTGCGGAATTTTGATGCGTCAGGCGGCGCGGTGTGGCGATTAACGGGCAGGGTCTGTGCTTGTGTTGAGATTTGGGGTTTCGAACCTCACTCAACACAAGGAGCAGACCCAGCCTGTGTGAAAACATCGATAGCACTCTAATCTTGCTCCCTATGATTCTCCTGTGCTTTGGCGGGAGGGTATCATGAGGCGTTTCGTTGAGGGCGTGGCTCGCGGGCAAAGAGCGGCGGATCACCCGCTGGGAACACGAACATGTCCTTGAGACCGTCCAGCAGCGGCTCGACGAGCACCCGGAGAAGATGCGCCAGCGGCGCGAAACCGTCGAGCATCCATTCGGGACCATCAAATACTGGATGGGCTATACCCACTTCCAGACCAAGACGCTGAA
>SMVA01200913.1_pt1 | contig 14675 bp, 8 predicted proteins | sample 2456451 | NCBI WGS metagenome assembly SMVA01 (sample SAMN11095933, study PRJNA526329) | marine sediment metagenome | biome: Marine sediment; feature: Surficial sediment; material: Deep marine sediment; isolation source: Hadal surficial sediment | place: Pacific Ocean | collected 2014-05 | depth 0-1...
ACAAGGGTGGGATCGAGCTCTACAGCGAACCCGGCCGGGGGACGACCATCAAGGTTCTGTTTCCAGCAATTCTGCAGCCTCACGTACCCGTTGTTAGTGAGACTTCATCGACCGAGGACTGGCGCGGGAGTGGGACAATCCTTCTGGTAGACGACGAAGAGTCCGTTCTGGAGGTCGGCAGCCTCATGCTTGAGAACGTGGGTTTCGAAGTTCGAACAGCAAAGGACGGCCGCGATGCTCTCGAGGTGTTCCGGAAATACCAGGGCGACATTGCGTGCGTCGTGCTTGACCTGACGATGCCGATCATGGACGGCGCGGAGACACTCAGGAATCTACGTCTCATTCGAGAGGACGTGAAAGTCGTACTCTCGAGCGGCTATCACGAGCAGGACGTAACGGAGCGTCTTGCCGGGGCGAACTTCTCGGGATTCTTGAAGAAGCCCTACAAGTCCGAAACGCTCGTTGGACAGTTGCGCGAGGTGCTGGCGGGCGGCGGCTGAGGTGGTAAGTGTCGATCGCGCGACGGTCGATCGAGCGGCGAGGCTTTCCGTGGCGGCCTGAAGCGTGGCGCGCCATGCGTCCAGCGAGGAGATGGCGCGTCTTTTGAGTCTGCGGTCTTGATCTTTTGGTCTCGAACGACAACCCTACCCGCTACTGATCTCGTGTAATTTCTGATCGAGCCGGAGCATCCTGGGACCGCCAGGAGACGAGATGGCCAGCTGGATCCGAATGGCCAACGATCAGTGAGATAGAACCCCCGAGACCCGTTCGACCAAGAGGATCCCATTCGATGGGTTTACGGATCGTTGGCTGGGGCACGGCCCTGCCCGAGAAAATTCTCACCAATCATGATCTCGAGGCCCAACTCGATACGAGCGACGAGTGGATTCGCGAGCGCACCGGAATCCGGGAGCGCCGCATCGGCGATAGCACCGCCGACCTAGCAATCGAGGCCGGGCGAGAAGCTCTTGAGCACGCGGGCGTCGATCCCGCTTCGATCGATATGTTGGTGCTGTGCACCACGACGCCCGACCAGACGGTGCCGGCTACCTCGGCGAGCGTTCACGAAGCGCTTGGGATCGGTGGCGGCGCGTTCGATCTGAACGCAGCCTGCGCGGGTTTCGTCTACGGCCTGGTCACGGCCGAGAGCCTGCTCGCATCGAATCCCGAAAAACACATCCTGTTGGTCGGCGCCGATGTTCTAAGCCGCATTACGGACTGGACGGATCGCAGCACGGCCGTCTTGTTTGGTGACGGAGCTGGCGCCGTCGTGCTCCAGGGTTGCAGCGATGAAGACGGCCAGCTGCTCGCCTCTGATGTTGGTGCCGATGGTAGCTTGCGCGGAATCCTCTACGCCGACCTTGGCGGAAAGATGAAAATGGAAGGACCTGAGGTATTCAAGTGCGCCGTGCGTGCGATGGTCGCTTCATCGAAGCGGGTGCTGAAGAGTGCTGGATGCAGCGCGGAAGAAATCGCATTGCTCGTCCCCCACCAGGCGAACCTCCGCATCATCGAAGCCGCGTGTCAGCGCCTCGGCATTCCTGTGGAGCGTGCAGCGATCGTCCTCGACCGCACCGGCAATACATCCTCGGCCTCGATCCCTCTCGCGCTGATCGATGCCATTCGCGCGGATCGGCTTGTCGATGAAGACCTGGTACTCCTGACCGGCTTCGGCGCGGGCATGACCTGGGCGAGCGCGGTCGTCCGCTGGCGCGTGAGCGCGCGCTGAAGACCGTCGATCGGCTCTTCTCTTGGCCGCGTGACTCGAAAACGGATCCCGACAATTTCGCAGTACCGGAACAAGCCCTGCCGTGAGCGATCTTCGATCAGGCCTCCCAGAGTGTCGGGAATTGCTCGGGATCTTCTGACAGCCGTTGTCCGGGTTGTAGGTCGGCATTTGCCTTGCCGTCGCCCCACGGGTAGTCGGACCGCGGAGCATACGTGGCGCCTTCGTCGACGAAGCGGCAATTGAATCTGCGCTGGGTGCGCGATGTGGGGTTTCCTCGGCTGCTGTGAAGCGTCAGGCCGTTGAAGAAGATGCAATCACCGGGCTCCACTTCCCAGGCGAGAATCTCGTATTCGCCTCCATCGATGTCGGGAATCGGATCGTAGGAACTAGGCGCGGGCTCGGCGGAGGTGGGTTTCTGGTCCGAGTCGAATTGGATCGGATCGAAGCGCTTGCCCCAGCGATGTGAGCCCGCCGCCAAACGCAGCGTCTCATATTCATCATGCGGGTCGAGGGGAATCCACGCGACGAGTATCTCGCCTTCGATTTCGTAGTACGTGTAGTCGTGGTGCCAGGGCGATGGAACGTTCGATCCCGGCTGCTTGAGGAAGTAACTATCGTCGAAGAAGCAGACGCGCCGCGAGGACAGCAGCCGAGCGGCCGCCTCTGCGAGCCCCGAAACCTTTGCGAACTCGATGTATTCCGGGATCCAGCTGTGGCACCCGTAATCGTAAACGAATGCCCCGCGCCCCTCTTCACCATCGAAGCGGTGATAGGAATCCTGCGACGGATTGTCGATGTTCCTCTCGATACCCCGCGCGAGGAGCTTCAGGTGTTCGGGCGAAACAGCACCTTTGAGAAGTACTGCTCCTTGTTCGCGATAGCGGTCTGCATCCGCCGGATCCAACAGCACGCAGGCTCCTCGGCGGCGCCGCACTCTCTCCGTTATTTGGGAAGCAGAGTAATGCGGTCGCTGTCTGTGCCGTCACCGGAAACTGACAAATACTTCTCTGTGAAGATCATCGACCCTACGGAGCAACGCGATCCATCACAAAAGATGTTGCCCTTACCGATATTCGTATTGTCGGTGGAGCCCGTAATATCGATGATGACCACGGTTCCGGCGCAAACCGGGATGCGTTGGGCGGTACACGTCTTGTCGGCCGGACAAAGAGAATCTGGATCGACGATATTCCCGGTGATCAAGTGACTGACCTTCAGGTTGTTGGTCGGGCTGTTGCTCTTCCCAATAGTGGTGATGGATGTCACTCCCCAAATCGCGTCGCATGCCGTAGGCGGTGCGCTCGGTGTGGCCGTGGGCGGTGCGGTCGGTGACGAAGTCGGACTCGGCGGGGGCGTGGACGGAGCCGCGGTCGGTGTTGGCGTCCCGGGAAGCGCGGTCGGGGTCGCGGACGGGATCGAGGTCGGCGTCGGGGTTATTCCAGCGTGGCTCGTGAGCCCGGTGGAAATCGTCAGGCCAAAAGCGAGCGCCACAACGAGCGAAGCCCGAATCATCGAGCGAAGGGCGGTTTGTCGGATTTCCATTTCAACATTCTCCTGTGACTGCTCTCGGCGGAGCGAGCTTTTGAATCGTCCTTCGTCCCCGTTTGACCGCACAGTGTATTCCCAGCCGCAGCGCGCGGTCAACCACTTTCATCACGAGGCGAAACGCCCCACGCCGCCCCTTCGAGAATCGACCAGACCCTCCCTTCGAGAATCGACCAGATCCTCCGTTCAAATTGGGCGATTTCCGGACCCCTGCGCGTTCATCGCATTCTTTGATAGCGATGGCGTTGATTGTGATAAAATGGGGTTTCGCGGTGTTTTCGGATGTGCAGCTTATTCGGGAAGGGTCTTGTGTCGATTCGGTTCTTGCTCATCGGGCTCATCGCTGCGCTGGTCGCGCCGTTAGCGAGCGCTGCCACCATAACGTGGTCGGGGCCCACCGAGGTCACCGATGGCTCGACCGATACCCAGATCATCACTGAGGGGGCGACCCTCGTCGCCATTTGCGCCAGTTATTTTTAGAAGCGCTCGGCGTCGTCCCCAGAGCCGGGTGCGTCGCCTAGCCGCTCTAACGTGTAGATCTGATCCACTGGCCACGGGCCGTCGATTCGGGTTAGGGCGCCATCGGGCCACACGATCTCAATGGCGTCTACTTCGCGTTCTTGGCCGACCCCGAAGTGCGCGGATGAAGACGCGAACGAAAGGAAGCCCCCGCCCAATTTGAGTTCGCGGACCTGCTTGGGTGCCGATCCCGATGTTTCGATCGAAACGATCGCGCCGATCGCGTGACTGTTTCCGACTCGATCACGTACGCGGATGATCAGGCCTTCATTTGCGCTGTCATTCCGGAAGAAGCGGTACGGTGCGGCAATCCCGTTGATCAGGATGTCGAGGTCGCCGTCATTGTCGAAATCTTCGGCCAGATAAGCCGAAGAAGAGATGGACTCGTGCAGCAGCGTGTCTAGCTGCTCGAATCGTGTGCCCTCCACGTTTCGAAAGTGGAGATTCGGCGAAACCCGCTCGAACGTGCCGTTTGCGACCAACAAATCCAGCCAGCCGTCGTTATCGAGATCTTGAAGTTTCGAATTCCAGCTCCAGTAGCTGAGCTGAACCCCCCAGCGTTCCGAGACATCTTCGAACGCACCGGAGCTCGACTGCAGGAAGAGCATATTGTGGTGCCGCTGCGGAATATCGCTGTTCCGAAGCACAAAGGTCCGGGCGCGCCGCCGTACCTCGAATTCGCAGAAGGTTCGAATCGCATCCGCGGGAATTTTCGCGCAGAGTGCTGGGCGGTTTAGGCGTATTGCCAGTTTCGCGAGCACACCGGATTCGCAGTCCGCCTTCAGAGTCGCATCACTTGCTTTCGCACAGCCCTGCGCGTCTCCGGAACGAATGCTGCGAGACAACCGGACGACCTCTTCGCAGCGCAGGCGCTCGCCGAATCCCTCGATCGCGTGGCAGATGTCCTGCGGCCCTTCCGCAGCGTGAAAGTCGGCCTCGATCGCGATCAAGTCGAAGCGTCCGTCATTGTTCAGATCGCCCGTGTCGTATCCCATCGAGAAGGTCGGCGTATATGGGATTGGAGAGGTGTCGGCTCTCGCGCGCAACAAACCGTCCGCCTGTCCGAACAGAATCTCGTCAGGCGTCTCCCAGTCGTTTCCGACCAGCAGGTCGGTGAATCCGTCCCGATTCAAGTCGCTGAACAGCGTGCTCATCGTGCTGCCGCGATAGGGGTCGCGGTACGCGTGTATGTCGAATTTACCGCCCCGATTCATGAACAGGCGATTTTCGCTGGCATCGTCCACCCGCGGTGGAGACTGGGAGGTCCAGTAACCCGTGAAGACGTCCAGCAGGCCATCGCGGTCGACGTCCGAGAATGTCGCCGAGTAGCCGATCAGGCGAGCGATCGGCGAAGGCAACTCGATGACACGCGCAGCATCGAAACCACCGTCTCGATTCAAAATGAAGCGGCCGGGCTCGCCAACTCCTGCCATGTAGAGATCGAGGTAGCCGTCGTTGTCGATGTCGACCAGCGCAACATTGACGGTCGACTGCTCGAGCTTGTGTGCCTCATCGGCGAGCGAGATGGGCACCTCGGAAAATCGCAGCGAACCGAGGTTTCGGTAGAGCACGGGCCCGTGCCGCGTTGCGAGCACCACATCCACCCATCCGTCGCGGTCGTAGTCGCCCGCAGCCAGGCCGAGCCCGAAGCGCAGATAGTGGGCGAGCACATCACTCGGTCGGAATTCCGGACTCCGGATTCCCAGTTCTGCGAGATCAACGCGCGCGAAAGCCGCACGAGATTTTTTTCCGCGCGGCGTTCGAGGTTCGCCGCTGAGCCGAACGGACCCCGATTCCCACAGCTGTGTCGTGGTGAGATGGATCGCAGCGGGTGGCTGCGCGGGAGGTTGTCGCGATCGAAGCTCCTCATGCGGCAAACTGAGAGAGATGCGGGCCATTCCTAACGATTGGCTCCTCCACGCGCTGTGCAACTGTTCGATCAGCGAGAACTCGACGCGACACGCCTCCGCGACTTCGGAATCGAGATTCGTGCAGCGCTCACCCGGTGTCTGAGTCTCCCGCGAATGCGTCAACGCGAGCCGCAGACGGCACTCCTGCGCGCGCTCTGGAGAAAGTGCTTCGCAGGCCGCAAGCTCGGCACGCGTGGCCACGAGACACCTCAGGCGCGTCTTGATGTCGAATACGTTGTCGCAGAGTTTCGGATCGTTTGTCGCGCGCGCCTCCCGCAATGTGTGGAAGTCCCGGCAGCGCCCGCGCAACGGCTCGCCGAGCGCCAAGCATTCCTCGGGTCGGCCGAAGATCGCGTGTTGGTAGGGCAACAGCCGTTCGCAATGGGCTGTTAGCCCCGTCTCTTCTGAAGACGCGCATACGCGCTTGAGCCCCGCAACTCGGCTTTCCGCTTCGCTGAGCGCCATGTTTTCGAAACACAGGCCCTGCTCCTTCCCTTCGAGAACTTCGCAGCCGACCGGAACATCGCGCCGACAGGCAGCGCGTTTCTCCGCATCGGAGAGCGAGTCGCACGGAATTCGATCTCCCAGTCGCTGCGCACTCTGCGAAAGATGAGTTCGCTCGCACCAGCTGCGGAGGGTGGTGCTTCGATGCTGTGCGCATCCTGCGATGATCAGTTCAGCGATTTCTCTTGCGTCTGGCACCTCGCCCGCCTCTGCGAGCACCTTGAGATCCTCGGCCACGGTGTTGCGCTCGTAGGCGTACAGCGCCATCCCCGAAAATACGCCGATTCCGAACACGCAGATCGTCAGCAGCGTTACTACGCGTGGCGAAAAAGCCCGCCATAGCAACATGAATGGGTAGATGCTGAACGGGGCTAGTGTGAACAGGAATATCATGCAGTACGAGGCGTCGAGTCCCGCGGCGAGCATGATGTTCACGAAGATGATGTCGAACGCGATGGGCACCGGAAGAAATGTTCCGAGCGCTCCGACGATCAGCGCGCCGCCGACTGAAAACTCGAGATCCGCTAGCGCGCCTAGCGGTACCACTTCCATCACCGCACCGCCGAGCAGGCCGGCGAGAAGCATGAGGGGGAGCGTCGTGCGCACCACGAACCCGAGGCTGCGAATCGTCACGAGTGCCGCAGATTGTGCCGCCTCACGCCAGCTCTGCTCGGGCCAGGGTGTGGCGATCTGGCACGAGATGTCCCCGGTCGCGCGTTCCGCATTTTCGGACACGAATACACGGCTTGTGAGAAGCGGAACGACCAACAAGATCAACGCCAACGTCAGGGCCATTTTCAGTAGCACCAACGGAAGCGGAATCAGAGAGAACAGCATTGCGACGACGATCACATTGAGTGTGGGGGAGCTGAGTTGGGTGGCGAGCGCTGTCTCGAGCCTGCCGCCTCCTTCCCTCAGGCTCTTGCTGATCGGCGCAACGCAGTTCGTACAGATTCCCAGCGGTGCTCCGATGAACAAGCCGGCCAACGTGTTGATGAACACGGAACGGCTCGAGACGAACGACACCAACGACAGCAGCGCGAGGAACAAGCTCGCGAGGAGCACTCCAAACGCCATTCCCTTCGCATTCGTGTAGTACCAGTTGAGGGTGTTGATGCCCACGCGCCGAACGAAGCCGTCCCCACTCTTCGCGACCGTGATGGTGTCGAACGCCAACGCGTCGATGAGTGCCCGTGCGCCCATCAGCTGTTTGTCATTCAGCTGCGGATAGCGCGATTGTGTCCAGAAGAACGCGGTGAGAATCGCGATCGCTGCGATGAGCAGTGTAATTTGACGCCACGAAGCGCGTTGATCGCTCGGGTCCAGCGAGAACGGTCGCAGGAGGCTCAACGGGAGTCGCGCCATTCTGGCGCCGAATTTGCCAGCGCCGCATCCGTTGTCGGTAAGCTGCTCACTTCTGCATCCGTTACACGCCCTTTCCCCGCCCGCGTACTTCGAATGGTTCGCACGATTTCCGCGAGAAGGGTCGGCCCAGTGAAGATTCAATTGAAAAATAGCGCGTTGGTGGGGATTCACGGGCGAGATCTGTTTCGAGGCGATATTCGGTGTTGCCACTAGAATATGCCCCCAAGCTGTCAATCAGGGGCAGATCCGCGGGCAAGCTTCGCTGGCATCTGGGTACGCATTGCACGATTCACAAGACGCTCGAGCCGCCGTCACACCCAAGCTCTACGCACTGGGGGCGGCCTTCTTTTTTTCGACCGGTGGTACGGCGGTCAAGCTCTGCGGTCTTTCGAGCTGGCAGATCGCAGGCTTCCGCGCGGGCCTCGCGGCGCTCCTTCTCTGGTGGTTGATGCCCAGCTGGAGGCGGTGGTGGACGCCTTCTTCGCTCGCAGTGGGCGTCGCCTTCGGTGCAACGTTCGTCTTGTTCGTCACCGCAAACACACTGACTACCGCCACAAACGCAATTTTCCTGCAGTACTCAGCGCCGCTCTACCTGCTGCTGCTGGGTCCGAGGTTGCTCGGTGAGCCCAACCGACGCAGCGACCTCGCGCTGATCGCGTTGTTGGCGATCGGAATGCTGCTCTTCTTTGTTGGGCAGGAGACTCCCTCCGCTACGGCTCCTGATCCACTGCGGGGGAATATTCTCGCCGCTTGTGCCGGGGCCGCGTGGGCACTGACTCTGATCGGTGTGCGATGGCTTGCCCGGCAACCGGATGCAGACGGGGCCGCTGGCTCCGCGGTCATCGCGGGAAATGTGTTGGCATTTGCCGTCTGTCTTCCCTGGGCGCTGCCGGTGGTCGAAACCACGATCGCGGATTGGGCGATCGTGCTCTATCTCGCAGTCTTTCAGATCGGAGCGGCCTACTGGTGCCTGATGCGGGGTATTCGTGAACTACGAGCGCTCGAAATCTCGCTGCTGCTCGCAATCGAACCCGTTGCGAGTGGAGTGTGTGCATGGCTCGTTCACGGCGAGGTTCCTGGCACCATGGCCCTGGTCGGTTGTTCATTGATACTCGCCAGCGTGCTGTTGCAGGCGTTGCGCAAGGATCCAAGCCGCCCACTCGCCACCTAGGGACGCGGCGATCCATCGAGCGGCATGCGGTGGCGAGCCCGCGTGTCTCTTTGCCGCTTGATTTCGGGGTCGGAAGCGCGCCGGGCGATTTCTGGTGTTGCTACTAGAATAGGCCCCCAAGGATCTGAATACTCCGGGGCAGCCTAGATGTCAGTGTTCGCCGAACTCAAGCGCCGCAACGTCTTTCGCGTGGGCATCGCATACGTGATCGGCGCCTGGGTGATCGCGCAGGTGGCAGACCTGGTGCTCGATAACATCGAAGCGCCAGAATGGGTGATGCAGACCATCCTGCTGGTTCTCGCGATTGGCCTGCCGCTGGCGCTGTTTCTGGCATGGGCGTTCGAGCTGACGCCGCAGGGAATCAAGCGCGAAACGCCGGTCGATCCCGACGAGCCCGTCACCCAGACGAAAAGTCGAAAGTTCGACTTCGGGTTCATCGCTTTGTTGGCGATTGCCGTCGTCTACTTCGCGGTGGATAAATTCGTGCTGGAAGCCCAGCCGGAACCCGTGGAAACGATCGCCGAGGTAGCTCCTGCTGAAGAAGCGCAGGCGCGAAAGAAGACAATTGCGGTGCTGCCCTTCGTCAACATGAGCAAGGATCCCGACAACGAATATTTTTCCGACGGTCTTGCCGACACGCTGCTCCACAAACTCGCCCAGATCAGTAGTCTGCGGGTCGCCGCGCGCACCTCGTCGTTCGCCTTCAAGGGACAGAACGTCGATATCCGAACCATCGGCGAGCAGCTCGGCGTCTCGACCATCATCGAGGGAAGCGTCCAAAAGAGTGGCGGTCGACTGCGAATCATCGCCCAACTGATCGACGTCGCAGATGGCTCGCACCTGTGGTCGAAGAATTTCGACCGACCCGAAGAAGATCTCTTTGCGATTCAGGACGAAATCGCAATGGAGGTTGTAGCGGCCTTGAAGGTGACGCTGCTCGGCGAGGAGTCGGCGCGGCTGAGTCAGCGGAGCGCGGGGAACCTGGAATCCTACGACGCCTATCTCAAGTGTCTCGCCGCGTTCAACCGGAACATGGTGGCCGATTTCAAGGAGGCGATCCGTCACTGCCAACGGGCCGTCGAGATCGATCCGGGTAACGCTCTTGCCCATGTGAGCCTGGCATCCGCACATCTTCTCCTGTTCGACTGGGGCGTACTGAGCTTCGAGGAAGCGCATCGGATAGCGGAGCGAGAGTTGACCACGGCGCTCGCGCTGGCCCCGGAATCCGATGGCGCGTTTTTGGTGCTGGGTTATCTGAAACAGCTCACGGGCGATTTACAGGTAGCCGAATCCGCGTACGAGCACGCGCTTGCCCTCAACCCGAACAACGCCGGGGCGCACCGGTACTTCGCGGATTTTCTTCTCGGTGCTGCCACTCGACCGCAAGAGGCGCTCGAGCAGATCGAAGCGGCAATCAAACTGGATCCCCTGCAGCCAGGCTCCGTCAGTGCGCGCCTGCTCGCGCTCGCCTGGCTCGATCGCGAAGAAGAGTGGAAGGCGCAGCTGGTCGAGGACATCGAGCAGTACCCGGATAATTCGAATGTGTACTGGGCTCCGGGCTGGATTTCCCGGCAATATGGACAGCTGGGCGAGGCGGTTCGCTGGTTTCGAGAGGCTGCGAAGCACGACGCCGAAAACCCGCTCTGGCCCGGGATTATTGCCATTTATTTAATTCAACTGGGCGCGGACCGCGAAGCGGAACTCTGGGTCGATATGGCCGATTTCCTGGGCCCCGGTTCGTATCAATCGGCGCGCGCTCGGTTCAAAATGGGTTGGTTTCATCAGAAACCCGAAGCGATGCGAGAGGCCGCTCTGAGGCTACTCAGCGGAGCGTACCGCCTGACCTTTCAGGAATATCTAAATTTATACGAGTGGCTGCGATGGCTGCAGCTCACGGAGCCTGACCTCGCACTGGCGTACTACGAGCGCTTCTATCCTCAGCTCTTGCGACAGATTCCGGGCGTCAATTCCTTCAACTACGCAGCCGCGATCAGCCTCGCGCACCTGCAATTGCAGCGGGGGGCGCGGGGCGAAGCGGATCGACTCCTGGAAGCAGCACTGGCTGTGACCGAAACGATGCCATGGCAATTCAAGACCTCCGATACCCGCGCCATGATCTACACCCTTCAAGGCGACCACGAGCGCGCACTGGCAGAGTTGCGCAGCATCATCGACCGACTTGCAACGAAGGGCTGGCGACACCTGGAGTGGGAGCCGGTCTACGAACCGCTGCGGAGCCGCCCCGAGTTTCGTGAAATCGTCAACGAGCTGAAGGCGGACAAGACGCTCGCGCTGCAACTCGAGCGATTGCGGGAAATGGAGCAAGCCGGGGAACTCGCCGTCCACCCCGCCGCTCAGTCAGTGCGCGAGCGCGCTGTGGAGCGAAACGGGGAGTTGGAACCGATCCCCGAACGCGCGGTCGAATAGCATCTCCGTGGTGGAGACGCATTTCGTTTTACCCGATCACCCGGTGACCCGATCACTCGACTGCTCGCGCCGCGATGCTGTTACCCCCGATCTTCTTTGGCTGGCTTGGGTGAGCTTCCGGGGCGCTTCCAGTTGGGGATCTTGAGAACGGAAAAGAGGTCGCTGAAGTCGTCAGTCCAAAGGGGTGCGTCCGTGAGATCCAGCTTTTCGGGGTAGGTGACTGTGATGGCTTTGGGTTTCACCTTGAGGTTGGCTCGCATCTCCTCCGCGATGGGCGGGAGAGACTCGATATATCCGGCGTTTCGGCTGAGGATCATCCATTCGGCACTGGCTTGATGGCGTCGGGGAAACGGCATGTTGACGATCCTCGCAGCGCGCATTCCGAGTTCGGCGGCGAGACGGAAGACCAGGGGGCTGAGGTCGAGGTTCGTGTTGGAGATATTCACGACCAGCACGCCATCGGGCACCAGGTGCTGAACGTAGAGTTCCATGGCTTCCAGGGTAATCAGGTGGACAGGGATCGAATCGCTGCTGAACGCGTCTACGATGAACAAGTCGAACTTCTGGCTGCCACCCTCGCGTAACTGTCTCTCGAGGGAGAGCCTCGCGTCGCCGGCGATGATCTGGATGGCGGCACGACTATCGGCGAGGTAGCTGAAAAAGCTGCTGTCTTGCGCGATCCTGATCACGTCGGGGTCGATCTCGTAGAACTGGTAGCGATCTCCTTCGCGCCCGTAGGCGGCCAGCGTGCCTGCTCCAAGACCCGTGATTCCCACGTGCATGGGTGTCTCGGGTCTTCCATGCATCAAAATACCCATGCCCGTGTAGTTTCCGAAGTACTCAACAGGAACGCGTCGAAGGTCCGGGCGATGAAACTGGCTTCCATGGTTCGTCGTGCCGTGTTTCAACACCGTGTGACGCAATTTCGGGTCATTCGGGAAGACATCCAAGACTCGCAGGATGCTGAAGAAGTTTCGCGTCTGATCGAGCAGGCGCGCCTCGGTGTCGCCACTTTGGGTGACCGCATACGGGGCATCTGTGGCGCGGACTGCGAGTACGCTCAGAGTCACGGCGGCCAAGGCCACGACGCCCGCCAGCGCCCTGCGAGCGCCGCGCTTTTTGAGAAGCGGCCCGGGGTTTCGCAGGCAAGCCCACGTCGATAGCAGCAGACATGCCAGCCACCCGAAGGGAAGCTCGTAGTACTCCGAGAAAATTAACGGGGCCACGATGGCGACGAAGAGTCCCCCGAGTGCGCCTCCTCCGGAAATGCACAGGTAATAGGTGGTGAGACGCTCGGGGTTCGGACGCAGCCGGTAGAGTTCTCCGTGGATCAGCATGCAGCTGAAGAAGAGAGCGAGCAGATACAGCGTGCCGAAGACCGCGAAGGGGGAAGCCTTCAAACTCAGGTCGAGGCCATACATCGCACCCGACTGCACCCAAATCAGCAAGCCCGTAGCGAGCAGTGCCAGCGTCGCGAAGGCGCCGCGCCGATAGAGCCTGTGGGCTCCGAAGCAGACGATGAAGGTGATCAGGTAGATGGCCAGCGGGACGATCCACAGAAACGGGATGCTTGCGACATCGAGGCAGAGTTCGTTCGTTACGCCCATGAAGAGCACCACCGCGCAAGCCGGCAGCAAGATCCAGAGCAGTGTGCGGGTGGTACCGGAATCAGAACTCGGTGTTTCCGCAGCGCCCATTTCGCCGCGCGGAATTTCTCTCGCTCGTTGCACCGCCGACGGAAAGTTCGCGCGCTCTGCGCGTAGCGCCTGCCAGCCGCAAGCCAGAACGGCGATCCCGCAGCCCGCGAAGACCCACGACCAGGCGTCCGACTGTGCGGGCAGTGAGATTTGTGGCTCCACGATGAACGGGTAGGCGAGCAGCGCAAGCAGTGAGCCCAGGTTCGAAACCGCGTAGAGCCGATAGGGGGAGCGTCCGGGGAACGCGCGCGCAAACCAGGCCTGAAGCAGGGGCCCGGTTGCGGCCAGCAGCAGAAAAGGCGGCCCCAAGTTGGCGGCGAGCATGGACAAGATGTGAAGGCTTGGTGGCACCCCACCCTGTGGTTCCCACGATTCGGCGGGCAGAACGGGCAAGACAAACAGCGCACTGGCAAACAAGATCGCGTGTACGATCAGCTGGCGATTGGGTCGGACCCGCTCGTTCAACAGGTGCGCGTACCCATAACCCAGAAATAGCGTCAGCTGATAGAAGGCGAGGCAAACGGTCCAAACGGCGGGTGCGCCTCCGAACCAGGGGAGAATGTGTTTTCCCACCATCGGCTGCACGAAGAAAATGAGGAACGCGCTGGCAAAGATCGTCGTAGCGAAGAGGGCGGCTGAGGGAGATGACATGGGGCGGGTTCGCTGTGCATCCTCAGGTTATCTCGGACGGTTGGATCGCTTCTTGGAGCGAATCCTTGCTCCCATCTGAGGCTAGCGGGCGAATCCTTTGGATTCGCTTGCGGCGTCGGTAGGCCCGAAAATCGGGCCTACCTCCTAGGCCACCTTATCTAGATTCTCGTCCTTTCATCGCTTCTACGTCAAGTGCCTTTTCTTGCGGAATGGCTTAGCGCGGACAGATGAGTTCGATCGCTGATGCGAATCTGGAGATTTTGGTTGATAATGAGGTGGAGCGCCGAGAGGAGTTCGCCGGTCCGCTTCGCTCGCAGGTCACTCGTAGCAGGAACTATTCGTCTGGCATGATTGTCGGCTCGTCGCGTCGGAAGGGAACCTCCTGTTCCGGTGCGTCCATCTCTTGCGCGTAGCGGTGGCCGGCCATGACAGCGGCCGCGATGATTCCCGGCGCACTGCAGTCGCCCACGCGGGTGATGTCGATTTGGTCGCAGAGTTCAACGTAAAGCGCGTCGTTGGGCTCGAGGCTAGTGACCATGACCACGTGATCCGCTGGAATCTCTCGCGTGCGGCCCGTGTAGATGCAACCGAGTTCGACGCAGTCGTCTCCGATGCTTACGAGATTGCTCAACGGCTCGATCCTCACGCCATCGCGCAAGAGGCGCATCTGTGTCAACCGCTGCTCTTCTGTGTTGAACGCCCAGGAAGCGACGATTCCTGCCGGCGTAACGAGCGTAACCTCGGTGCCGGAAGCCACGAGCGTGCTCGCCACCACGCTGCCCATGTAGTAGTGATCGTCGTCGAAAATAACCACGCGTCCGGTGGGTCGGATGCCGTCGAGGATATCGTCGGGGCTCAGCACGTGGCTTGCGTGGAAGCCGGAAATAGGGCTCTTGTTGAATCGCCCTACGCCGCTCTTGCGCCAAGTGGCGCCGGTCGCCAAGGCTACGCGGTCGGCTCCGAATTCTATGATCTGCTGCGCGTCGAGCAGGCTGTCGAGAAAAATCTCGACGTTGGGCATCTTGTTCAGCTGCGCGGTCCGCCAGTCACTAACGCGCCCCCACTCCGCGAGCGTAGGTAGCGCAGCCTCCCGCGTTACACGCCCTCCGAGCTGCTTTTTCGCTTCGGCAAGCGTCACCGGGTAGCCGCGTTGCCCG